>Ga0335073_10004516_pt1 | contig 19440 bp, 18 predicted proteins | sample Lox_Sample_22_FD_207093 | JGI IMG/M metagenome (GOLD analysis project Ga0335073, IMG submission 207093) | Soil microbial communities from Loxahatchee National Wildlife Refuge, Florida, United States - Lox_Sample_2.2 | ecosystem: Environmental > Terrestrial > Soil > Wetlands | place: USA...
TCTTTTAGAAATAGAATTAGTCCGGTCCTATTCTTCTTATAAATCCCGTTCCAAATCTTTTCATAAATGATTTGCCGTAACTTCTATAACTACTTGTGGCGGACCGATCAGGCCCCTATCTCCGATCGACTGCTTGGGTCTGACAAACGAAACCTACAGAACATTGCCGATACGTCCCAACCAAACTAGAAATCTGCGGGGGAAAGGGGGAATGGCTAGCTGTACTGGTTCATTTGACACATATATTAACGTGGGGAATAGGATATTGTTAGGACCATGTGATACATTTTGCAAATAATGTCCAACCGATTTTCAACAAGTTTATTCATGGCTTCATTACGGCAGAATGGACTTCCACATGTTTCATAGCCGACCAGATGATGGGATGCAAGTTCCGGTCCGTCATGGACCCAGTTTCCTCCCGCCATGCGAACCGACGTTCATATTTAGCCCCTTTGCCAGACACTCTCCGCATCTCGGACTGATCTTCTTATTTTTGGTTTTGCGTCAATGACTCGTGAACAGCTTCGCGCGTTGGCGGATCGGTTCCTTGACTACGTTAATTCTCCAGACAGCGATCCGAATAAATTGTTGGGTTTGGTTGCGCAGGATTTGAAGACGCCGTTGACGTATCCGGGGGCCCCGTCGGGATATGTGGGAGTCAAAGGAATCATCGAGAAATTGCACGCTGCACTTTCTGAATACCAGCTCAAATTAATCACGCCGGTTATCGACGAGCAAGAATGTCGGGTTGTATTTTTCGTCAAGAGTATGGGAGTCCAAACGGGGTAGTACCTTGAAGTTTGCAAAGTGCTGATGGCCAGTGAGTGGCGAGGGTTTCCGGGATCAGGGAACGCTTTCGACCATTTTGGGTTTTTGATGATGAGGGTATATCTCTTTCTTTCCTGGAGCTTTAGTGACTTTAGATTGATCTTAAGAACGGATTGATTGATGAAATGAATATGTTGTTTCAGGAGACTCTGTTTTTGAAGCAAATTGGAGTGATTCCGTATGGGTACGCATAATGTAGACGGCGATGCAGAGTTCTCGAATGTAACCTTCAATTTTTCCTCTGTGTGTAGTATCTCTATATCCAAAATCCTGTAGATTCGATATCCTCATCATCACTGTGGCCAAACACCCTACAATTAGATCATTCAAATGTTCCTTTGCTGTACAATTCCCTCAGAATTATCTGCGGGGATAGCAATCTGCTTGTCGAGTTTTTCGACTACAGAAGGCGCCACTTTCCAGTGGTCACTGATCTTTGAAGAATCCCATCCTCGCTCCTTGGCTCTTATGATCTCCTTGATAATGGCCATAGGCACGTGGTTCCGTAATGCATTTGTGTTCTGCAATTCTTCTTCGATGGAGGCGGATATATTTGCCCTGTTTAACAGAGTCTTCATCGTTTCATCGGGCTGGGGTAAGCAGAACTCTTATGATAAAGAGAGAACCTTCGCGGGTATTTTTGGTTCATATTTAGACACTGTGACTGGACCTAATTCTTGTAAGCGAGCAGCGAGCTTCGGATCAAGGCTTCCGAGCGGTGGTGCCTTCCAAGATGAGGCACCCTCCGCTTTCGCGCTGCCTTCTGCTGCACGAGGAGACTGAGTTGGCAGAATGGACGGATTTATGGCCTGAGAAGGAGGATGTACGGGCTGATGGGGTATATTCGAAGGAGATGGATACTTTCTTGTTACTCTTTGGGCCTTTGATGCTCCGCTGCCCATCGAGCACTTGGTCTTGACGATCGACGATCGGCGAAGGCGACGCGGAAAATTTCAGGCCTGATGCATACTTCAGGACCAAAATCTGAGGAAGTCACTAAAAGAGAGTATTCATGAATAAAACCGTGTACAGTCTCCGAATACGCTATCTCTGTGTTTATACTAAGAAAAAAGACAGCAGACAATTGTTTCTCGCGATGAGATAGCCAAAAGATTTCCGATTTTGTGATTGGCCAATCACTCAGTAAAATTGCTGCGCTCTTCTCATCATCGCTCTTCCGCCTCCCCTCGCTTATCTCCTACACATTCATGACCACAGCTCTTCCTTGCCATTTTGTTTTCTTTGCTCTGTTTCATCCACGGCAAACTCCATGGGTTCAAGACGATCCAGAAAAAAGGCGGCCTCCACCAATTCTTCTGCCACGCTTCAATCCCAGCTAGAAGTACGTACCGCCTAAACCGTTCAAAGTGCTGATTCTTCAGGGCCTTTATATATCGCGCCTTGACTCCTCGCTCATTGCTTCCATTGCTGCAGAAACTGGCTCAGTGGAAGAGGCCAAGAAGATACTCGACCCGCTGGCGGAAGCGTCGATTTCTGAGGACAACTTTCAGCAAACACTGACGTACGGGTCAAGCAGTCCGGAAACCTCGATTTCCAGTGAAGAAGACTACATCAAGATCGATGCTCTTTCCGAAAGCGAAACGTTTCAGTTCCTAAGAATAACGTTTCCAAAGCTCTCAGATTCGGAGCTCAAGGAAACGATTAAAGCGTCTAGCGGCGATGTCCGTAAGGCTGTCGGTACCTTACTAAATGCGGAGTATAATAATGCCGAACGGAAGGATACTCCGATATATCAACTAAACGAAGATAGCGATGAAAACGACGATGGAGACGACTCCATATGGGCCCAAAGACGACCAGGAGGACTATCGCGGCCTCAAGTCTCGGGTTTGGCGACTCCAAAGGGACCTTCCTTTCCTGCCCTCGGCGGAACAACATCGCCACAAAAGTCTCCTATTTCATCCCAGTCACAGTCTCCGGTACGTTCCAGATGGGATGCCCTCGACACTCAAATCACATTCCTGTCGCAGAGCCTGTCCTTGCCTACAACAAAAGTGCGATCTGCGTTTCATCTGAACTCCAGTTCACTGCCACGAACCCTGCGAGACTTGCTAAAGGACATTCCATTGGATAGATACGACAGAGACGTCGTCGCCAATTTAAAGACTTCATTTAAGCGTGTGGACGAGGATTCGCTGAGAAAAATTGTCGTTGGTACAAACCACGACCTTGAATGTGCCATGGAGTTGGCTCGAATTCTCGATCACGATAGATACTATATGAGCTCGACCGTGACAACTACTCGCGCAAAGAACCCATCGACCGCCACCACCACGGTCCTCAAAAGCCCACAAGCTTCTCCTCGCATTCAAGACGACGGTGAAGGCACTTACGACGACATGTCCTCCTTACGAACCTATTATTTAACCAAACGCAATGAAGCTTTCGCCGCAGCATCGCAATCCTACAGAAAATCCAAATCGGACTCCCTTCGATCGGGTGTTGCCGCCTACTATGCCTCCCTGGGTCGCGACTACGACACCAAATACCGATATTACTCACACCTTTCCGCAAACCGGCTTGTCGCAGAACGACAAACTCGTCCAAACGAACTCGACTTGCACGGCGTCTCGATCAAAGATGCCGTTCGCCTTGTCGAAGAGGGCGTCACTGCCTGGTGGGCAAGAGTGGGTGTTATTCGCGAGAGGGGGGAAGTAAAGGCTTTGGAAAGCTTCGTGGTTATTGTTGGAAAGGGGGACAAGAAGCCGGGTGGAAGTAAGTTGGGTCCGGCGGTTGGTGGGTGGTTGAGACGAAATGGGTGGGGCTTTCAGGAGGCGAGGGGGGAGATTATTGTGTGGGGACTACGAAAGAATGTGAAGGATGGACTTGCGGGATGACAATGATGGATGTTTATGCAGGGGGCGGATATTGCATTTTAGGAGGTATTTCCATTGAACCTATGTTCGAGAATTGTTTTTTGGGAGTCGGTTGCGACGGGTGGACCCGAGATGTTTGAATTATTCATTGCTGGGTTGTACATTATGGACAGGGTACAGGTTGGCGTATTTATATTTTCAACTCGTTTTCAGCATTTCTATACCAAGCCGTATCTTAATTCAAGCCATTCTACTACTTTTCCTCCATAATTGCTTTCTTCGCCTCCTTCAACTATAATTATGTGGCAAGCGGGGTTATTGAGATCGACCCTTCCAAGCAATGGACACCGTTCAACTTCCAAAACCCGAATTACAGACAATAACCATAGCCGGATGCTGACCTCTAATAGTGTCCATTAACCCCTGATGCTCTTGAACCGATCCTGATATCACCGGTGACCCACCCATTCCTGTGTACTAGACATCTCATCTCGTTTCAAACTGCGCTATCGTCAGATAAATCACCCAGGCGCTCATACCCATACGCGCCTAGTTCGCTTCTTATACATTACACGATGTCCACATTTCCGACATCGGATCTGTTCTTTTGGACTAATCGAGTTCGATACTCCACAATCCATTTGTCAGCGCAAAAGTTCTGGGGTGAAACACACCTGCACAAAGATAACTTATTGCGACAGGGGGACGGGGAGGGACGGCAGTAGATGTGTGTGGTATGTCTATACTCAGTCAATATGGTGATCAATCATGATCTTCCTGTCGACGAAACAGGAGCTCCAGATTTTGAAACCTATCTCCATCGAATCGGGAGACAGGGCGATTTGGTCGGATGGGAGTTAGCATTGCTTTTATTCACAATCAAAAAGAGCTGGAAAGAGTTGGACGCCTTTCAGAAATATTTTGGAGTTGAGATGGTAAAGGTGCCCACGTCAGACTGGGAGGAGACAGAGGAAGGTAATTAATGCGGGTACGTTGCTATTGCTTTGTGCACCAATTTACTATTTAGCCGTGAGGGCGAAATACTTTTAGGAAGGAGCTTTTCGCGTGGATTGGAAGTTGGTATTGAATTGCGGATTGACATCATAGTCAAAGAAAGCCATTATTGCATTAATGAGAAGAAGGTGATACAGTTCTACTTGATCCGGCCAGCCATATTAATGAGCCAAGGTAATTCCATGCTATTCCGCATCCAATAAAGCCAAACTCTAAAGCATACTTTTCCATCCGCGCACCCAAGTGCCATAAAATGCTAGCAATACTAAATTGAGAAAACTCCAGCGCTCATCCCCCGAGAAAACAAGAAAAGAGAAAGGAAAAGTCTAAGGTGCCTCATTTCCATGCCATCCCACCGACCTCTTCTAATCCAATGCATTACTGCCAAACCCTCATATCCCCAACCGCCAAGATCTTTCGCAACTGATCCTCGGACGCCTTCACTTTGCCAATGATATGGTATCCTCGTTCCTTTTGAATCTCCTCTGGAATGCGTTCCACCTGTTCGACAACATTATCCATAGTCGCCATCATAGGACCCTCGTCAAACGGGATATCAAACTTTGACGCCGAGAGCGGGGACGAATGTGAGTTTGGTGCAACAGTTGCATAGGCAGATCTGTTGCTGATTTCGGTCGTCGGAGTCGATGTGACAGGACGTGTCGAAATGCTGCAATAATTAAACAGAGGTTATGAACGCAACGAACCTTTTTTGGAGAGATTTTTGGCGGATCGTGGTCTTCGCCACAGAGGAACCCGTTCGCAAAACTCCTTGCACAATGCGCGATGCCATGATGTGTTTTTCAGTAAATGAAGTGACTCGTAAAATGCGAAGCGAACGTGGTGTTCGAGGTTGTGTGCGTGAAATTTTTCCTTTGCGTTCGGTGGGGGGGTTTGTTATATACCGAAAAGGGGGTCAAAAAGACTTTTCTGTGATTAGAATTTATTAGCGGTGTGTGGCGGTCACGCGGGGGCGCTGCAAAGAAAACTCTAAAATTTTCTCCTGACTCGGCTCCAAAACCGAAATCGGTCCTTATGCGGCGGGGCGCCACACAAGGGGCCGGATGTGTGTGGACTTGTGACACGGGCTGTGTGATATTTTTGTACCATGTCGTATTCAATGTCGTAATTTTCGCACTCTCTTGAGACAAGGTTGCGAGTTTGAAAATTGGTCACAAGACCAAGACAAGGATAAGGATCTTCGTGGGATAGAACTTAAAGGAGTCTTATCAGGAAAACACTTAAATTCGGTATATAATAGCGCGTGGGGTTGAGGCCAAACACGGCTATTCGTGGGAATTGTTTTTCGTTGGGGGGTCCAAGGCGGACCGTGAGCGTGGATTAAATTGGACGGTCAAAGCGTTAATTAAACGTCCCGTGCTGGAAGCCGACAATGGGATAGGCTTGGAATAATTATAGGCTCAGGGCTGAGCGGCGGCTCTGCTGACTTTCGGCGTTGCTTTCCGAAACTCTAAATACTTTGAGTTTCTCTTATTATGAAAGGGCTAGTTCGTAAAATTTATTTTGAAAATTTTCCCGCTCCGCCGTTTCCGCCATCGTGTGCAACCGAGGCAACGATGTTCCTTTGCTATTTCGCAGCGAATGCGCTTTTTGATGGATTTAGTTTTTATTCGAACAAGCACCGCACGGCGGTGTGTCACCAGAACACTGCAACTCGCCCGCCTGGCAACGATTTGCAACTATTGGGATATTCATAAATTCCATTCATACATTGCAGACCAGATTCGATACCTAGATTCTCAAGCTCGAATTTCATGCTGAAAACGTGTCGGAAAAGAAGAAATGGGCAGGGATGTTCATGCGCGAAGAGATAAGCAGGCTGAAAGATTGCTAGGGTGTCGGATGGCTAAAACGATATTGCGGATGGATACTTCTGTTGCCTGCTGCTTTGGATGTCATGAGATGGCGATGCACTTCAGCCTGAGATTTTGAGATCTTTGCGTTAGAGATTCATTTTTAATTCGCAGCGAATCGATGTTGGGATGGTTTAAGGAGGGCTGCGCAAGCTATCTGCAGAATAGCGGTATGAGGAAGGTCGTATCTCTGTTAAAAACCAACATACCCGTAAATATTTATTAATACGATATCCAAGGCTCCAATAATAACATTCTATAAATCACCGGCCCAAGCACCATGAAAATGATGAGGAACGATAAACTCCTTTCCCTCCACTTCGGCCCGTCCAATTTCTTTGAAAGATTGCGCGTCGATAATGACAAGAGCACTCTTCCCCTTCAGTCCATCCAATTCGATTATCAACACAACACCATCATCTTCTCTGGTAGCTCCTGGTCGGGGAACGAATATTGGTTCTGATGGGGTACATTTAGGCCGTTCAAATCGTGTGACTGCGCCCTGTGGTGGGTGGGCGGGGTTTTTGTATAATTCTTCGAGGTCAACTTTGACGATGGAATCCCACAATGAGGAAAGTCCCCGAGACGACGCGCCATAGGCGTACTTATTTGGACGAAGAGAGTATTGAGATGAGATTGTCTGGAGTTCGAAGACGACATCGGTGGTAATGACGGTCGCCGTGCCAACAGACTTTGAAGCGGAGACATCTTTGAGGAGGACACGAGTAGCGAGGGGAGGAGGATCAACAGGCTTCGTAGCGCTCGAACTCTTCAATACGTCAACATAGAATGATTGACAAACTTCATGCGTTTTGTAGGTGACGAGATCGACGACGATATCGTCTCCATCATCGTAAGAGTTGGTGTGATGGAACGCAAAGAAGGCATCAGATTCATATTTTCGAACCACTCCGCCTTTCTCGCGATCCACGATATACCACAACGCTTTTCGACTGGGATCCCAGGTTTTGAACGATTGCGTAAGGTTTCTGTTGTACAGTATGCTTGCACCGTTCATGTAATAGTCTGCTTGCCAAACGCAAAAGACAAAATACTTCTTGGTGAGGCAGACAGAGTGGATATAAGCGGCGGGAGCATCCGTGATCTCGGCTAGGATTTTGTGACCAGCAGCTCTATCTTGCGTCGGAGGTGTGAGCTTGAAAAGTACGTATTTGGGCTTTCGACCGGGTTTGAGGGCAAAGTTGAACAGTTCTCCAGTGTGCGGATCAGTGGCGGGATGAGATGCGGATCCTGTGAATACCTCGTCTTTCCCGAGGATTTCTCTGTAAGATGTGCTTTCGATCGGTTCGAGTGTGACCGGATCGAGGGATCGAAGGGCGTCCGCATCCGTTTTGACGTACAAGTTTCGAAGGCCCGTCTTGTTGCGGTGAGTTTGATCTCCCAATTTTGGACCGACAGGGAAATTTGGTGTCACAGTGACGATGACGTTTCGTTGGGCGTCGGCACTACCGGCATCTGACCTCTTGAACATTGTGAAGAATTTATGAAAGAATGAATCGCACAGATCTTTTTGTCCGAAAGAGATGGGTATGTCGCCGGTTTCTTGGATATGTTTGATATACTCGTCGCAGGTTCGGCGGGAGCGATAGAATACTTTCCCATCGGGGGTAATTTCGAATCGATGCTGAAGAGCAAATCCATCAAACCTAATCAATCAGCAAAATCTCAACGCAGAGAATACCAATGCTGAATAGTAAAGATCTGACCATTCTTCAAAGGGGTGGTAAAACTCCCGGGGCCCGTCCTGTAGAGGACTCCATGAACGTAGCTTGGAATCTTCCCAGTAACTTTCAACTCGATTGGAGTTTTGGTTTCAGGAATGTCGGAAAATCCAATATCGTTTGGGAAATCCCCAAAATGTTTGACATTTCCATTCATCGTCTTTTGGCTTTTCGTGTTGGAGGACATCATTCTTGACTTCACAGTCATGGCCAAAGGGTCTCTTTTATAGATTTCCCCACACGTCTGTCAGCATCCATTTTGGCGGTGCGTGCATTGGCAAGTAGCTTGGAAGGAATTGGTCGCACACGGGGAAATCGGACCAATCGTGTTGTCAGACCCTTTGGACGGGGCGATTTTGGGTCCGATTTTCGTTACCCAATCTGGCAGGATCAACGTAGATTAGGCGCAACACGTGCGAATGTAGATGGTATACCGAAGACGGACAGATGGATCAATAGAGGGTACATATTAGGTCGGAAATACATGTTAGCCGCGTGGCAATACGCCACAAGCTTAACTCGATGTAGCTAGCTCGCTAGAGATGGGACAGGATTCGTAACCCTTTTCAGCAGGCAATATCGGAAACGCTGTTTCTCGCAGTCGGTCACTGAATGTGCTCCGAGAGAACAACGATATATTGAGCAGTTCGATAATGGATTGTTTTCATAAATTCCTCAAACTATAGTCGACTAACTCCTCCAAAGCCATGATTCCCTGTGATACCATTTTCTATGACGACTTCGAGACACATACCCAACACATCTCTAGTCAATCTCGGATCTATGATACCATCATCAAGAACATGCGCACTGGTATAATATGCCGTTGACTGTAAATGCACATTCTGTCTAAAGCCATCCGCTCTTTTCTCTAAGGCCTCTTCATCGAGGGTCTTCCCGCTCCTACACGATCAGCACGATAGGACTGAGATGTACGCCTGCGCAGATTGAATTGCCACTTGAGTCATCACACCGGTGAGTTGATCTGGTCCCATAACCGAACATCGTGATACTGGCCAACTAAATAGAAATCGAGGCTCGTAAGCACGTCCGCACATCTAACTTCATCAGTCGCGAAACCCAACTTAGGACATACAGCATAATTTCCCGCACCATAACTAGCTCCGCAGATTACGCTGAGGTGAGGGACTTTACTGCGACTTACAGCATCAACGAAGAGACTCCCACTTTTAATAAGGCCTTCCCGTTCCGTCTTTTTCCCCACCATAAATCCTGTCACATTGTGCATAAACAGTATAGGTGTCGAGGCTTGATTGCATAAACGAATAAACTGAACAGCTTTCTGTGATTCTTTCGTGAATATGATTGGAGTTTGGTTTGCTATAATTCCAACGAGATGACCTTTTGTCAACTCAAAGTTGGGAACAAAGTACCGTGGATATATGCGCGGCCGGTGAGCAGTCCAACCCCGTAAAGGGGCTTAAATTCATCAAATCGTGATCCATCAACGAGTCGAAGGAGGACTTCCCGCATATTCATCGGTTGCCGAATATCGGTCGGAATGATTCCCAGTAACTCCTCTACTCATAAGGCGCCACTACCAGCAATCCACGTACCAGGAGAATACAACGGCTCTAGAACAGGAACACTTCGATCCACTGCCCTCTCAGCGCGCCGTATCGTATGTACCCATCTTCTTGCAAGCGCGATTCCCTCAAATTCATCGAGCGCCATCTGATCAGCCAATCCACTAACATTTGAATGCATCTCTGCACCCCCTAGCTCTTCCGCTGAACTAACCTCCCCGGTCGCCATTTTAACTAGTGGCGGTCCACCGAGGAATACTTGAGCCTGCCTTTTCACAAAGATTGTATAATCACTCATCCCTGGAGCATACGCGCCCCCGGCTGTTGAAGAACCGAAGACTACAGAACAAGTAGGTGTACCGAGCTCGGAACGGATAGCTAGATCGCGGAAAGAACGACCCCCCGTGTGAAACACCCGGAACTGCTGTGGCAGGGATGCTCCCGCAGTTTGTATGAGTGAAATTGAGGGTAAGTTGTTGGTTTGGGACATATTTGCGATGCGAGCTCCTTTGAGAACAGTGAAGGCATTGGAAGAGCCTCCTTCGATGGTGGGAATCGATGAAGTGACCATGCATTTAATGCCACTACAATTTACTCGTTCCCTTCAGCGAGGCGTACCTGACGATGCCAATGCCAGCGACCACACTAGCGCAGGGGGAGGATCCTGATTGTTGATATCCTGCAAATATGCATAACTCCAAGAAAGGTGTGTCTGGATCCAGCAGCAGCCTTATCCTGTCTCGAGCTACGCAATTAACGCATATACAATCAGAGAGGGATACTAAGGAGCATTCCCCTCTCGATGTGTCGCTTAACATATTTGCCTTGTCCCTCACTGACGCACCACTTTACTGCTTCCTCGTGTTTCGACAGTACATCTCTCCAATCATCTGCGCATTTGGAGAATTCCTCTGAAGTTGCGTCAATGGTTGTAGGCACCACCGGGAACTCGGAAGACATCAGCTCACAATCTCCCCGAGCCCCGAGGGATCGCTTTAACCGAAACCGCAGCTTATTCGCGTAAAACGGCCCTCATTTACGAAAAATGGCGTAAATCCCCGGCTGCCGATCTACCCCGAGGAAGATGTCGATTCCTCCTCCCTATGCAGCAGAGTCTCCGAGTGTAACAGTCGCCGTTGCACAAATCGCGTCGACTTTCGACATAGAAACTACTCTCGCAAAAATCTTTGCTTTCCTCGAAGATGCAGCTAAGAACTCCGCTCAACTAATCGTGTTTCCCGAGGCCACAATCGGCGGCTACCCGAAACATCACACCTTTGGCACTGCAGTCGGCGAACGAACCCCAGAAGGACGTGTTCTCTTCGAAAAGTACGCGAATGGTGCAATCTCAGTCCCGGGTCCTGAAATAGACAAATTAGCACAGAAAGCTCGCACAGTCAGGATATTCATCGTGATTGGCGTCATCGAGAAGAGTAAGGAAAGCGGCACCTTATTCTGTACGGCAGTATACATAGACCCTGAGAAGGGGTATATGGGAAAACATCGCAAAGTCATGCCGACGGGGTCTGAGCGTTTGATCTGGGGTCAAGGGGACGGATCTACTTTGGGCGTCTACCAACCTTCCAACATTCCCGGAGCGGTCGTGAGTGCCACGATATGCTGGGAAAACTATATGCCCCTGCTGAGATACCATTATTACTCCAAGAACGTCAATATCTACTGTGCGCCTACGGTAGATTCGCGAGATACCTGGCCCATTACGATGCAGCACATCGCGTTCGAAGGACGGACATTTGTACTCTCAGCCTGTCAATTTGCCCGCAAGAGAGACTTCCCCGGAATGTGGAAGAGAGATGAGAAGGAAGACGAGGAAGAGGAGATTATCAAGGGAGGGAGTATGATCGTCAATCCCATGGGCGAGGTTTTGAGTGGTCCGGTGAGAGGCAGAGCAGGTCTAATCCTTGGGAAACTTGATCTTGGGGAATGTGTTCGAGGCAAATTCGATCTGGACGTTGTGGGACATTATGCACGGTATTTGCCCAGTCTTCTCTCCACTAAAGACTCAGCGCCGACATATTCAAGATGTCTGTCAATGCATACAAGACCAGTTTCTAGAATCTACCTATTTAGGTGCTCCTTCAGCAGCAAAATCAACTCGATAAAGACGAGTTTCGGCAAAAATGAAAAGAGTTCCCGGTGGACCAAACACCAAGTTGCCACATCCTGGTTCTCCAAGAGCAATCTTCCCAATCAATCGTCCGGAGGGATTCCATACCTTTTGTTAGCTGATGTCGAATCTGAAAAGTACATGGACACCATCGCCGCAACCAGAATAAACGTTTCCAGATGTATCACACTTGATCCCGTCGGGGAATCCCTTGTCGCAATGAGCAAATACCCTTCTGTTCTCCAAAACCCAAGAGCCAGGTTCACCAAGAGTACCGATGTCAAAAACGTATCTGAATTAACTTGGAACGAATTGAGGGCGTACATCGTAGCAGGCTTTGTTGCCCACTCAAAGGTGTGACCATCTCCATGTCCTGCTCCAGTATCTGTGACATAACATTTCTTACAATCTGGTGAGAAGGTTATGCCATTTGGTCTGAAGAAACCATCTGCCACACATCGAATTTCTCCGGTGCTGGGTTGGAAAGCGTATACCAAAGGAGGAAGATCAGGCTCGGGTCTCCACCCACCTGCGTTTCCATAGGCAGGATCTGTAAACCAGATACTCCCATCTTGAGGATGGACGACAACATCATTCACAGAACTGAACAAACGTCCATTGAAACTGTTGACGATTGTATGTGTTCTGTATGGAGCCTTGGAGGACATGTAAATGATAGCACTCGGAATTGTCATGTTGCCTTGTTGACAGAATATTAATCCTCCATCAGGATGGTTGGTTCCACCGTTGAGATTCATGGTGGTTTGGCCTCCCTCTGTCGAGTCGAGACACTCTACCTTCCCGGGAGAGCCTATGTTGAGTTTGTACAGGGAAATGGATTTGTTGCCGTTTCTGTCGATAATCTGGTTGCTCGTGAAGAAGATTTCATTCGTGGATGGGATCCAGATTCCAGATTCATGAGCGAAGAATTTGGATTTGTCTTCAGCGAAGAGAGAAAGTTTCGGAGAATTGCCCAGAATCGTTAAGAAGCTTTCGTGGTACACATGAAATGGTGCTTCAAGGGCGGACGTGCGCGAACTTGAGGAGTAGAACGCATTTGGATCTGATGCCCCTCGTTTGAGGCCGATAACCTAGCCTCAGCGTTATAAGTGACAGGGTTCTGTGCCTTAGTACCCGGTGGGAGATTGTTCGAGGTCATTAGATGTTTGAGGAAATCATTTTGCGAATTCACCGCGCTTTTTGATGGCGGCGTTCAACAGATCAGCAACCCCGCACCTTGCCCCACTGCCCCTCAGGTACGACAGGTGGGACTTTCCGACCTCGCCAACGGAACAAATTAATATCAAATGCTTATCAGATGAACAATTTACCGCAGGCGTACTACGTACAGTGTTTCCTTCAAAATCACAAACCAACAATTCGCCGTGCAATCTCAACTCTAATTCATAACCCCATCATACAATAAAATGCAAAGTCTTTGATCCACTGACATTAGCCCATTCACATCTGGGGAAAGATACACTAATCATCGTCACGACCATTTGCCAACTGTAACGATTGAACTTCCAAATCACGGTTGAGAGGCTTGAATTGGGTTCTGGGACTCTTCGCTGCCCGCAACATTGGCCCTCGGGGCCCGACTTTTCGGTCTGACTTGCTCATTGAAAATGATTCCTTCTCTTTACTGCTGCCTCCAAGGAAACGACTGCGCATGCTCGGTTTCGGAGCCGGACTCACCTTCAACAGAGTCTCAAGTTGAAATGATCGGTCGTCGATATCGCCCGGTTGAGTTGGTGATTGTGGATCTTCTTCATCAACCGAATCGTCATCAGACGACGACGACTCTGGAGCTTCGAATTCGGAGGGACTAGATATCGACCTATTCGATAGCCCAGGTCTATGTATCCTTCTCGTGATCGCACGAGGAGAAAGACCAAAGCCAGATGATGACGGAGACAAGGGTGGGCGTTGTCGGGAATATCCCGCTGTGTTGAAGGAGTCTGCGAATGTCGTTCGTAGGGAAGTGACACTGGGCGAGCGTGCTAAAGATCGACTTAAGATGCCAGCGACGCGAGAGTCGTAGATAGCCGGAGCTGTCTCGGAGGGATCGACGACATTGTAGTCGTTCTCGGGATAGGAGGGCGAATGCATATGACCATTGTTCGAGTTGGACGTGACATCTTCAGTGAAGAAGACGTCAAGGCTGTGCAAAGCCGAGACCATATCACCGAGCGATGCCTTCTCGTCGGATCGATCGTCAGTCGAAAGAAGAGTATCTGCGCGCTCTTCCACAGTGATGCCTGTAAACGTATAATCTTCCTTGTGAAATTGCACGTCTGGCATAGCCGGGGATACTGGATCGAGGGGGTTTGCGACCGTGGGACATGTATAAAACACGTTGTGGACGTTAGTTCGCGTGGTGGCGGCCGTAACTGCCGGTGCTGGAATCGCCCATCCACTATCGTCTGGAATCCCAAAGACGGTGACAGTGTTCTCGTATTCCTTTCGGACAGACCGGTTGCCAAGACTCATTCTTGCAATGTATCGATCCATAGGCTGCCCAACAAAAGTAATTGTCTCATCCAACACCTCTAATGCCTGATCCGCGTATTCGCTCTGTAACAAACGAAGCAGCGGCGAAAGTATTTCGGCACCAATTCCTGCAAATTCTGGTTTCCTCAGATTGACATATGGGAGCATAGTCTTGAGGATGACCATAGTTTTAATTTTCATCCAGGGCAATCGGTTCGTAAGCAATCCGAGAAGGAAGGTCAATCCCTGAGCTTCGTACTCTGGAAAATATACGTCCCGAATGACCGACACGATTTGTCGAACGAAATCCTCTTTCGTGCGGAAACGAGTCTTTGCGTAGGAGGTGAGGATCTTCCGGATACCTTCCTGTTCGGGTTGTATGACGAGATTGCACAATCGTTCGGAGCGGGCAACGACTTCGTCTGGGAGAGGGAGATTATCGAGGGCGTGCAGGAATCGTGGCAAATTCGCGAGTAAACTGAACATCAGTCTACTCTCGCCGGCAACAAGCTCGTTTGGCATGGGCAGAGCGTCGAGAAGATCGAGGACGCGCATCGTTGGGGTCAGGGCAATTGACGACCGTAAGCCACGGAGAACTAATGGTTGAAGTCCTTCAAAGCGACCTTCCCACTTCGATGGAAACGCTGCCATGAGTATTTGGACATTGGTCGGTTTCGCGAGATCGATTTTGGTGAGAAGAGATTCGAGCATCGGTAGCACTTCCAAAAACTCTCGTTCGTGAATCGTGTTGAGTGATGCGACCGTAACCCAAAACAGCTGCGGAAACGTCAAAAGACGTGGTTCGTCCATTTGCCGTATAATGGAATTCAGCGTACTAAGGACTTCAAGCGAGAATCCTTGAATGACTTCGCGGTCTTCGGAGTTGTCGGATATCGTATTCGAGAGACGAACGAGCATACTTGCTAGCATTTCTTGGTCCATCGTAGGCGTCAGGCAACGGAAAACCTGGAACGAGCGGCATGCGAGATGACGGACCGGACAAGTCGTGGCCCACAGCATAGCAGCCTTTCCCCATAATTGGCGCAGATCGGAATCAGGTCCCAGAGGCATAACTGCGATAACATCCGAAACGAGCCGTTCCATTTGTCGTGGAGCGCGAGACGCTGTCCCTTTGTTCCGATTGTTACTGTCGTATGACCAGAGATTTTTATAGTCTCGGCCACGGAGATCGTCGATAAACGCACGAAGCTTCGTTTTGATTGCGAGGTCGAGATTCTCAAGGCATAGAAAATTGAGAGCAATGTTGAGGAGAAGTGTTTTGGCAGCTTCGTAGACAATGCTGATATGACTGTCAATCTGAACGAAAACGACTTGTAGGAGAAGCGGTAGATGAGTTCCGATCCATGGTGCGGGTTCGGCGAGCAGGTCCACGATGAAGATGAGCGCTAGTTGACCCGTGGTGAATGCGACGAGCTTTGATTGGGCAGGAAGGAGCTCTGCTAGAACTGCGGCGTGCGGAAACCCGACAAAATCTGGCACAAGGGAAATGGGTGTATCTCTCCATTTCCACGCCCGCGGCTCCATTGCAATTAGGAGGACCTCGTACAAATTAGCACCCTCGGTACTGCGACCAAGGTACACCACGATCTGTCGAGAAAACATCACGAATGATGGATTCCGTTGCTCGATACTTTGTTGCATGAGGAATTTGAGAATAGTACGAACATTGTGTGATGTTGCCGAGGCTAAGGCCGACCATAGAGCTTCGACCTCAGTTTGGAACTTGTCGGAGTATTTGACAGTCATCTCGAACAAGTTGACGAGAACCATGTATGCCGCTGCGCTGAGTTCCGTATCATTGAGTTCGTTCTGCAGTTCCATAATTGAGATCCATGGTAGCATAATAGCCACGAATTCTCTCCGTTGCCCTTCTTTCAGCTGAGGAAAGAACATGCATAGCTCAGAAAATATAAGCATAGCATGGTTGAAATGTTCTCTCGTGAGCGTACGAACAAGCATGTATTGCGCTTTCTTGTATACGGCCACCGTCTGACTCAATGCACCTGCTTCGAACGCTTGAATGCTGGATCGACCCGTTAACCGCTCCTCCGCAACCGTGAGCAACTTGAATGCCTTTTGCCGAATTTCGAGGGTAGGATCGCCGAGTTTGTACTGACATAAGGCAAAGATCTGATAGATCTTATAGCTAGTTTTTTCGCTCTCGATGATGAGATCGGCAATGACGTTGAAGTAACTCTGTGTGGACTTGTGTTCCGGCGGATTGATGTAACACATCGAGAGCGTTTCGTCCATAACCATGACTTGGTCTAGGTTATCGCTCAGAATATTTCGCAAAGCTCGACGTCCTATACGATGTATTCGATCGCTTGAAGAATTGAAGACAGCATCAACCCATTGCAGGACTCCCACAATATCGAAGGACATAATCGCCTTCTGGCTCCCATCGTTCTCAATCGATGACAAATAAGGACCGTTCTGAGATTAGCCGAGCCTTCGCAAATGTACTTACGCAAAGAGATGCCATGCAACTCAAGGCAGCAATTTCCACTTTCTTCTTCTCTATTTCCATAGCGGCAGTCAGAGCCCCACGGTCTCTCACATCCTTGTACTCGTCCATGATTGACATTCGCATCCTTTTCTCCCGATCTTTAACGAATGATCTCGGACCGTGACCACACCACTCCTCGATTAATCTGAACAGCGATGTCCGCCCTTCCAGAGGAAGCCATCGCGACGGATCTTCCAATTTCCCCAGGCCCTCTGAAACCGCCTCAACCAATCCACAAAAATGCCGTCGAAGTTCTTGAAATTCCCACTGTAGTTGAATCTCCGCGTCGGTTAGGAACAATTTCATTCCACGGATGAAATCCACCAACTGTCCTAATATCCATTCATCTTGTAGGATTTCCTCCCGCTGAAGAAAATGAGACGTCAGATTGAGAACATGCGTAATTTCTTGACGTTGACGATTGGATTTTTGCCGATTTTTTGACACCGGTTTCGGGCCTCCAAACCTCATCGCTTCGTCGTTCAAAGGTTTGATGGTTGGTTGCAGGTCTTCAAGTAGGGCCTTGTACAGATTGACATTGATACATCCTAACGCCACAACGACTGCTTCCCGGACGAGATTATGTTCCCCACCGAGAAAAGGAATAATTAGTCTGAATACCGACCGGGCGGACGTCAGTCGTTGAAACGATTGATAGGGAACTGATTTCTTTCGCCCATGGTTCAAAACTTGCGTTCGCGAAGAGTGCTCGTCCGTCAAGGTGAGTGTCGAACATGCGACGATGAGATAGAACTTCCATTGTTCGACAAGACCTTCAGCCGCTTGACTCCGAGGCGAGATTTTTGGCACCATGTCAAATGGGCCAGCCGCTGGCGTTCGGGTGGTTTCCACAGTCGTTACGATGGAGGAGTGCATTTGCACTAGGCGATCGCAAATCATATTTCGAGTTAGTACAACGGTCATCGGGAAGCGGTCGAAACAAATTTTGATGAATTTGGGGAACGCTCTGTACCACAGAGATACGTCGAATGAGTTGGTTCCTTCAGCGAGCCGCACCAGGACATTTCCTTCTTTCCGTCGTTGATGAAGGACCTGGAGACGACTTCGCTCTGCGACGGGAAGGGCATCCGTGTCTTGCAAAAATCCCTCGAGGACCTCGTTTGCATCGAATACGTCGATAACGCGCGGACCACGAACAGCTCGAGACGGATTTCGATTATGGGAACGAACATTTAAGCCCTCAGTGGCATCTGGAGTTTCGTCGAGGAGAGCGGTATCGAATTCTCGAATGAGACGAAGAATCTTGAGCGCGAAATGGCGTACTTTCTGACTTTGATGACAAAGGAAAAATAGACCATGCGCTTCAGTCTCCTCAATGACAGTCCAGACAGTCGTCATCTCCATTTCCTCGCCGCGACTGGGATTGAAATTGGGGTCGGCATCAGGAATCGCAGGTGCATTAGCGGCATCGGTGCCGGTGTCTTGTTTCTTGGCTCGGATTGTTTCCAACCACGACTTGAGCAGCTCCACGTACAACCCCAGAGTGTTTTCTGCATGGGGTAAGGTGAGAAAGCCGACACCCATGGACGGATTCCGAGACACCTTGTCATCGAATTTAAACATGAACCGAGCGAAACCGGTGACAACGAGTTGGGAATAGCTGGGTCGCCTAGCAATCACTCTGAGTGCATTGGAAGCCGACTGAGCCACTCCATAGTGAGAATGTGCAGTGCCGTTGCACAGCATTTCAATCAGTTTGCTGGTCGACAGATTGCGGGGAATGCATGTCGGGAAGGCGTCGAATGCGGCATGTAACAAGTCGAAGAACAGATGACGGTCACGGATGTTCGCCATGACTGGTGGAGTAGATGGTGACTCGGAGTTGAAAGAGAATGTCGCCGATATTGGCGTTTTTGGCGCTACGTGTGGTTTCTCTTCGAACAAGGCAGCCCCGCCGAAATGTTGATCAGTAGAATACGCTACCAGGCCAAGGAGACGTGAAAATGAGTTGTAATATTCTTCGACCCGAGCCGTTGTGAGTGCACTTGCGCTGAGGATCGCCGTCGCACGTTTGTCAATGGGAATCTCATCTTCATAGTCGAAGGCAACTCCCGGAAAAGGTGGCGTCATCGTTTTATTCTCAATATCGGAAAGAATGGCGAGATAGGATCGAATTGCAACAGTCATTCTTTCAGGTTGCAATAATTCGACAGATATCAGTCCCTGGGATCTCGATATGATGTCTCCATTTAGTAACGGATATAGGATCGTTTTGTAGGTATAGTCGTGATGCTTTGCGCCGATGAATCGAATGAGTTGAATAAACGTTTCTAGAGGCGTATCGCTAGGAACAACTGCCTTCTTCCCGGAAGGGAACAGAGTCTTGACGATTACATCGAATTTTCGAGCCATGGCCGCAGGCGCTTCAGGAGACCGAAAGACATAACACCAAACGAGTCGGGCAACGCAGGCTAAAGCGACGT
>Ga0335073_10004519_pt1 | contig 19436 bp, 13 predicted proteins | sample Lox_Sample_22_FD_207093 | JGI IMG/M metagenome (GOLD analysis project Ga0335073, IMG submission 207093) | Soil microbial communities from Loxahatchee National Wildlife Refuge, Florida, United States - Lox_Sample_2.2 | ecosystem: Environmental > Terrestrial > Soil > Wetlands | place: USA...
ACTCATCGACGCACAGAATTGACATTCGAAATGACATCCCGATTCAAGCTTGGAACGGCGATGTGGTATGATTCGCGCGTTTTACGTAACGCAACTTCGCTTGCGCGAGTCTAACGGGACGTCATCCGCGAAAGGGGGATTCGCGGGTCATCCGGTTGTGGGGAACCGGGAAGGCCGGTCAAGGGCTCAGCTACAGACGCGCGAGAGCTATCCCTCGTGGACAACAGCCCGCTTTCCACTCCGAAGGTTCGTCGTCATATCGACCAGCTTCGAGTGACTTGCCGGGCCTTTTAGCTTCGATCATCCGAAAGGAGCAGATTACGAAAATGAAATATACGAGGCGCGATTTTGGAAAGCTTGCCATCGGGACAATCCCCGTGGCGTCGGCGGTTCTTGCCAATCCCATGCGGCTGTTTGCACAGGCGAAGCCGGACTCGCTGATTCATGGCGTACAGGTGGGCGTCATTACGTATAGCTATCGCAGCATGCCGGATCAGAGCGCCGAAGCGACGCTGAAGTACGTCGTCGACTCGGGGTTGAGCGCTTGCGAGCTCATGAACGGCCCTTGCTGGGACTATGGCTATAAGAAGACGGGGTTCACGCCGCCCAGCAGCGGTCGCGGGGGTTTTGGTGGGATGCGAGGTCCCGGCAGGCCGGGCGCTGAAGCTGCGGCTGAACCGGGTCCGGCCGTTCCCGGACAGCCCTCGTGGGATGGAAAGGCGTGCCCGGCGAGCGCGGAGGGGCGCGGTCCTATGCCGGGAGGCGCCGGTTTTCCGGGCCGCGGGCGCGGGCAAATGACGCCCGAGCAACAGGCAGCTCAGAAGGCGGCCGCGGACGAGGTTCGCAAATGGCAACTGGGAGTCTCGCTCGACGTTTTCAAGGATTTGAAGCAGATGTATAACGACGCGGGTGTTTCGATCTATGCCGTGAAGATTCTTGAGGTGAACGCGGACGACGACCAGCTGGATAAGCAATTCCAGATCGGAAAGACGCTCGGCGCCACACACCTGACGGCCGAATTGCCGGCGCATAGCGATACTTCGACGGCAACGCTGAAGAAAGTGGGCGATGCGGCTCTGCGCAACGGCATGTTTGCCGCATATCACACGCATCTGCAGGGCCGGATGGACGCTTTCGATGAAGCTTTCGCGGCATCGGCAGGGAACAAGGCGAACATCGACTTCGGCCACTACGTTGCGGCGGGCGAAATCGGTGGCACACCGATGGACTTCCTCAACAAATTCCACGCGCGGACGGCGAGCTTCCACCTGAAGGATCGCACGCTGCCGCAGCATTGCGCGCTCAACCTGCCGTGGGGCGAAGGCGACACGCCGATCAGGCAGATTCTGCAGTTGGTCGAAAAGAACCAATGGCCGGTTCCGGCGACGATCGAGCTCGAGTATGAGATTCCCGAGGGCTCGGACGCCGTGAAGGAAGTGGCGAAGTGCCTGGCATACTGCCGGGCGGCGCTGTCGTAAGAAACCAACTCGAAATAAAGCGGGGCCGAGTGCCGTTCGGCCCCCTTTTTTTGCCTCCACGACCGCGATTAGAGATTTGTCCGGCCTGTGTTTTCAGCGACTTACGCTGATTTCTAATTATTTTCATTTGCGATTAGAAGGGTGGGCGTCGGCGCGTGGCAAAATGGGCTCGGGTTTGCTTCGCGGGGAAAGCAAAACGAGAACCGTCATCCGAGGCGAAGGACAGCCCGTGTGCCGTGCGGGCGGAAGAAGAAGTTATGCATCAGCGGCATTTTTGCGTTTTTTCGAGGCCGCGAAGGGATTGCGAGCGGGGTGACGGCAATCTCGCTACAGTAAAGACTGTATTGTCGGATACCCGACATTTTGTTGCTTCGTTTTGTAAGCAGTAAACATACTTTAAGCGCCGTGCGGCGCTTTTCTGCGATTATGCGGAATGCCCCAAGGCGCCTCTCGTTCCGTACCTGCCGGACAGCGATACCCCGAATTGCGCAGGTGGCCACGTTATCCCATTTCTGCTCCTTCGCTTGCGGTGGTCTTGCCTGGTGAAAAGCGCATCGGGGGCGGCATCAGCGTCATAAGCCGCGGCGGCTGCTATTTTCGTGCTCCGGAATCGCTCGCCACGGGCGCCGTCCTCCGACTCAGAGTGGAGTGGCACGGCAAGAGCATCGAGACGTGGGCGCGTGTGGCCCATTCCGTCCCCGGCGACGGCATGGGGTTGGCCTTCCTGAGCATGGACCCTTCGCAAACCCGAACGCTAAAGGAATGGCTGCAGGAACTTTCCGAAAGCGGAACGCAAAGCCGGCAGGAAAGTGAAAAAGCAGCTGAATCGGCGGCGTTTCTCCGCGAGCCGAACGAAGACACGAGTCGCTCTATTTTTGGCCTGAACGAACGCGTGGTCGTGATCGAGGATGACGGAAGCTGGGCGCACTATACGCACGTATCCGACGGCCGAAGATTGGACGCCACCGGAGGCGACTCGAAATCCCTCCAAGACTACCTTGCGCGAGAATCGTAGTCGGCAGGGCTCCCGACGAAAGCCCGCAATGCTACTCAGCCTGGAAAGATGCGTCGTCGCTCGAGCCGGGCGCTCTCGAAGCCAACGCGTTGACGGAGCTATCGATGGCGCGAATCGGCACCGAAACGTGCACAGTGTCATCGCGATTCGCCACATCGACAACGATTTCGCCACCGCTCTTTGCGACCTGGACGTATTCTTCCGCATTCGATACTTCCACGATGGTGAGATCCGGCGCATCGCGCAGGCCGTCGAGCGCAGCACGAATCGTGGGAAGCCACGGCTGAATTTGCTCCGAGGCGCGGGCCAGCTTTTTATCCGGCACGAGGTGAATGGCGATAGGCGCGAGTAGCGCGGGCGCGATCACGTGCACGTGAGGCGGGGAGTCGCGATGCTGGATTACGTTGACGTCGACGAAGCCTTCGCTGCAGAGCAGTCCCGTGCCGGCGATCATCGCGCCGATGGTTCCTAGTGCGATTTTTCCAAGCAGAAGCATCTTCCCTCCAACGAAAATGGGCGCGGCGAGCGGGCCCCTGCGTCAGATGGAGCAGGAACTCCGCCGATCGGCCGGGATGAAACCCACTTACTGCGGCTGGCTATGGCTATCAATCCAGACGCGTACATGTTCGGACGTGCTTTCGACGGTGACGAGGAAAGTGTCGCCCGCCTTATCGAGCGCATTGAGTGCGGCGGCCACGTCAATCTGGTTTTGCTGTTCGGTGGAAAAGAGCGCGTTGACCACGGAAATCGGAACGGTCACGTTGACGTTGTCGCCGCTCTTGCCGCTCTCACGCACATGCACAACGATGTTGCCGTCGGTTTTGGCGACGTCGATGTTCTCGTCCTTTTGGCGAATTGTGACGATCTTGTTGTCCGGTGAATCGCGGAGCGCGCTGATGATCGTGGGCATGTCGATGCCTTGCAGTTGATCTTTGTCCAGAGTCACTCTGCCCTCGTGAAGCGGCCCGCGATTGATCGTGGGTAGAATCTTTTCCGCGACTTCCAGCGGAAGGTTGACGTTCACATCGCCGCCGTCTTTATCGGCTTGCGAGACCTGGACATGGAGAAATCGCTCGGCTGGAGCAGCCGGCGCCGTACGGGCCGTGAGGGACAAAGCGCAAACGAGAGCGGTTCCTGCGGTTACGACGTATCGCCGTGTGTGCATTTGGAACCTCCTTATGGCATGGAATACGAGGGCAGTCGACGAAAAGTTCCCTTGGAACGGCGCGGCCATCCAGATACCGAGGCTGAGGAAGAAAGCGTCCTGGTCGCGTATGGCCAGGCCTGACCATTGCGCACCCTTCAGAAAGCCTCAAGACGGGGCACGGAGGCGCTCGCGCCTCTGGCTTTAAAGTTTGAAATAGACCGCAGCCAAAGGCGGCAGCTTGAGCTTCAGGGAATAAGGGCGGTCGCTCCAGGGAATGGGCTCGGCCTGGACGCCGCCGGAATTGCCGATGTCCGTGCCGGAGTAATGGCGCGAATCTGTATTCAGGATTTCGCGATAAAAGCCGGGGCGTGGAACACCTACGCGGTAATTTTCGCGAACCACAGGGGTGAAGTTACAAACCACGACGACGAAATCTTCCGGGTCCTGCGCGCGCCGCAGAAAGGCGAGAACGCTGTTGGCCGAATCGTGCGTTTCGAGCCACTCGAAGCCGGCCCATTCGAAATCGACCTCGTGCATGGCGCGTTCGCCAGTGTGCAGCCGGTTAAGGTCGCCAACGAGATTCTGAACGCCCTTGTGCCACGCGGAATCGGCGAGCTCCCATTGAACCTGCCCGCCATCCCAGAATTCGTAGCGCTGTGCGAGTTCGCCGCCCATGAAGAGCAGCTTTTTTCCGGGGTGCGCGTACATATAGCCGAACAGTAGACGGAGATTCGCGAATTGCTGCCAGCTGTCGCCGGGCATCTTCTCGAGCAAGGCTCGCTTGCCGTGAACGACTTCATCGTGAGAAAGGGGCAGGATGAAATTCTCGTGGAAGGCGTAAAGCATCGAGAAAGTGAGCTCGCCGTGATGATACTGGCGATGGATGGGATCGAGCGCGAAATAGCGCAGCGTGTCGTTCATCCAGCCCATATTCCATTTCAGGTCGAAGCCGAGCCCGCCGAGATACGTTGGCCGCGAAACCATCGGCCATGAGGTGGACTCTTCCGCGATCATCAACGCGCCCGGATGCTGCGTGTGGAGAATCTCGTTGAGGCGCCGGATCAGGTTGATAGCGTCGAGATTTTCGCGCCCGCCAAACGCGTTGGGAATCCACTCCCCGGGCTTGCGGGAATAATCGAGGTAGAGCATGGAAGCGACGGCGTCCACGCGCAGGCCGTCAACGTGATACTTGCCGATCCAGAAGAGCGCGTTCGAGATAAGGAAGTTCTGCACTTCCGTGCGGCCGTAGTTGAAGACCAGCGTACCCCAGTCCGGATGCGCACCCATGCGCGGGTCTTCGTGTTCGTAAAGGTGGGTGCCGTCGAAGAAGGCGAGCCCGTGCGCGTCGCGAGGGAAGTGAGCGGGCGTCCAATCGAGGATGACGCCGAGGCCCTCCTCGTGGCAGCGGTCGACGAAATACATGAAGTCGCTGGGCGTGCCGAAGCGGCTGGTGACCGCGAAATAGCCGATCGTCTGGTAGCCCCAGGAGCCGTCGAACGGATGCTCCATGATCGGCATCAGTTCGATATGTGTATAGCCCATTTGCTTCACGTAGGGGATAAGTTCGTCAGCAAGTTCGCGATAGGTGAGCCAGCGATAGCCTTGCTCGGTTTTGCGCTTCCACGAGCCGGCGTGGATCTCATAGATCGACATGGGCGAATGGAGCCAGTCGCGCGAGGCCCGGTTGTACATCCACTCCGCATCTTTCCATTCGTAGCGGTCGATATCCCATACGACAGAAGCGGTTTTCGGCCGCATCTCGGCGGCGAAGCCATACGGGTCAGACTTCAGAACGAGGTAGTCGCCGACGCGCGAAACGACTTCGTACTTATAGATGTCACCCTCGCCGAGGCCCGGTATGAAAAGTTCCCACACGCCGGTCAGGCCGCGACTCCGCATTGGATGGACGCGTCCGTCCCATGAATCAAAGCTACCGATCACGCTCACGCGCTGGGCGTTAGGCGCCCAAACGGCAAAATTCACGCCGCGAATGCCATCCACTTCGCGGATGTGCGCGCCGAATTTCTCGTATTGCTGATAGTGGGTGCCTTCGGCGGAAAGGTGCAAGTCGTAATCGGAGAGCAGGGGCGGGAAGGCATAAGGGTCATACGTTTCGGCGGTATAGCCGTCCACGCTCGTCCAGCGAATGCGATAGGAGGCTGGGCTGACTTCTTCATTGGGAGGGGTGTGAACGGCGGTGGCGGGCAGGATCGCTTCGAAGACGCCTTCCGGGTGAATCCTGGCGGCTTCGTAGACCGAATTGCCTGATAGCACGCTGACTTGCGCTGCACGCGGAAGGAGGGTGCGAATAGCTAACGCCGGCCGGCCTTCGCGTTCAGTCCAATGTGGGCCGAGAATTTGGAACGGGTCATGGTGACGCCCGCTCGAGAGCAGATTCAGCTCGACTTCGAACGGATCGACAATCTCTACGGGTTCAGTGGTGGGCTTTTCGGTCTCGCTCATGGTGCGCGGCCAGCGAAGCGCAGCGGCTAGGACCATCTTACCGAAGCAATGGTCTAAGTGCCAGATAGCTGCGTAGCTTTCTGGAGAGCGCATGCGGGCCTTAGCGGTTCGGACCGAGCTGCCCGCTCCTCACTTCGCGATTTTCAGTCCGTAAAATACGCAATATGTGGGCGTTAGGGTTATCACGTAGTACGAACGTACCATTGAGGGACTGCTGGAGCAGTACGTAGCATGTCCGTGGGGTTGCTTCCTGTTTGCAGGCCTCGGGTCTGCTCTGTCAAATTTCGGTGTCCTAGGGTTTATGGCAAGTAGAACTGCGACGCTTCGTCCCAAGCGTAAGGAAAGGCCCTGCGTCACGACGGCGGCCGGAGAAGGCGCAGAGACGTATCCTCAGGCAAGAAGCAAGAAAATCGCCGGAGTTCCCGGCGCAGCTCCCGCAGCCGATCTTCGATTTCGCCAGCTCTTTGACCACGCATTCGAGGGGATGTTCCAGACCACACCCGATGGCCGCTATCTGCGTGTAAATCACGCGCTTGCGCGCATGTACGGCTATAGGGACGCGCAGCACCTGATGGGTTCGGTTTCGGATATCGCGAAGACGGTCTACGTGGAACCGAAGCGGCGCGAGGAGTTCAAGCGCCTGATGGAAGAGGAAGGGCGGGTGGAAGCGTTTGAATACCAGGTGCGCGACCGCTACGGGCGCAAGATTTGGCTCTCGGAAAAAGCCTGGGCGATTCGAGACGAGAGGGGGCAGATCGTCAGCTACGACGGCGCAGTGGAAGACATCACGGAGCGGAAGCGGTCCGATCTCGAAAGGCGTGTGACTACGGAAGTCTTGCGCGCGATGACCGCGACCGGGAACGTCGATAGCCTGCTGCGGCTGATCCATGCGGCATTGAAGGAAGTGGTCGCAGCGGAGAACTGCTTCGTGGCCCTTTATAACCCGGCAACGGCGATGTTCGAATTTCCGTTCTTCGTGGACCAGTTCGATCTCGCTCCCGAACCCGCTCCTGCCGGACGAAGTTGCACGGACTACGTGTTCCGCACGGGAAAGCCGGCGCTGATTTCCGATGCGGGATTCCGGCAGTTGGTGAAGCAAGGTGAGGTGGAATTGATGGGGACGCCGAGTAAGTCATGGCTCGGCGTGCCCTTGAAGACGCCGGCCGCGACGATCGGCGTGCTCGTGGTGCAGGATTATGCGACCGAAAATGCATATAACGAGCGGGACCTGGAGTTTCTCCATTCGATCGGGGGGCAGATTGCGCTCGCGATCGAGCGGACGCGTTCTGAAGAGCGCTTGCATTCCAGCGATACGCGCTTGCGCGTGCTGATCGAGCAATTGCCGGCGGTTCTTTGGACTGTGGACCGGGAGATGCGCTTCACGTCGATGGTGGGTGCGGGGCTGGCGCGGCTTGGATTGATGCCGAATGCTTTGGTGGGTGTTAAGCTCGCGGACTATTTGGAAACGTCCGACGGGACATATCCGGCTGTGGCCGCACACAGAAGGGCGTTATCCGGCGAGCCTGTAACGTTTCATCTCGAATGGAAAAATGGGTCATACGCGTGCCACGCCGAGCCGTTGCGCGGGCCCCAGGGCGAAATTCAGGGCGCGATCTGCATGGCGCTCGACGTGACGGACCGCAAGCAGCTTGAAGAGCAGTTCCGCCAAGCGCAGAAGATGGAGGCAGTGGGCAGACTTGCGGGTGGCATTGCCCACGATTTCAATAATCTGCTGATGGTGATTCAGGGCTATGGGGACCTGCTGATTGAGCGGCTGCATGACGGCGACCCTTTGCGCAAAAACGTGGAGCAGATCCAGACCGCTTCGCAACGAGCCACTTCCTTGACGCGGCAGCTTCTGGCCTTCAGCCGCAAGCAGATGCTCGCGCCGAAGGTGCTGCATATTCAGGCGGTGATCGCCGATATGGAGACGATTCTGCGCCGCTTGATCGGCGAAGACATCGTGCTCGAGGCGGTATCCCCGCCAACCCTCGGGCACGTGAAGGCAGACCGGAGCCAGATCGAGCAAGTAGTGATGAATCTGGCGATCAACGCCCGCGATGCGATGCCCAGGGGCGGAAGGCTGACGATTGAGGCGGCCAACGTTGAGATAGGCAATGATGTTCCGCACCAGCCCACGGTGGTCGCACCGGGCCGGTATGTGATGTTGGCCGTGACGGACAACGGCTGCGGCATGACGGAGGAAATCCGGGCGCACATTTTCGAGCCGTTCTTCACTACGAAGGAAAAGGGCAAGGGTACCGGGTTGGGGCTGGCCACGGTCTACGGCATCGTGAAGCAAAGTGGCGGCTATATCTGGGTCTACAGCGAGCCCGGAATCGGCACGACTTTCAAGATCTATCTGCCGCGAGTGGATGAGGAAGAGGCTTTAGCGGCTGCGCAGGAGGAAGCCAGTGCCGCTGTGAACCACCGTGGCGCAGGCGTGGTCCTGCTCGTTGAAGACGAAAAAGGCGTCCGCGAACTGACCCGCGAATACCTGGAAACAAGCGGCTATACCGTGCTCGAAGCGACGGATGGCTACGCGGCGCTGGAAGTTGCGCGCGAACATCAGGGTACCATTCACGCGCTGATTACAGACGTGGTGATGCCCGGCCTGAGCGGCCGTGAATTAGGCGAACAGATTGCCAAATTACGCCCGGAAATCAGAGTTTTGTATATGTCCGGGTATACCGACCAATCGGCATTTCGCAACGGAATGCTCGATAAGGGCGCGGAGTTACTACAGAAGCCGTTCGGAATGTCCACGCTCTCGACGAAACTTCGAGAGATCCTCGCAAATTAGCCTTTGCCGCGAATGTGTCACTAGGGAACAGTTTCACGATCTGGCGCATTCATTCGTAGTACGTCTCGTTTCCATGTCGCTCTCTCTGAAAAACAAATTCGTGCTAACTCTCCATTTCTGAATGCGTTTGTGGGCTGCCTTGCGAAAAGCCGAGATGGGCCTCGTTTGGCTCGGTAAGTGCATTTGTTTAGACCGAGGGGAGTTGGAGAGGTCAAGCGGTTCGTGAAGATTGCTAAGGGGGAAATCATGGAAGCAAGCGTGCAAGGGGCGGAGAACGGCAAGGCTGTGCAGGGGATGGCTGCGGGAGAATACTTTGGCGAGCGGCGTCTGTGGCTCGCGGTGGTGATGCAGGCGGTGGAGGAATGGAGAAACGGCACGCTTCGCAATCGGCGCCAGGCGCAGGAATTCCTGTTCGACGACACGCGCGATTTTGAGACGGTCTGCGCGAACGCGGGCCTGGATGCAAGCAGCCTGCGCACGCGGCTCTTGAAGATCGGCCGCAAGGTGAATGCACAGGGTCCGTGGGCCCATTCTATGGCCGCCTGAAGCGGGCCAGTCGAGTCTGATTCGCAGTCCTTCGCCCCGCGCTTTGCAAAAAGGCGCGGGGATTTTTTGGCGTGCCCAAGCCTAATTAACCGTGCCTGGCGACGCGGCTCGTATCGTAAAATCAGCACGAATCGAATGCGTCCTTACGAGGCGGCTCCCGAGAAACGTCTACTGCTCACGTGCGCCCGATTGCGGGTCGCGCCTTCCGCTGCGGCATCCGCTCGGGGGATACTGTCCCAGGCGGTCGATTGGGACTACCTGCTTCGCGCGGCCGCCGAAAATTCTGTCCTTCCGCTTCTGGCGCTGCAGCTTCCATCGCTGGCACCTGACGGTTTTTCTGCACCGCAATTCGAAAGGCTCAAAGCCGCCGCCCGTGCGGCGGGAATCCGCTCGCTGCAACTCTCGGCCGAGCTGATCCGCGTGACCACGGCCCTGCGCGCCGAAAATATTCTCGCATTGCCTTATAAAGGTCCGGTCGTCGCGGTGCAGGCTTATGGCGACCTTGCGCTGCGCGAATTCGAGGATCTCGACATTATTCTTCCCCAGCGCGACATGGCGCGAGCCAATGAGGTTTTGCATCGCCTGAGTTACAAGCCGCGTTACCCGTGGATTTTTGACGCGTCCGCTTTGGTGCCGGGCGAGTACAACTATTTCGACGAGGGGCGGCGAACGATGGTCGAATTGCACACCGAGAAAACGCTGCGCCATTTTCCTGTCGAACCCGACATCGACGCGATGAGCAAAAGCGCCGTGCCGGTCGGGATCGGTGGGCATGGCGTACTCACATTCTGTCCGGAAGACACGCTTGTGCTGCTCTGCGTTCACGGATCGAAGGATTTTTGGGAGAGAATTTCATGGATCACGGACGTTTCCGAATTCGTGCAGAGGAACCCGAGCCTCGATTGGTCGCGCGTTTTTGCACGCGCCGGCGAGCTGAGAGCTACGCGCATGGTGCTTTTGGGGTTGGCGCTGGCATCGCAGTTTCTCGATGCGCCGTTGCCTGAGACTGCACGCGCGAAAGTCGACGCCGATCCGGGGGTAGACATGCTCGTTGAGCAAATCGCGAAGCGGCTGCTCGCGAAAGACGTTTCGCCGCGTACGGCCGTACAGTCGTTTCGATACCGGCGGCGGATGGTGCCGGGCGCGATTGGTTCATGGCGATACGGCTTGAGACTTGCGACTGCACCTGCCGAAGAGGATTGGATGATGGTACGCCTGCCGCGGGCGCTCGCGCCGCTCTATTTGGTGCTGCGTCCATGCCGGCTATTTCGGAAGTATGGAGTGTCACAGCAGAAGCCATAACGCGCGCGGGCCGAGGCTAACGAGCGGATGAGAAACCGTACCGCTCGAATACGCCTTGCGCGGCGGGAGTCTGTAGGAATTCCTCGAACTGCTTTGCCGCAGCCGCCTGCTTCGTGCCTTTCAGAATCGCCACGGGATATACCACCGGCGCATGCGAATCCTGGGGCGCAGTCGCCACCACGGTTACTTCGCCTGTGGTTTTGGCGTCCGTCGCGTAGACAATCCCGGCTTCGGCATTGCCGGAAGCCACATAAGTCAGCACCTGCCGCACATCCTTCGCGAAGACGAATTTCGGCCTTAGCGAATCGTAAAGCCCAAAATGGGTGAGCACTTCCTGCGCATATCTCCCCGCCGGCACCACCCGCGGCTCGCCGATGGCAACGATTTTCACCTCCGGCTTGAGCAGGTCGTTGAAATCGGAAATACCCGTCGAACCGCGGGGAACGATCAGCACGATCGTATTGCGCAGCAGGTCTCGGCGCGTGCCGGGCAGCAACATCCCCTGTTTTTCCAGCGCGTTCATTTGATCCGGCGAGGCCGAGATATAAACGTCAACCGGCGCGCCCTGTTCGATCTGCTCTTGCAGCGTGCCTGAAGCCCCCAGATTGTAATGGACTGCGATCGAGGGCTGCACTTTCTCAAATAGCGGAGTGACCGCATCGAGCGCGTCTTTCAGGCTAACGGCCGCCGAAATCGTGAGATCGGGATCCTTTGCGGCCGCGCTCACTGCGAAGCGGGGCGCTGTGACTACGATCGCAATCAATAGCAGAAGGGAAGCAGCTACCCGGCGCATTCAGCCTCTCGAATCAAATCAGTCCGAATCGCTACAACTATGTGACTCGCATCGATTATAGCTCTCCTTTGGATGCAAGGCAGGTTTCCCAGGGGTCGAAAAGGCGCAAAGATCTACGGACGCAGGATCATCACTTCCGTGGACTTGATCAGCGCCGCGGCCGTGTCGCCCTTCTTCAGACGCATTTCCCGCACCGCGTCCGCCGTAATAATGGAAGTGATTTTCTGCCCGCCGATTGACAAGGTGACCTGGGCGATCAGGCCCTCGATTTTCACATCCAGTACGCGACCGACAAGCTGGTTGCGCCCGCTGACGCGCCGGAACCCGGAGCGTTTTTCGGCAACCTCCTGCTTTTCCGTGCCACGGTAAAGGAACTTATCGAGTTCGCCCTCGGGGATGCGATGGTGGCCGCCGGCGGTCTGAACGGTGCGCAACTTCTTCTTATAGATCCATTGCTTCAGGGTAGGGTAGCTGATGCCCAGGACCTGGGCGGCCTCGCGCGGCGTAAATAGCTTTGTCTCTGCCATACTCAACCGCAAGACTGTCACCGCCGAGGCATACCTGTAAAGGATTTCTTATTCGGCGCCGCTGCCGCTAATTCGTCCCTGCAACCTCAACCTATAAAAAAGCGCGCCGATATGCAGATCAGGCGAATCATTGATGGCGCTTGGCCCATCGAAGCTATATGAATAGGTATTCACACGAAACGGCACGCCGCGCTTGGCTCGTTGCGTTAGAATCGAACTTCAGCGCCGTGCAGCCGCACGAGACGAAGGTACGGGAGGAAGGACATGGCATCCGTAAATAGCGCGACAACCCTGCCGGAGCAAAAGACCAAAAATCCACTCAAAGAACTCCTGGCTTACGGCCAGTCCGTGTGGCTGGACTACATCCGGCGCAATCTTTTCACTTCCGGCGAGCTGGTGCGGTTGGTCAAGGAAGATGGCCTGCGTGGCATGACTTCGAATCCCGCCATATTCGAGAAGGCGATCGGCGGCAGCACGGACTACGCGCAAGAGCTCCAGGAGCTTTCCAAGCGCAAGGACCTGGACGCGAAGGGCGCATTCGAAATCCTTGCGATCAAAGACATCCAGAGCGCCACAGACATTTTGCGCGGGGTTTACGACGAATCGAAGAAGCGCGATGGCTATGTGAGCCTTGAAGTTTCGCCGACGCTGGCGCACAAGACGCAGGAAACGCTGGAAGAAGCTCGCCGTCTGTGGAGCGCCGTAGGCCGCGCGAACACGATGATCAAAGTGCCTGGCACAGCTGAGGGTATTCCCGCATTTCGGCAGCTGATCAGCGAAGGCATCAACATCAACGTCACGCTGCTTTTTGCCCAGGACGTTTACGAACAGGTTGCCTGGGCCTACATCGAGGGCCTTGAGGCGCGCTTGAAGAACGGCGGCGATATCAGCGGCATGGCGAGCGTCGCGAGCTTTTTCGTCAGCCGCATCGATACGCTGGTCGATAGCATTCTGGACGAGAAGCTCAAAGATCCGAAGCTGCCTTCGGATAAGCAGGCTCTCTTGCGCGGCTTGCACGGCAAAGTCGCCATCGCCAATGCGAAGTTGGCCTACCAGGCCTACAAGAAAATTTTCAGCGGCCCGCGCTGGGAGGCTCTTGCCGCCCGCGGCGCGCAGACGCAACGCGTTCTTTGGGCCAGCACCAGCACGAAGAACCCTGCCTATCGCGACGTGCTTTATGTCGAAGAGCTGATCGGTCGGGACACCGTGAATACGATTCCGCCCGCAACTTTCGATGCCTTCCGCGATCACGGCCACCTTCGCGCCAGCCTCGAAGAAAATGTCGACGAGGCCCGCCGCACCATGGAAAACCTCGAGCGCGCCGGGATTTCGATGAAGAAGGTGACAGACCAACTGACGGACGAAGGCGTGAAACTCTTCGATGAAGCGTTTACCAAGCTGCTCGCCGCCGTGGAAAAGAGTCTTCAACGGCCGCCTTCCCCGGGCGTCAAGAATTTGTCTTACGCGCTGCCGGCCGAACTGGACACAGCGGTCAAGGCCACTCTCGAAGACTGGAAAAAAGGCAACAAAGTGCAGCGCCTTTGGGCGCGCGACGCGTCACTCTGGACGAACACAGACGAGAGCCGGTGGCTGGGCTGGCTCGGAATTGCCGAAGAGCAAGCTGCCCATCGTGAGCAGTTCGCGAAGATCGAGGCGGACATTCGCGCGGCAGGCTTTACGCACGCGCTTTTGCTCGGCATGGGCGGGTCCAGCCTGTGTGTTGAAGTGCTGAAACTCACCTTCGGCAAGATCGGCAGCCATCCTGAATTTTTCGTCCTCGATTCCACCGATCCCGCGCAAGTGCGCGCGACCGAACAAAAGATCAATCTTGCGAAGACGATCTTCATCGTATCAAGCAAATCCGGCAGTACGCTCGAGCCCAATATCTTCAAGCAGTACTTCTTCGAACGCGTGAAGCAAACGGTCGGTGCGGCGGAAGCAGGGAAGCGTTTCATCGCGATCACCGATCCCGGCTCGAAAATGGAGCAGGTGGCGAAGACAGACGGCTTCCGGCACGTTTTCTACGGCGTACCCAGCATCGGCGGCCGTTATTCGGCCCTCTCCAATTTCGGAATGATCCCCGCTGCGATTCAGGGCGTTGACGTCCCCAAGCTGCTCGACCGTGCCGAGGAGATGACTCATGCCTGCGCTTCGAGCGTTCCGCCGGACCAGAATCCCGGCGTGATCCTCGGCGCGATTCTTGGCACGGCGCAGAAGATGGGACGCGACAAGGTAACGATCTTCACTTCGCCCGCGATTAGCGACCTCGGCGCGTGGCTCGAGCAGCTCCTTGCCGAATCGACAGGTAAGCAAGGCAAGGGCCTGATTCCGGTCGATCGCGAAGAAATCGGTGCTCCGAGCGTCTATGGCAACGATCGTGTCTTCGCTTATCTGCGGCACGATGCTTCGGCAAGCGCGAGGCAGGACGCCGCCGTTGCTGCGCTCGAAAAGGCCGGCCAGCCCGTGGTTCGCATCAGCGTGCCGGACAAATACGACGTTGGCGGGGAATTTTTCCGCTGGGAGATCGCCACGGCGGTGGCGGGTTCGGTGATCGGCATCGATGCTTTCAATCAACCGGACGTCGAAGCGAGCAAAGTGGAAACGCGCAAGCTCACCTCCGAGTACGAACAGAAGGGCTCGCTGCCGCCGGAGTCCCCCATCGTCGCCGATGGCGGGATTCTGCTTTACACCGATCCCAAGAACGCAGCGGGGCTGAAGCAAGCCGTGGGCAACGACACCACGCTTGCAGCCTATCTCCGCGCACATCTCAATCGCTTGAATGCCGGCGATTATTTCGCGCTGCTTGGCTATATCCAGATGAACGATGCTCACGAAACCGCGCTGCAATCGATGCGTCACGCCGTCCGCGATAAGAAGCATGTCGCCACGTGTCTCGGTTTTGGCCCGCGCTTTCTGCATTCCACCGGGCAGGCTTACAAAGGCGGCCCCAATTCCGGCGTGTTTCTGCAAGTCACCTGCGACGACCCGGCCGATATCGCCGTGCCGCAGCAGAAATATACGTTTGGGGTGGTGAAGGCGGCGCAGGCTCGGGGCGATTTCCAGGTGCTCGCCGACCGCGGAAGGCGCGCGCTCCGCGTTCACTTGGGTGCTGATCTTGCTGGCGGTCTTGCCCAGTTACAAAAGGCAATCGAAAAGGCGTTATCGTAGTCTTGGGCCGCGCGAAGGCGAGCGGGCTTAAGTTCCACTAGGGGAGTGCCCATGGCGGATGTAGATACCTATCCCTATCAGGCGTCAGGCGCGAATCGCGCGAATCTTGGGGAGCCGGCAGGTCCGTGCGCGATGGTGATTTTTGGTGCGGGCGGCGATCTCACTAAGCGCAAGTTGATCCCGGCCGTCTACAATCTTGCCAAGGAGCGTTTGCTGCCCGATCACTTTGCGATCGTCGGCGTCTCGCTCGAGAAGTACTCCGCCGATGATTTCCGGACTCGCTTGACGAACGAACTGAAGGAATACGCTTCCGAAGATATCGATCAGAAGGCTTGGGAGTGGTTCACGCAACGGATTTATTACATCTCGGGCGATTTCAAGGACCCGCAGCTCTATCAGAACCTCAAGAATCTGCTGGCGCAGGTGGATAAGGACCAGGGCACGCAGGGCAACGCCCTGTTTTATCTCGCCACCAGCCCCGAGTTCTTTCCCATTGTTGCGAAGCAGCTTGGCGTCGCCGGACTCACGACGGAGGGGCCGCGCAATTGGCGGCGCGTGGTGATCGAGAAGCCCTTTGGGCACGATCTCGCCACTGCCATTGCGCTGAACCGGGCGTTGCTGGAAGTGCTCAACGAGAAACAGATTTTTCGCATCGATCATTACCTTGGCAAGGAAACCGTTCAGAATATTCTCGCGTTCCGCTTTGCCAACGGCATCTTCGAGCCGGTTTGGAATCGCCGGTACGTCGACCACGTGCAGGTCACGGTGGCGGAGCAGCTTGGCGTCGAGATGCGCGGCGGTTATTACGAGCAGGCTGGCGCGTTGCGCGATATGGTCCCGAATCATATCTTTCAGCTGATCACGCTCTGCGCCATGGAGCCGCCGATTTCGTTTGATGCCTCAGCCGTGCACGACGAGCAAACCAAGATCCTTCGCGCCTTCCAGCCGCTGACGCCGGAAAAGGTCCTCGATCACGCGGTTCGCGGCCAATATGACGACGGCGCAATCGATGGAACCACGGTCCCTGCTTATCGCGCCGAGCCGCACGTTAGCCCGAACTCAACCACGCCCACATTTGTCGCTCTCGCGCTGCAGATCGATAATTGGCGCTGGGCCGGCGTTCCATTTTATTTGCGCACCGGAAAGCGGCTGGCGAAGCGCATGTCGCAGATCGTGATTCGTTTCCGGCGGCCGCCACTCGTGCTCTTCCGTAAGACCTCCGTGGAAAACATCACTCCGAATGAGCTGGTGATCAACATTCAGCCCGACGAAGGTATTTCGCTGAGCTTCGAGGCGAAGATTCCGGGGCCCACGGTTAAGCTGGGTGCAGTCGATATGGACTTCCAGTATTCGGACTATTTCGGCACCACGCCTTCCACCGGTTACGAAACCCTGCTCTACGATTGTATGACTGGTGATCCGACCTTGTTCCAGCGCGCGGATATGGTCGAGGCCTCCTGGGCAGTGGTTCAGCCGATTCTCGACGTCTGGGCCGCCTTGCCGCCCCGCGACTTCCCCAACTACGCCGCCGGTTCTTGGGGGCCGGCACAGGCTTTCGAGTTGCTGCGCCGCGAAGGCAGGGAATGGCGGGAGCATCTGCCTCGCCCCGGTGCCTGCAAGGCGATGCCCTTGCCCCGTTCCGCAGACTAGACGAGGGCGGCGCCCAATCTTATTTCGTTCTCCCCCTTGGCCTTACAGGACTTTTCCCCAGGGCCATACAGCCTTTTGGCTATTGTCACATCAAATTAATGACCCGTTTTATCAGCCCCAAGTTAGGCTAGCTGGGGTTATGCTGATCGCAGCGGGATTCGTGGGGATCCACAAAAAGAAAGGCACTTAGCGCAGAGATGGCTGAATTTGTTTGCAAAGTGGGCGATGCCTCCGGCCGCGTCTTCCGGCATAGGGAGACTGCTCAATCGAAAGATGAGGCTCGGCAGAAGCTGGCCGATCAGGGGCTCTACGTCTTTTCGATCGACGGCCATGTGGACATCCTCAAGCAATTCACGCGCTCGCGCAGTGCGATTCGCGCCGAAGACTTCCTCGTTTTCAATCAGCAGTTCAATACGCTGATCAAGGCGGGTTTGCCGATTTTGAAGGCGCTTGATCTGCTCGCCGAGCGAGCGGCGGCGCCGAAGCTGCGGCCTATCCTGCTTGACGTGCGCGATCGCGTTCGCAATGGCGCGCTGCTTTCCGAAGCTCTCGCGGCGCAGGGGTCTTTCCCGCCTGTATACGTTACGGTTGTCTCGGCCGGCGAACGCAGCGGCGATCTGCCCGGCGTCCTTGAGCAATACATCGCGTACCTGCGCACCAGCACCGGATTCCGCAACAAGCTCATCACCACGATGATTTATCCGGTCGTGCTCGTCTGTTTTGCTTGTGGGGTCGTCACGTACTTCGTGGTCTACGCGATGCCCCAATTTGCCGACCTGTATAAGCAGCTTGACGTTCAGCTGCCCTGGGCGACGCAGATCTTGCTTGCGATAGCCGAGCCCCTTCGCAGCTATTTCATCGTGTTCCTGATTATCCTGGCTATTGTGGGTGTGGCGCTCTTTCTCTGGACACGCTCCGAACGCGGCGCGCTGGCCCTGGACCGCTTCAAGCCCAAAATACCCGTCATGGGTGATATCTGGCTGAAGGCCCAAATCGCCCAGTTTGTGCGCACGCTTTCCACGCTCCTGGGCGGCGGCTCGCCACTCGTTCCTGGCTTGCACACTGCGGCGGCGGCCATAGGCAATCGCCTGATTTCCACTTCGGTCAGGCAATCGGCCGAGCGTGTCAAAGAAGGCCGCCCGCTCTACGCGAGCCTTGCCGAAACCGGCCTGGTTCCCGGTCTCGCGTTGGAAATGATCGAAGTCGGCGAAGCTTCCGGCGCGCTCACCCCCATGCTCGCCAGCCTCGCGGAATTCTACGAAGAGGAAGTCGGCAATCGTTTGCAACGCGCGCTTTCATACATTCCCATCATAATTTTGGTGGTCATGGCCATCGTGGTAGGCTTCATAGTGATTTCGATTTATCTCCCCATGTTTTCGCTGCAAGTGGGAAACGGAGGCGGTTAGTTGGCGACATCGATAAACAACGCGTCCGTTCACGACGACGCAGCCGAGCGCGAACAGGCGCGCAAGCTCGCCGAACGCTACCGCTGCGCCTTCGTCGATTTGCGCGATCAGCGCATCGATCCCGAGCTTTTCCGCAGCATTCCGGCGGAAATGATGTTCCGCTATAACTTCGTCCCGCTCGAAGCGCACGATGGCACTCTGATCGTCGCCCTGGCGGATCCCAGCCAGCTCCAATTGCGCGATGAACTGGCGCACCTGCTCGGCAAGCGCCTGCAGATCCGCGTCGCCACGCCTTCGCAAATAGGCGATCTTCTCAAGCGCACCGAACAGTCGCAGCGTGTCCTCGATCAGGCTACCGAGGGTTTCACGCTCCAGGTCGTGGGCGAAGAGGAAGAAAGCGACGAAAACATTTCGATGGAGAAGCTGACGGCCGAGACCGGCGTCAGCCCGGTCGTTCGCCTCGTTGATACCGTGATCTTCACAGCTCTTGAGCGCCGCGCCAGCGATATTCACGTGGAAACACGAAACTCCGAAGTCGCCGTGAAATATCGCATTGACGGCGTTCTGCAGTACGCCATGAAACCGCTCGACAAGGAATGGCACGCCACGATTCTTTCCCGCATCAAGGTGATGGCTGAGCTGGACATCGCCGAGCGCCGCGTCCCGCAAGACGGGCGCTTTCGCGTGCGATACAAAGGCCGCTTCATCGATTTCCGCGTCTCCATCATGCCTTCGGTTCACGGCGAAGACGCTGTGCTGCGCGTGCTCGATAAAGAAACGCTCAGCGAGAAATTCCGAAACCTGAATCTCGGAGTCGTCGGTTTCGATCCGGAGGATCTCCTCCGCTTCCGCCGTTACATTCTTGAACCCTACGGCATGGTGCTTGTCACCGGCCCCACCGGCTCGGGTAAAACGACGACCCTGTACGCCGCGATCAACGAAATTAAGAATGACGAAGACAAAATCATCACCATTGAGGATCCGGTCGAGTATCAAGTGCAAGGCATCACCCAAATCCCGGTGAACGAGAAAAAGGGCCTCACCTTTGCTCGCGGATTGCGTTCGATTCTGCGCCATGACCCCGACAAAATCATGGTCGGCGAAATCCGCGACCAGGAAACCGCCCAGATCGCCATCA
>Ga0335073_10004520_pt1 | contig 19436 bp, 16 predicted proteins | sample Lox_Sample_22_FD_207093 | JGI IMG/M metagenome (GOLD analysis project Ga0335073, IMG submission 207093) | Soil microbial communities from Loxahatchee National Wildlife Refuge, Florida, United States - Lox_Sample_2.2 | ecosystem: Environmental > Terrestrial > Soil > Wetlands | place: USA...
GCGGCATTCGGTGGAGCGGATGGCCGCCTTGCGCTCGGAAGGCGCACTGCGCATGGAGGATGCTCCGTCGGCTCTCCGATTGCACCTTGACGCGGGCCTGGAGCGGCTGGCGGAAGAGGTTTCCACGACGCATTCGCCCCTGATGCCCGAATTTCTGCACGGATCGTCGCCGGTGATTTCTCCTCCGCCGGCGGATTCCACCAAACCGGGCCTGCGGGGACCGGCCCTTCGGCCGCTAAAGGAGACGGAAAGACACGAGATTGTGGCGGCGCTGGCTGCCACTGGCGGGGAACGCGGCAAAACCGCGCGGCTGCTTCAAATTAGCCGTACCACGCTGTATCGCAGGATGCGAGAATACGGACTGGCTTGACCATCGCGCTTGACGCCACTTACAGCGTAGGTGAGGAACTTTCCGGAGTCGGGCTTTACTCCCGCGAAATTCTTTTCGGATTGGCTTCCGCGCATCCGGAGACCCGCTTCGATTTCTGCTACCGGCCGCATCGCTACTGGCGCGCGCGCCATACCGCTCTGCCGGCCAATGCCCGCCCGCGCCTGCTGGCGGAACCTCTGGGGCGTTTCTCGGCGCCCGGCCGCGCGGATCTCTTTCACGGCCTGAACCAGCGGCTGCCGCGCATGTCCTTGCACCACGCCATCGCTACCTTCCACGATCTGTTCGTGATGACCGGCGAGTACTCGACGCCGGAATTCCGCGCCCGCTTCACCGCCCAGGCGCGGGATGCCGCGGCGCGGGCGGACGTCATTATTGCAGTTTCTGCGTTTACCAAGCGGCAGGTCGTGAGCCTGCTCGGGTTCCCCGCTGACCGAGTGCATGTGGTGCACCACGGCGTGCGCCGCTTGCCATATCCCCAGGTGACGCGCGAGAAAGTCGTACTGAACGTCGGAGCGATTCAGACACGGAAGAACATTACCGGTCTGATCGGGGCCTTCGAAACTCTGGATCCGTCCTGGCGGCTGGTTTTGGCTGGCTCCTACGGCTATGGAGCGGAGGCGATTCGTGAGCGTATCGAACGCAGCTCGGCGCACCAGCGCATCGCGGTCCTGGGCTATCTGCCCACGCACGAGCTAGCTGCATGGTACGCCCGCGCGTCCATTTTTGCTTTTCCTTCGTTGGACGAGGGCTTCGGAATGCCCGTGCTGGAAGCCATGGCGGCCGGCACGCCGGTTCTGACCTCAAACTGCTCGGCGCTACCCGAAGTGGTTGGGGACGCGGCCTTGCTGGTGGATCCACAGAATCCGGACGGGATGGCCGAGGCACTCCACAACTTGGCTGGAGATGAGAACTTACGCGGTGCGCTATCCTCTGCGGGGCGCTCCCGGGCACGGCATTTTACCTGGCAAGAAGCAGCCCGCGAGACGTGGGAGGTTTATCAGCGGTTTTCGTCGTCTACGGCGATTTTGAGTGCGCGCAGGAAACGGTGATCCTGCGAGGTGAACTTGATTTTGCCCGTGGTCTCGAAATTCCGCTTGGGCTCTTCCGAAATTTCGGTCTGTTCCTCTTCCTCGCCTTCGCCTTCACCCTCTTCTCTTCGATTAAAGCCGATTGTCGCCTCCAGAACCAGGAAGACGTCGTAACCGGCCCTTTTGATCTCGCCGATCGCTTCCGCGATCCGGTCGGACTCGGAAAGGGAATCGTTGATCGCGTTCCCTAGCTCCTGCATGAGGTGCTTCAATGGCTCTTCCACAGAATGCTCCCTTATAGTGGATGCGCCGAAGAATACCGACGTTCCACCCTCACCCGTCCCAGCCGGCTAACAGCAAGCCGGCCGGAGGCCTCGGCAAGCGCCGTGTGGCCACCCGTTCCGATTGTAGTGGAGGCCGGGGCGGTTCACAAGCGCAACCACACATTTCATCGGCAATTTACCCGCCGCGGGATAGTGCCGGATTTTCGCATGTGGAGCTTTTGTTACGATGAAGGGGTGTGGGAACGCGTAGCAGTACTGGCAGGGCGCAAGGCGGTCCGGCAAGGGAGGATGTTCGCCGAGCATGTGGCACCGGCTATCATCAAACCGGCCCGCGCTCTGTGGAATCAGGTTATTGGATTTATTTTCTTGTGCTTGGCAGTGCCGTGCGCGAACAAGGCGATACACTACGCCATGGCCGGTGATCACGCCCGCCTCCTCATCGCCGGCATTCCCACTATCCTCTTAAGCTGGTTCGGCTTGTCTTCCTTCCTGCTGGCGCGCAGGATCTCCCGCTCCTGATTTCAGCCTGTGATCGCAGGACCACACTGGCGCATTGCAGGGATGGGAACCCGCAGCCCGGTGGAAGCCCGGCCTCCCATCCCCGGCGCCCTGAAGTGTTGTTTAGGCGGATTGCCGGATCAGCTCGACCGGTGCGGGGACCTCAATCTGGCGGCGGCGCTGGCGTAAGCCAAGCCGGTGCAGAAGCCGACCCACATGGTCCGGATCGTAGTGGACGCCAAAGCGGGATTGGATGGCTTCGGCGAAACGCACCGTGGTCCAACGCTCGGTTTCGAACCCCGCGGCTCGCGGCCCGGCGTCATAGATTTCCTTCAGCGCCTGCAGTTGTGGTGTCGAGAGACGGCTGGGGCGGCCTGGCGCACGCCGCTTGCGCAGCGCCTCAACGCCGTTTCCGAGCGCCCGACTCCAGCGGGAAGCCGTGGTGCGGCTCACGCCGTATTTGCGAGCAACCTTAGATTGCGAAAGTCCCGTTTGCAGGTCCTGAGCGGCCATCAGGCGCCTGCTTTCCATTTCGTCGCGAGTCAGAATACCGGGTGTGACAATATCCATCGTTTCTCGCGCGGTTAATTGCGTACCAGAGCGATTCCAGCATAACAGAAAACAATCTCGCCGCAAATTGTTTTTTGCAGAGATCGGCGGGCCAAGTCCTATCGCTGATGCGCGGCCTGAATCTTCTCAGAACGCCTTGGCCGACTGACGGTTCCGACGGTCACTTCGCGGGCGAGTCATGGAAAATGCTCTTGGGAATGAGCGCGTGCACGCCCTTAGTTCCGTCCACGGCCTGCGTGATATTGAAGTCCACCGCCACGCTACAAAGGGCATAGGCGTCCTCGCGCGAGAGGTGCTTCTCGGTGACCAGGAAGTCAATGGCATCGCGCACGGCGTTGATGGTGGCCTGGTCGAGATCGGGATCGAGTCCCATGGCGATCCAGTGGGTGGGCGTTTCGCCGCGCGGTCCTTTCAGGTGCAGGTCCTTGCGCACCACAAGCTGAAAGGTTCCTATCAGGGAAGTCTCCAGAGCCGTAATATCCACTTCGCCGTTTCCCTGCCCGGCGTGGCCGTCTCCCACCTCCAGCAGCGCGCCCTTCACGTGGACCGGGATGAAGAGCCTGGTGCCCGCCACGAGGTCTTTATTATCGAGGTTGCCGGCGTGGATTCCGGGCGGACCGCTGTTAATACGTCCGGCCGACTCCGGCGGCGCCACTCCGATGCTGCCGAAGAATGGATGGAGAGGAATCACGATGCCGGGCGCGAAGTTCGCCACCATCCGCTCGCGGTCGAGCGGGATGATCTTGCTCCGGCCGCGCGCGAAATCCTCCTTCGGCAGAACACCACGCGTCGGGCTGAAGCCGTTCGAGGCATAAGCGGTAGCCAGACGGATGCCCTGAATGCGCACTTCCAGCGTGTCGCCCGGCTCCGCCCCCTCCACGAAAATCGGCCCGGTTAGAATGTGACCGCCGGGGCCTTTGTCCTTCACTTCGGAATAGATCGCCTTCAGTTCCGGCTCGATGTCCTCTTCCTTGACGCCGCCATTGCGTAGCGTGGTGGGATTGTAAGTGCCGAGGGTGTGGATCTCCACCGTGTCGCCGGAATGGACGGTGAGCACCGGTTTCGCCGCGGACCAGTAATAACCCCACACCACCGTTTGGGGCGTGGCTTGGAGTTGGTAATCGGCCGCGCGGGCAAAAAGGGCGGGAAGCAGGAACAGCAGAATTCTGGTGGGCATCGGCTGATTCTACCGCGGGCGGCAGTGCCTTACGCGCAACCGCCAGCCTCGCACGCAGCTACCGTCGCAATACGGCAGCAGGGAAATATCGGACGCCGCTCCGCCGATGGAGAGCGCAGCCGAATCACGCCTTACGGCATCCGTGCGTAACTGCTCCACTGCACCACTTCCGTGGCTTGAATCGTGGGCTTCTGGCGCTGCGTGCGAAACTCGTAGCTGCGGATTCGGGCCGCGGCGTCAGTGGCGGTCGCACGTACTACGGTGGCCTCAATGACCAGTTTCATAGGAACCGTGTCATCCAGACGCGCCGGCCAAGGCACGCTCAGTTCTACCTGCAGGCCGGGCATAAGGGGCGCTTGGGTGGTGAAGCGGACGCCCGCACTCGACATGTTTAATGTGGAGCCGCTTCCAGCCTCACCTTTTCCCTTGACTATTTTGTAGGTCACCGGCAGGGCGATCCCAAATCGTTTCTTCACGCGGCTTTCCTGCCCTTTAAAAGCAGCATCCAAGCGTGCGTGCGGGCCAATCGCACCTGACAGCGGGTTCGCTTCCAGAGTTCTCATTCGATCCCCCGAATAGTACTAGAACTTATGAGCTGGGGACAGTCGCAACTTGAAGAGCAGCTTGGCCCAGGAATGCGAATTGCCCCAGCAACTCCGCCCCCTAGGCCAGGAGACTGAACAAATCAACAGGAACGTCCCAAGAGTACCAGTGCGGTTACTGATGGACAATAATCTCTTGGGTATGGGCGGGAATGATGTCCCGGGTAGGCGATAGTCTGATGACAATGGTAGTGGTTGACTGATTAACTTCGGTAGATAAGGCGGCCCGTCACCGGCCCTGCAGGGTGATCGGCGGCAATTCCGGTCGCACGCTGCAGGCTCCTACGTTGTCCGAGTCTACGACATGGCTTTGGCGGCTAAGGCTGCTCCGGAGTAGACCGACATTAGGCCGGAGAACTGGAAATCCTGCAAAAGCCGCTCTACCTTGGCCTCCATCTGGTTCATTCCGACATACGTGCGCAGCCGTGAAACTACGCCATCGGCCAGGCAAGGCTGTTCCGGGTCCAGTTCCCAGGGGTGGAAGTAGATGCATGCCGGCTGCGATTCCCGGGCATTGATGCGCCGGATGCCGGCGGCGACGTATCGGTACGGCAGCAGGCGCAGGTATCCGCCGCCCCCAACCGGCGTCACTCGCCGCGAGACCTTAGCGGTAGCGATAGGGATCTCAAAGATCGGGCCTGCAGGCGTTTCGACCAGTTGCGGATGCCGGCCGAAGCCGGGAATCCCGCAGCGGTCGTGGGAGATGGGATAGATGCTCGAATCGTGGGTGAAGCCGGACTCGACGAGAATCTCGAGGGCCCAAATCGATTCGCGGGTGATGGAGTAGCTCGGCGCCCGGTAGATTTTTGCCTGGACTCCGCAGGCGTCCTCTATGGCGCGTAGCGCCCGCAGCGTGTCGCTCCGGAATGCATTCGGCGAGAGGTTATAGACAAGTTGGTGCGCATAGCTGTGACAACCAATTTCATGTCCGGCTTCCGCTATGCGGCGCACCACTGCGGGATGGTGTTCCGCGATCCAACCGAGCATGAAGAATGTTGCCCTTACGTCGTAGCGCGCCAGCAGATCCAAGATCCGATCGGTTTGCCGCGGAACGCGCGCGGGCAGTGAAGCCCAGCTCTCCGGATTTCTGGAGGAGGGCAATTCCGAGGGATGGAAATACTCTTCAACATCAACCGAAAGGGCGTTGATCACCTCCGCCTTGCCTCCCTCCGCTGTTTCAGCAGAAATACCGCCATGCTATACAGAGAGGAAAACAGCGCCAGTACCAACCAGTCCAACACCCTTCGGAGCATACCGCGCGGGGGAGCATTTTTCTTGCCAGCGCTAATTCAAGTAATTACGCGGATTTGTTGCCATTCTGCTGGAACCAGTACCCGGAACTGGCATTGTTTCTCAGATCGCAGGGCAAAATACCGCGCCGCTCTAGAGTGCTTTGTGCGCGTGCGCCAGCCAATGGGGGACCGGCGGCGGGAGCATCTCCACCGAAAAATCGCGCAGTCCAGCCTGTTCCATCCAACCTTGCAATTCCGCGTGTGAGAAAATGTGTCCCGTCGGCCTGGTCAGCGCTACATTGAGGGCGTACAAGGCCGAAAACGACGGCATGGTGTGCGTCTCATCGGTCATGACCTCCATGACGTACAGGACGCCGCCCGGGTTCAGGCTCTCGGCTGCGCGCCGGATCAGTACCGGTATCTGCTCCTTGGCCTCGCGGTGCAGGAATCCGAACATCAGTACCACATCGTTGCCTGGCGGAAAAGGCGCGCTGAGGTAATCGCCGGCAAGCGCGGAGACGTGCTGCGAGGATCCCTGCTGCGAAATCAGCGCTGAGGCGATTTTGATCACTTCGGGCCGATCCAGGATAGTGCAATGCAGCTGTGGAAACTCGAGCGAGATCAGTACCGAGTAAGTCCCGGGACCCGCTCCTACCTCGAGCAGCCTTTTCCGCCCCTGAAGATCCAGCCGCCGGATGACCGGCCGCCCGATGGCCAGCGTCCGCACGTGCTGCGAAAGCAACTGGGCCGTCAGCAGCTCCGAATCTTTCTCTTTATCGTCGTCGCCCCGGTCTACCGGCATGCCAGTTCTCACGAATTCCGGCAGCTCCGTCCATAACGGATACACTTGCCGGCTCACCCGGATCAGCGTCGAAAGATCAAAAGGCCGCCCGGGCACCAGATACGTTTCCGCGTCCAGACTGTTTCGATAGAAGCCGCCATCCTTTTCCAACAGCCCCAGGGCCACGCACGCGTCCAGGAGCAGCGTCGTACTGCGCAGGTCGAGTTTCAGTGTCGCCGCAATCTCCACGGCACTGCTCTTGCGCAGGTGAGCCAGTTCAGCGAAAACCCCCAACTCCGCGGCGGCGAACAAAGTTGCGGATCCATAAAAGGAAGTAACCAGGCTGGTGACGCGATTGGGGTCGGTCTGCAGGCGGCCCGTAGGGTTCATCGCCCCCGCGCCAATGCAGTTCCTGGGCCAAAACGCAACACACTTGTAATCCGCGGCTCACACCTATTCAGGCCATCGAGGTGAGAGCCCATAATCGGAGAATCTGGACTAAATTTCCGTCCTAAATTCCCATCCGGTGCAACGCCACATTTTTTATTCTGGCGTTGCACGCTTCGTACCTGGTGTCAGGAGTCCACGACTCATGCGGTACCGGCCAGTACCCATCCCTTATGAGCGCGATCCGGCCCCATTCGTCCCGATCGAAAGTTTTCTCATCTTGTATAGCAGTGCTTTGTAGTCGATATTCAGCACCTGCGCAGCGCGTTTGCGGTTCCAATGGGTAGATTCCAGAACTTCGAGAATCGCCGCCGCTTCGGCTTCCGCTTTCGCCTTAGCAACCTCGGCCAGCACGGAATGCCGCCCCGGCTCTTTGGCAACAGCCGCTCCGGCTGCCACGGCAACAAGCTGAGGCCCTTCATCTTCGAGCATGTCCATGGGGACACCCACGCCGGCACCGACAGCCATGCCAGCGCCGGCGGCCGCTACGGCCACTTTGGTCGCCTTGCCGGCTCGCATGGCCAGTTCCCGTACCATCTCCGCCGAATCGCGGAAAATGAGAAATCTTTGAATCAGGTTTTCCAATTCCCGGACATTGCCCGGCCACTGGTATTGCAGCATGGCCTGTTGAACCGCCGGCGTCAATGTCGGCGCCGAAGAGCCGTCTCCATGCTTACTGAGAAACCGATTCGCCAACGGGAGAATGTCCTCCCTGCGATCCCGTAATGGCGGGATGTGGATGTTGACGACGTTCAGCCGGTAGTACAGATCTTCTCGGAATGTCTGGTTTTGGATCGCTTTGTGCAGGTCGCGGTGCGTAGCCGCCATCACCCGAACGTTCACCCGCACCGTCTCCTTGCCCCCCAGCCGTTGAAATTCGTGGTCCTGCAGCACCATCAGGAGCTTGGCCTGGAGTTTGAAATCCATGTCGCCTATCTCATCCAGCAGAATCGTACCGCGGTCCGCCAGTTCGAACATTCCCGCCTTGCGCTGGAACGCGCCGGTGAAGGCGCCCCGCTCGTAACCGAACAGCTCGCTTTCCACCAGTTCGGAGGGTAGGGCCGCGCAGTTCAGTTTCAGAAACGGCTGCCGCGCGCGCCGCGAATGCGCGTGAATCTCCCGCGCCAGCACTTCTTTCCCCACGCCGGTTTCGCCTTCGATCAGCACCTGCGCATCCGACACGCTGATACGCCGGACCAGGTTTTGAATTTCCCGCATTCGCCGGCTTGAGCCCCACATCCGTTGCGTCATCCCATCGGGTCCGTCCGAGGGACTACCCGAAGCCTGAGAGGGCGGCGCCACGCGGAGCATATGGTTCCGCAGATCTTCATGCGTCAATGGCTTCGATAACAGATCGGTCGCGCCTGCCTTGATCGCCTCCACAACGTTCCCCGGCGATGCCGCGAAGGAAGTGATAAAAACCGGCAGATCTCGGGTAATCGATCGTATCTCCCGCAGAGCTGCCAGCCCATCTTTGCGGGCCATGAGTTGTTCCAGGAATACGGCGCTGAATTCGCTGTGCCGCTCCGAAATGATGTTGACTGCCTCGTCTCCGTCCTCAGCCAGTTCTACCGCATACCCCTCACACCGAAACGCCATTGCCATGAACTCACGCGCGTCAGCCTCGTCTTCTACCAGTAGAACCTTCGGGCTCGAGCTTGAATAGGAAGATAGTGAATGAGCATTCGCCATTTGGTTACGGTCCTCCGACCTTCTCACCGTCGTCTTTAAACTTTTTGCGGTTGCTTAGAATTTATAGCTCAAAAGTGGGACTGAGCGATAGCTAAGATTTTGATTAGCACCAAAAAATGGTATGTGTGAAGACCCACAGTACGTGATGGATTCAACTCATGAGGTTTTTAGTGGGTTTCTTCACTTTCCGGCGCAGAATTTTAGGATCTCCGATGTAGGAGGCATAGAACCAAATATTTCTCTGTTAGCCCTTGCATTTTGGGGAGATCTGTTTTGCAATTGCCGAAGTTTGATCGGCAGCTCAGCCCGCTGCGAACTGGTCGGTCTCTGCAGCTTCGACACTCGATTTCGGACAAACATCGCACTCGGGGGTCGGGCTGAATCCCTAATCCGTTATCGGTAGCACCGATCCGATAGAAATTGAAGATCGCCTCGGGCGCGTTCTGACGCCGACCTGCCGGCAGCTGTTTCCGGTCTCCGTGCCGCTCCTGGAGACGGCCCGCAATCCGGATCGAGCCTCGCCGGCTTGTCCTTAGTATCCGGTTCGTTCGAAGAGCCTAGCCTACTCCGCGCAGTCTATGGCTGCTCCCGTACGCGGTCGGCCTTCATTCGTAACTTCGCTCGACGTTACACTACGTGCCCGGCCTGCTCGATGGCGGCCTCCAGCCGCGCTCGGTTCACCGACCGAAATAGCAGCGGATCTCAGCCTGCCGACCATTTCAATTCCACTCGGAATTCCCTGGTGATGCGACAGGTTTTCGAGTGGCTCCCACGGGCTATCGTGGATGCAGAAATCGCGCGACAACGAGGGCAGCGTCCGAAAATCGTCACGCATGGCGTACCGCGCCGCTGGCTTTGGCCGTACGACGTGTTCGCATAAAATAGGCTATTTCGGATCGTTGGAATCGACCACGATTTACGTGCTTCGCCAATCCTGTAATTCGCATTTGCCGACTCCTTTTTTTTGCCGCCGCAGCACGGGACGTCAGAGGTGAATTTCGAGAGGCCTCGGGTACTTGCCCAAACCACTTGCTCAGCTCAAACCGGATGGCCAGTCCCGAATTCTTGTAAGAATTCCAAAACTTAGGAACGCAAAAGCCAGCCTACGCAGCACAGATCGCATCCGAAAATCGTGGAATTCTCTTCCAGAAATTCTCCCACACAAACGGCGTGATGCTTGCTAGCACTTTGCGAGGCCCATGGCTGCCCGTCCAATTGACATACTCGAAAACGCCGCTGGTGAGGACCGCCGGCGGGGCAAGCGAATGGCTCTTCGCTGCCAGGTTAGCTTAATCCGCAACAACGGGATGATTCTGACGAGCACAACCGAAAACCTCAGCAGTTGTGGATTCTACTGCCAGGTGGCGAGCCGATTGGCTCCCGGCGAGGATCTGGATTGCTATATCCTTCTCCCGTCCAATGGTTCCCCCGTGCGCAGCCAGCGTGTAGTGCTGGCCTGCCGGGGCCGGGTGGCACGCGTCGAGGTGCTGCCTGGAGAGCGATTCGGCGTGGGCTGTCAGATCGATGATTACTTAATCGTCCCCGAATAGGTCCGCTTTCGCCGGCGGAAATCGTGACGGCCCTTCTGCACTTGAAGTCGTAATCGATCACAACCAAGCCTCCCGGGCTGGGTGCTTCACCTGTCACGGAAGGCCTGCACGGATCGCGACTGAAAACCAGCCGGGAGGGAGCTTGGCCGCGACGTTGCCGATCACCGCTTCAGGTGCGAGTGCCCCAGATGGGGCACCCGCGAAAGTCCGCACGCAGACCGGACACTTTGCCTGCTTTGCGCGTGCCGGGTTTTTTAGTGCTGCACGTTCACCGTCACGGAACCGACCCGATTCGTCAGGGTCACCGTCTGCGGAATTACCTGCGTCGGGTCGCCCTGAATCGTGAAGGGCTGGGTGAACTCGAATTCTCCACCCAGTGTGGACGTGGTGAACCAGTTTGAGAACAGAGTGGTAACGTCCAGTGTGAGAGTCGATGCTGCGGATTGCAGCGTCTGCCCGGTGGCGGCGGTAAACGTAAACACCGCCTGAGTCACCTCCAGGTCGGTGGCGTAACCGGTCACGGCAATCGTCAGCGAATTGGAAGTGCGCGTCACCTGTGTGGCACTGATCACGGGCGCGGCCGGCCCTATGGTCGTTGAAATCGATGGCGGAGAAACCGGCGTGATATCGACTCCGCCTGCTTGGAGACGCAGGGAAACGTGGATCGTACCCGCCGCGGTCCCAGTCTGGATCGCCAGCGGAATGGTCGAGACGGCTGTCAGGCTGCCGACCGGAATGTTGAACGAGGCCGTGGTGCCGCCCGAGGCGAATGCGATGGTGCTATCGCCCAGCCCCGTAGTCGGCGAAAAGCTCAGAATCGCCTGCCCGGTGATGTTCGCGGTATACGCCGATGCCAATGTGACGGTAAGCGGATACTGCTGCGCCGGCTGTGCCGTCGCGGGCAGCCCGCTAAACGTCATCGCAGGAACCGCGGGCAGGCTCACCGTCATGGTGAAGTTGTCCGAGTAATGTTGCAGTGCGCTGTCCGTCACCGTCAGCACCACTGGGTTGAACGTCCCAGCCGCAGTAGGTGTGCCGCTGATCAATCCGCTTGTCGGATTGATCGCCAGCCCCGCCGGCAGGCCCGCCGCTGACCAGGTGTATGGAGGCGTGCCGCCGGTTGCGGTCATCGACTCCGAAAACGGTGTACTCAAAACCGCCGCCGCCAGTTGGCGCGCGGTTGTAATCGTCAGCGAACCCGAAGAGATCACGAGCGACAAACTTTTCTGCGCGGTTGAGCCCGCCGAGTCCGTCACCTGCAGGGTGAGTGGAAAGGTTCCCGCGGCGGTCGGAGTGCCTGAAATCGCCAGGCTCGTGACGTTGAAACTGAGCCCGCCCGGCAATCCGCTCAATGACCAGGTATATGGCGGCGCGCCGCCACTCGCTGAAGCCGAAATGGTCTGGTTATAAGCCGCTCCCATGGTGCCCGCCGGAAGCGCCGCTCCCGTCGACAGCACGAGCGTGGAAGCTTGCACGGTGATCGTGTAGCTCTGGTTCGCCTTGTTTCCGGCTGTGTCGGTTACTTGCACAGTGAACGCCAGCGTACCGGCTGCCGCCGGCGTGCCCGAAAGCGTTCCCGTCGTGCTATTCAGCGTGAGGCTGCCGGCGCTGCCGGACGAAACGGTCCAGGTATACGGCGGCGCACCGCCCGACGCCGTGAACGTCTCCGCATAGCTCGAACCCACGACGCCGGTAAACAGCGGCGCCGAAGTCGTAATCGTGAGTTGCACCGTTCCTACCGTCATGGTGAACGAGGCCTGCGCCGAATTGTTCGCGCTGTCCGTCACCGTGATGGAAAAAGTGAAGCTTCCGCTGGCTGTCGGCGTGCCCGAAAGCGTTCCGCTGGAGGTCAGGGTCAATCCGGCCGGCAAGCCCGTCCCGACCGACCATTGGTAGGGCGGGCTGCCGCCAGTCGCCGCCAGCGTCTGCGAGTAGATTTGCCCCAGCGTGCCCGCCGGCAGCGTGTGCGCCGTCGTGATGGACAGACCGCCGGTTCCAGTGCCCGACCCGGATCCGATCGTGATACTCGCCGCTTGCGTGCCGGATGTTCCATCGAGATCCGTCGCCGTTACCGTAAATGTGTAATGCCCGGCCGTGGTAGGCGTGCCCAGAATCACTCCGGTCGAGGTTAAACTCAGCCCCGGTGGCAGCCCGCTGGAAGCCGACCACGTGTAGGGCGCGACTCCTCCCGACGCCGTCAATTGCTGCGAGTAGAACGTCCCAACCGTACCCGGCGGCAAGGCTGCCGCAATGGAGATCGCAGCCGAGGCTGCGGGTGCCGCCATCGCGATCCCGGCAAGAAACAGCATCCACCTCATTGGCTGTTCCTCCGTGGCACGAACAAGAGCCGCGGCGTGGCCTGAGAGGCGTCAAAAAGCCATAGCAGTGCATCGGCGGGGCCTGTCAAATGGTAAACAGACCCGGCGTTCAGCGCGCCGAGGCCGCTTGGAGCGCAGCTGCATACGACCGCGTTCGTTTCGCCTGTCGCTGCTTGAATCGTTAGTATCGTGCCCCCGGCGGTAGCCACATAAGCCATGGCACCGTCCGCCGATAGCTGCACTCCGACCGGATTCTGGCTCGCCGCATCGCCGGGCCGAATCTCGCTCCATTGTCCGGCGGCGTCTGTATACACGTAGATGTCCCCGGCCTCGGTTGCGGCCACCAGGTCATGCGTCCCGCGGCGAAAATTCGCGGCCATCACTGGAGCCGCCAGAGTAGGCGGCGCCGCACTGCCATCGGTGAGCCGAATCTCCGCGCTGCCGCTGCCGGACATCAGCATGGCCACGCCATCATCGGCCACCGCGATTGGGGCCGCGCCGTCAAAAGGCAAATCCCGCACCGCCGGCGCGGAGGGTAGTCCCGCCAGCACCTGAAGGCGAGCCGCACTCGCCGAGTATAAAAGCGCGACCGAGCCCGCCGGGCTGAAAACAATCCGGTCCGGCGAAGTCATGGCGCCCGCCAGCACCGTCATGGGCAGCCTTCCCCGGAAGCGGATCAGACGCACGGTGCCGTCATCCGCGGAGACCGCGAGCGCTGCATCGCCCGAGGGTGAAACGGACGCGCTCCCCACCGCAAAGCCCAGATCGATGGCGCTATCCAAAAACGCCGCACCCGGGATCCCACGGATCGGCCGGATGGCTGGCGCGTTCGCGTCATAAACAAAGCCCACTGTGGGACCCGCTGTGCTCGGGCCCACCGTGCGCGGGCCTACCACTTTCTCTACGGCTCCGGCCGGCAACACCAGCGAAAAAGATATCAGTAGTGGAATTGTTCTCATGATTTTTAGTGGGGCGCGCCTACCGCGCCTGTGCCCGCAGTAATTCCGATGGCGGTGGTTCCAGTGGTCGCTGTGCCGGAGGTTGTCGTCTTCGAGCTGCGCATCGCCGCATACGCGCCGCCGCCCGCAGCCGCTGCCAGGACCAGCAGGATCACGGCAATCTTTCCTCCGTGCCCGCCGCCCGTCCCTTCGCCACTTTGGTTCATCTGCACCATGCTCGCACTGGCAGTCAACCCGCGATACGACGCGCTGATATGGATCGGAATTTTGCCCGGTACCTGGTTCGTTCTCAGCCCTATCGCCGCCGCCAGTCCTTCGGCATCGGTGATCACAGTAACCATCTTTGAATGATTGCCGAATTCCCCCGTCGCTCCTTCAGTCGGCAGCGTAAACGCCACGGTGGCATTCGCGATCGGCTTGTGGTTCTCATCTTCGATCCGCACGGTGGGCGGCGTACTCAAGTGGTGCCGCGCATCGTGCACGGCACCATCACCCTTGACGATTACGATGTTGAGTTGCGTGGGCATCGTCTGGGCTGGGGCCGGCGGCACGATCAGGCGTCCCGCCAACAAGCAGCAGATTCCTGCAGAGAGCGATTTCATGCTGTTTCCGAATCGATTCGTCATTTTCTGGCCTGTCGCACAGTTCCGGGCGGCAATAAGCAATTTGCTGCCCGCACAAACGAAAAACCACCGATTTTGCGCGGATTGCCCAGCGTCCCTCACGCACTCACCCGTTTTCCCCCGCGTTGGTCCCAAATATTGAGAAGAAATCCCAATCTATTGTCTCCGAGCTGCCGCTTCCCGCTTTGCGACGCTGAGGCTTTGTATTGGAGCCGCTCGAAGCGTTGGTCCCGAACGTGCACATTCGCGAAATTCAAGTATGTTGAAGATCCGGTTGGTTGTACTCATCTCAGGCTTTCTGACAGTTTGCGGAGCGCTCCCGGCGCAAAGCTCGGCCCCTCCCGTGCAGCTCGTCCGGTATATCGACGATGCCCGAAAAGCAGGTCTGAAAGACAGCCAGATTCTCCAGAATGCCGAGGATGCAGGATGGTCCGCCGACATTGTTAAGACGGCGATGGCGACTCCGCCGGATGCGCCAGGCCAGCCCAAAGCGCCAGCGTCCGCTCTTCCCGCGGAAAAAGCACCGCCGTCTGCCGCACCGGCTCAGCCGAGCCCGGCGCCTGCCCCTGCTCAGCCGGCGCCGGCCCAACCAGCCCCGGCACAGCCTGTGCCGGAGACTAAGACGGAACCTAATCCGGCTGCGGCTCCGCCCGCCGTTAAAGACCGCAATGCCCCCGACGACTATGAGATTGGCGCCGGGGACGTCCTTCATATTTCCGTGTGGAAAGAACCCGACGCCTCCGTGCAAAGCGCCGTCGTTCGCCCTGACGGGAAAATCTCGATGCCGCTGTTGAAAGAGGTACCCGTTCTCGGCCTAACAGTAGTAAAGGCGGAGCAACTCATCACGCAAGAGTTATCTAAGTTTCTTATCGCTCCCGACGTGACTGTCGTCGTGAGCGCGATTAACAGCAAGAAGATCTACATCACTGGCGCCGTCAAGAAGGAAGGACCCATCCCGTACTCCTACCGCATGACGGTGCTCCAGGCCATTAGCGAGGCTGGCGGCCTTACGGATTACGCCAAGCGAAAGAAAATTTACGTGCTCCACTACGAAAATGGCCGGCAGTTCACCTTTCCATTCGATTACGACGCCGTTCTGAAAGGGCAGCACATGGACTTAAATATCTATCTCACGCCCGGCGACACCCTGGTGGTCCCGCACTAAGGAATACAGACTATGAAAAGATTCCTTTGTGCAGTATTGCCATGTCTTCTCGCCGCCACTGGCTCTGCCTACGCGCAGTTAGCGTCTACGGCCTATCGCGTTCTCGGACAGGTGGATTTCCAAAGCGATGGCGTCAACCAGGTGCAAGGCACCGCTCTTCATAGCCCTGCCGGCATCGCGCTCGATTCGCGCGGCGGGCAGCTTCACCTCTATATTTGCGATAGTGCGAACTCCCGCGTGCTGGCCTGGGCCAACATTGCCTCGTACAGCATCGGCAACCCGCCGGACCTCGTGCTCGGCCAGTCCAGCTCCGGCTCCTCCGGCGCCTATGGCATCGGCGCCAAGGGCTTCAACGTACCCTCCGCTATCGCGGTCGATCCCACCACCGGCAACCTGTTCGTCGCCGACACCTTCAATAACCGCGTGCTCCGCTTCCCTTCCCCGTTCGCCAATCCAAGCCGCATCGAACCAGACGCGGTCTACGGCCAGCCGAATTTTTCCACCTTTACCGCCGGCAGCTCCGCCACGCTTTTAAACGATCCTCACGGCGTTGCGGTCGATTCCGGTGGAAACCTCTGGGTCTCCGACTCCGCGAACCATCGCATCCTCCGTTTCGCTGCCGCAGGCCTCGACAACACTACACCTCCGGCCGCCGACACGGTGATCGGCCAGCCCGATTTTGTCAGCAACGCGTCCAATCGCGGCGGCAGCCCTTCCGCGTCCAGCTTGTACGACCCAGCCGGCCTAGCCTTCGATGCACAAGGTAATCTTTACGTCGCCGATTTTGGCAACACTCGCGTGCTGCGCTACCCGGCTCCAGCCGGTGGCGTCACCAATCTGGCCGCCAATGCCGTCTGGGGAGAAACCAATTTCACCACCCGCGGCGTCCCCGCCCAAGCGTCCGGTGGGACCATGGCCGGACCGATCGCCGTTGCGGTCGATGGTAGTGGCACTCTTTATGTCGCTACCCCCCAAGACAACCGTGTCCTCGTGTTTCCGTCTTCCGCCTCCGGCGGCGGCTCCGCCAACTTTGTCTTCGGGCAAACGGATTTCGTCACCACCACCGTCAATACCGGCGCCTTCCCTTCGGCTTCTCCCAGCACTCTCTACGCCCCCTATGACGTCAAGGTGGATGCTAACGGCAATGTCTACGTTGCCGATACCTCCAATAACCGCGTGCTCCAGTTCACGCCGGGCACCAAGTCCGCCGCGCTGGTTTGGGGACAAACGAGCTTTACGGGCAATGGCCCGAACCAGATCAAGCCCGGCAGCATCGCTGCGCCTTACAAAATGGTGATCGACTATTCCCAGACGCCGTATGCCCTCTACGTCTCCGACACCAATAACAATCGCGTGTTGGTCTGGAAGGATTCGACCGCCTTTCGGAATGGAGATCCGGCGGATTTCGTGATCGGCCAGCCCACGCTCTATACCGCCGCGCCCAATATCGATACTCAGGCTGCGGCAACTCCATCCTCCACGTCTCTTTCCGGTCCTGCCGGGCTTGCTTTGAATCCCTACAGCGGGGACCTGTATGTCGCCGATTCCGGCAATAACCGCGTTCTGCACTATCCCCGTCCGGTGGCGCAAACCGGCCGCATTACGCCGGATGTCGTCATCGGCCAGGTGGATTTCACCACCAGCACCTCCGCCGCCGTGACTGCCTCCTCGCTCAATAACCCTACCGGCCTCGCTTTTGCTTCCAGCGGAGACCTCTTCGTTGCTGATACCGGCAACAACCGGGTCCTCGAATTTCCTTCCGGCGCCGGTACGGGCGCATCCGCCATCCGCGTCTACGGCCAGCCCAACATGAATTCTTCGGTCAAGTCGACGCAGGCCACCGCTCAAACTCTGACCGCTCCGCACGGCCTGTACATCGATTCGGCCGCCAACCTTTACGTTGTCGATTCCGGAAACGGTCGCGTCGCGGTGTTCGCCTATACGGTCAACGCCCCGCCTTCCGGCGCACTGGCGGCGTACGTGGTCGGCACCGGCTCGCTGCAGTCGCCTGTTGATGTCTCGCTCGACAGTTCCGGCAACATCTACGTATCCGATATCAGCACGAACCGTGTCGTGATCTTCTCCTCTCCCATCTCGCTCGCCGGCCCCACGCTGCTCGGCGTCGTCGGCCAATCCAATTCGAGCGGGACGAGCGCCAACTGGGATGCCAGCAACGGCCAAGCCTCCGGGGACAGCCTCTACGCGCCCCTGGGTGTCTATGTGGACCGGCAGGATACGCTTTACGTCGGGGACTCCGGCAACAGCCGCGTGCTCCAGTTCCTCAAGGCCGTAACGGCCCTCAACGCTGCCTCCTATGTGTCCGGCTTATCCGTCGCCCAAGGCGGCCTCGCCACTCTTACCGGCACGGCCTTAGCCTCCACTACGGCCTACTCTTCGCTCAACGCGGCGTGGCCCTCCTTCCTCGCTGACCGAACGGTCGAGATCAACGATCAACTGCCCGCGCCGCTTTCGCTGGTCAGCCCGAGCCAGGTGAATTTCCAGGTTCCGTCCAGCGCGCCCCTAGGCACCCAGCGCGTCGCCATCCGTACGGCCGATACGAATGAACTGGTGGCCGGCGGCAACATCCCGATCGGCCCGGTTTCTCCCGGACTGTTCACTGTGGCTCAGAGTGGCGCCGGCCAAGGTCTGATCCTTAATCAGGACGGAAGCGCGAACAGTGCCTCCAATCCTGCCGCCGCCGGTTCTACCATCACCCTCTATGGCACCGGGCAAGGCCAGGTGAGCCCTGCTGTTTCCGATGGTGTGCCGGCTCCTGGTCCTGGCCTGGCCGCCACTGTCGCGGTGCCGACGTCGAACGGCCAGACCTGCCTGACGGTTCAACCCTCGATGTGTGTGGCGATCGGATCCGGCTTTGGCACCGTGCAACAATCCGGCCTTGCCCCTGGGTATGTCGGCCTGTGGCAGATCAACGTGACGATCCCGACGGGTACTGCCTCCGGAGGTGCCGTTCCGCTCCGGGTGGTCATCGACGGAAGCCCGAGCAACATCGTCACCGTGGCGGTGAAGTAAAACGCGTACGCCGGACCCTCGGGTCTGATCGCGCGGAAGGTGCGCGCGGCGCGCTCCGAAGTCGTTGTACGTGCGGGGCGTGCACGGCCTTAGGCTACCCTAATATACGCCCTGCGACAAGTATACCGACCGCCCCCAAAAAAGCTCTGCGGGGTGGCCCTGTTACTCGCCATACGTACCTTTCCGCCATGGCCAGGCTCCGGCTCGTTTCGCGAGCGAACACTGCGCGCCCATGGTTCGCGGTTGGGAGGCGCACCGAGAAGTTGCTACGGTCCGGCGTAAGGGAAAGGGGGTTCACCGAAGGCCGCCCGGCCTGCAATATGTCCTCCTCGCCCGGAGGAGGTGTGGACGGGCTGAAACTGATGGACGAGGGAAATAGGGACGTAGGAAAGTCTTTTCCCACGTCCCAGGAATTCGTTGTGCTGCGCTTTTACGCCAACCGGCGGCGGACGAAAAATGCGCCAGCTGCCGCGGTAGCCAGGAGGAGGAGAGACCCTGGCTCGGGAACGGATGGGACGGGGGTTCCGGGCGTGTTGATGCCCGCCATGCCTGTCCCCCCGTCGCTACCCAGAATGTCCGCGGCGAAATAGTATCCGCCGGTGTTCGCAATGAAGTCGCTGATCGAAATGCCCGACGCGTCGTTGAGGTCGAAACTCAGCGGTCCCGCGTTATGTATGCGGTACGAGAGTTTACGCGCTTCATGGCGAGAGTTTTTCCTGGCACGTTTTCTGCCAAACACCAGCCCCTGTATTGACGTAAATCTGAGCAAATGGGTTCGCCCGATGGCCGAGGCTTTGGGAAAGATTCCCAACTTTCGGGCGCCCAGTCTTTGGCCAGAAGATCGAAACGTGCATGAGGCTATCGGCTGACACTGGCCCAGTCAAGGCGGAACATGCCTGCGCGGCAGAATTTTATCGTGACCGTCCTTGCACATGCCGCTCTGCTTCAGCCCACGGCTTATAGTGTCGCCAGTGTCTGCCGCGCCGCGGGTGCGTCTGAAGAGTGCGGGTCGAGCCTCAGGCAACTAATCAGGGCCCGCCGGGCTTGATCGACCTCGCCGAGCTTCAGATAAGTCATGCCGAGCTGGAA
>Ga0335073_10004521_pt1 | contig 19436 bp, 25 predicted proteins | sample Lox_Sample_22_FD_207093 | JGI IMG/M metagenome (GOLD analysis project Ga0335073, IMG submission 207093) | Soil microbial communities from Loxahatchee National Wildlife Refuge, Florida, United States - Lox_Sample_2.2 | ecosystem: Environmental > Terrestrial > Soil > Wetlands | place: USA...
TTGCCATTCATCTTTCTTCGCTTCAATCCTCCAGTACTCATCAACCGCAAATCATGCAATCCGAACCACCGCAAGAAATCGAGAAATTTCCACTGGAGGAGCAGAGACAACCCACAGAGATTATGGTAATAGGGGGTATGGCAGTCGATCTCACATGTACTTTACATTCCCTTTCAACATCCACAATGCAACTCCACACATCACATCCCGCAAAAGTACACACCTCAGTTGGCGGGGTAGCTCATAACATCGCATTAGCAGCCTCCTACGCATCATCGGGTTCAGTTCGACTAGTTACTTCGATATCAGAAGACCCGGATGGGAGTTGGTTACGACACTATGTTGCTCGAACAGGACTAGATGTTCAATTTCTACCTTCTCATAATTCTGGAGGGACAGCTCGATATGTTGCTATTCATGACAAGAATGGAGAATTGTTGGTTGCTGCTGCAGACATGCAAATCATAGAACGATTTGAAGAGGAAGGAATTAAAAAGGCCATTGAAGGAGGAAATCCAAAATTTCTGGCTTTTGATGGGAATATTTCTCCTATTACCGTCAATGCAATACTTCAACAGCGGAATCCGGAGACAAGAGGTTTGTCTTCCTGTGACTTCGAGTACTGAGATAGTCTTATTTGAGCCGACCTCTGTACCGAAAGCAAATGTCATTTTTAGAGAACCTGTTGATCTGGGAGTTTTTCCGCGACATTCTATTAATATTGTCACGCCAAATATGTTGGAACTGAAAGCCATGCATCAGGCTGCTCAGGACAGTGGGTACTTCGACGCACCAGAGTGGTGGTCAATCCTTGACAGTTTTAAAGTTACATCTAAGTTCCGGCAAGGTGACCTCAGTTTCAAACCAATGTATCTGACAATAGATGCCGAAATTCTAGTCAACGAGATTATTTCACGGCATAAATTGACCAAAGCACTAGATACGATAGATCCTGTCTTGCCTGATTTGATTGGCGAAGGAACAATTCAACAAGCCATTGCATTGCTACCGTACATCCCTGCAATACTAGTAAAACTTGGTGTTCTGGGTGTTCTATGTGTGAGACTTTCTCCCAAGGACAGTGAAATCAGCAAAGTGGGTGCACCAATGTTACGACTTGAAGGAGTTCATGCGGATGTTATCGTACGACATTATCCCGGTCTCAAAGACCAGGGAATCATAAGCGTCTCTGGAGCAGGGTATCATCCCTTCCCCCCAAAATCTAACAACAGTGACACTTTCTGTGGAGTTCTTCTCGCCCGTCTGGCTGCAGGAGATCTGATTGATGATGCGGTGAACACGGCTCAAAGAGCGGCAGTTATGTCGTTGTCAAGTTTCGATGCTGTAAGCGAGGAGATACGGAGACTCAGACCATAGCGTGAGTTGCCACCTACATTTTCATATCTTCATGGCATGATTGAGCTATATCAGACCACCGGACTCCAGAGTGAATTCATGTGATGAGATGAGCAGATCCGAAGTTACCGGCTTAATCGCGCCAATAATCGTGTAGTCTCGGATGAACAACATATTTTCAGAGCAAACGTCAGAGGTGGGGTTCGAAGAAAATGGTTTAAGCGCGAATTAAAGTTGTCGTTACACTAACCCAATTTTATCAGATGTGATCTGGACTCGCATCAGTGGTTAACTCACTCAAACTGGTGAGATTTAATTCGCCGGTCTGCTGCCGGACAATCGCCGTTCAGGGGCTGTCGTGATATGTGACTCGCCGAAACTTGGACGTGCCGCCATAGCCGATGACTCAACTTTGACGAAATATTTGGATGCTCTTAATCAGCGCATTACCCATTGTAACTTGCATGTAAATTGGAATACTGACCGCAATTTGGCGTTAACTCCGTGCAACCGTGCTCAAATTTGGGATGCTAGCTGCGATTGATTGGTCGGCTCGTAAACATCGTTCTCCACAAATGAAGCGGACTTTTGTGCGGTGGGGGTCGGATAATCCGATGGGACCCGCCGAAGGTGAAAATTCGTTGTTAGCGAAGGGTCGGCGTTGATGAGTTTATTTTGAAAGTCGTACAAAACAAAACGGAAGAATTCAGGGAACACGCCGAACGGAGGCTATTAACCCAGAAAACGCAGTGACGGCACCCATCCCGAGATATATAAGTACCCCCAAACTCCCTCTTGGGTACAACATTATCCTCAAACAATAACAGTCCACAAACCGTACACACACACGCATCATGTCTTCCTCATCGCAACCGAGTACATTGCAAGAAGACAGAAGTAATAACGACATTGAAAAAGCGATAGACCCTACGGAACCACAAGAAATCTGCGACGGAAAACTGAACGAAGATGTTGACGAGATAAAACCTCAGGAAGGAGTTGAATTGGAGCGACCAGCGTCGAAAGATTTCCCGGATCTCGCCCCATCTCGAAGCATGGAGTTTCCTGATGGTATCTTCTGTCATGTGCCCGACTAATCTTTAGGTGGCAAAGAGGCATGGTTCACCGTGGCCGGCGGATTTCTGTGTCTATTCTGTTCATTTGGTATGGTTATCTCGTTATATGAAATCCTGATTATTAGGCTTCATAAACGCGGTTGGCGTTTTTCAAACCTATTACGAGCAGAACCAACTCAGCAACATGACTCCCTTCCAAATCGGATGGCTGTCCTCTTTTCTCGTCTTCTTCATGAATATGGGGGTATCGACTCGCATAGTGATAAATTGACCTTTTTAGGGCTTGGTCGTAGGACCTCTCTTTGATATTTTTGGCCCGAGATGGTTGCTCATTGCCGCAACGTTTTTGAGTGGCTTTGGATTGATGATGACTTCTCTATGTAATGAATATTGGCAATTCTTCCTCGCTCAAGGGATTGTTTTGGGAGCTGGATTGTCGTTGACGTATTCCTCTTTGCCACATTCGGAGCTAACATGTAGTTTCCAAACCGCAATATGTTGTCTCAACACGTGGTTTCTCAAGAAACGTGGGATGGCAATGGGTTTGATGGTATCTGGCTCGTCTCTAGGGGGAGTGTGTTTTCCGATTATGCTGAAGCGTCTCTTTGATACCGTGGGCTTTGGCTGGGCTGTTCGTGCCGCGGGCTTCTTGATCTTTGGTCTTCTTTGCATTGCCAATTTCCTGGTGAGAAGTCGCCTTCCACCTCCAGGATGGACGAAAGGTCGTGAAATCGTCGACATCAAAGCCCTCACCGACCCTGTCTTCCTATGCATTATCGGTGCATCATATTTCGTCTATTGGGGCCTCTTCACCCCATTCACTTTCCTCACAACTTATGGCGAATCGTACGGCATGAGCTCGTCGTTGTCTTTCTATCTCATCTCCATTATGAACGCGGCATCCATTGTTGGACGTATTCTTCCTGGATTCTTAGCAGACAAGACCGGGGCATTCAACATACAAGTTATTTTCACGGCAGTCATGTCCCTTTCCATTTTCGCCTACTGGACTCCTTCCCACAATAATGCTGCAATCATCACTTTCGGTTTGTTCTTTGGCTTCGTAAGCGGTGCTTTCATCAGTCTCTTCCCAGTCTGCTGCGCCATGGTTTCACCCATCAAGAAGATTGGTGCAAGGTATTTTCTCTCTTGTCTTGCTGTGCTAATTCTAGATTTGGACTGTTGTCAGGGTTCTGCGGTATTGCAGCGTTGACTGGCATTCCGATATCGGGTGCATTGTATATTCCTGGAAAATGGTCAAATGGATTCGGTCCTATGATTGTGTTTTCGGGACTTTGTTGTGCTATAGGATGTGCGTTCTACCTTGCGGCGAGGGTTTTAATGGTCGGATGGAAGCCTTGGATTAAAAGATGATACATATTACAAAGTGAAAAACTGTTATTATGGCATTGTTGTAGTTATTCTAATACATACATAATAGACTGGATTCCCCAAGCAATTCAAAAGACTTCAATAGTATCTGAAGTGAGATCAAATCCCAGTGGCTTGATCTGAGCAGTCAACACGTTCGGAATTCCGCGATCAGCGCAATACTTGCCAACGTCTACATTGAGAGCTTCCTTCAACGCTTGTCATGACCGCCCCTTACGTTCCTTCAAGTGTTCCAAATACGCCTTCATCGGCATCTGCTTTTTCAATCCGCTCCTCTGTCATCTCTCGTAAGCCTGCCATATATGATCGCAACCTAAACCGGTCTCGTGGCCTTGAGTTGTCGCAGTCAGCCTACACTCTGCTGTTTGCCGAAATGGTCAACTATACCCAAAACAAAGTAGAGGGGATAGCAGAGTTAGAACGACGGTAAGCATACTTGTATCAATCTGTCACTGATTCAAGGCTGAATGAAATGGGATACCGGGTTGGACAAAGGTTGCTAGAATTGATAGTATGGCGAGAAAAGAACTCTCGAAGGGAAACGCGGATATTGGGGATTCTACAATTCATTCACACTGTAGTATGGAAAACACTCTTTGGCAAACCAGCAGATTCACTAGAAAAGTCTACGGAGCATGACGATGAATGTACCATTCCTCGTCCATGTATCAAGCTGACTTCTAGACATGGTTCACGACAATGCGCCAATGATCACAAAATACATTTCTGTTCCGCAGAGTATGTCGCAGTTGAATTGTGGGGCCTTCTTGGCTGGGATAATTGAGGCGATTTTGGATTCAACAATGTTCTTTACACAGAGAGTAACTGCTCATTCAACCGGCGACGAAACCGCTCCACAACGGTGTACAATACTCATCAAGTTTCAGAGGGAAGTTATAGAAAGAGAGGCCATGTTGAAATAGATATCCTAATGCATCATCTCTACACCATCTTCCTTCATCTCTATTCATGTAATTAACCGGGCTTAGCAACACCTCCTGTTCCCTTGATACCAGCAGACGTCCAACTGTAATTCCACACCCTCCTCGGCAACGTCTCAGTCGGTATTCTCATCACCAATGGAAATCTCTTTTCAGTCTGTCTAGCACCCGACACAGCCAAAGAATACAATCTCTCATCAGTCTCCCTCAGAACCTTCATAGTCCCTCTAACACTCTCCTCCAACATCCTCAATCTCCTAATTTTCTTGAACGTCCTCTTTCGTCGAAGCATCATCCACGCTCGATGAATAGTCTCATGTCGAATCTGGTCTTGCGGATTCAAGCCTAGTCCTCTAATACGTTTTTGAGCAAATAACATCATTCGACCAATTCGAAGTCGTGGATCGGTGTTGTCGAATTTGCCCCCTTGAAGAAAGGGATTGAAGTAGGCTGCTTTTGCATCTGCTTTTTCGCCTTTTGGCTTTTTTTTCCATGATGTAGATGCAGTTGAAGCAGCTGATCGTGAATTGAGTGGAGTGACCTGGCTTCTTGGTATCTGAAAGAAGGCCCGGGGCCGAAATACTGTTCGTATCAGCGAACGAGGCATCGGCCGTGATCGAACGTCGATGGATGGTTTTCGATTTCGAAGACTGAACGGATTTTATTCGTCGGGCTCAGGTTTTGGATCTACGAAAATTTTCGCTAGAAGTTTTGGCGCCAAATCGCCGCTTCAATTCCACAGACCAACTTCAACATGACAAGTCTGAACTCGGCTGAGGATGTCGATGCCGAGCATAAGCCCTCTGGGAGGACATTTGAATCCCTCGGTCTAGACAGCTGGCTTGTTCAAGCTCTCTCAGCAATGTCGATAAACCGGCCAACTCCCATTCAGGCAACCTGCATCGGTCCCATTCTAGAAGGTAAAAATCCTTGCACGCTGGCACTAAATGACAGGACGGGATTGTATAGGCGGTGCAAAGACTGGCTCCGGTAAAACGATTGCATTCGCAGCTCCTATCCTCCAGAAATGGAGTGAAGACCCTTGTGGAATATTTGCTCTTGTTTTAACTCCAACAAGAGAACTAGCTCTACAAATCGCAGACCAATTTCTAGCTCTTGGAGCTCCCGCTTCGATTAAACTTACTACTGTCATCGGCGGAAAATCACAAATGAATCAAGCAATAGCACTATCTCATCGACCACATATCGTTGTTGCTACTCCTGGACGATTAGCAGATATTATCTCCGGCTCTGGAGCAGATATTTCAGCGCCCTTCAAACGATGCAAATTCCTCGTTTTCGATGAGGCAGATCGTCTACTTGATCCTACATTTGAAGATGATCTATCGATCTGTCTAGATGTACTTCCTAAATCCAGCGAAGGTCGACAGACTCTGTTTTTCTCAGCAACTGTTACGGACGAGTTACGTGAGATCCTTTCTCGTCCTCTCAAACCAAATCAAAAGCCACCGTTTTTAACAGAAATCGATGCAGAAACATTGGCCGTTCCTACTTCGTTGACACAACGATATCATCTCCTTCCATACGTCACGAAACTCCCTACTCTACATTTACTCCTTCAACATTCCGCTTACAATGACCGTCCGACTCTAATATTCGTGAACAAGACGCACACCGCAGAACTACTACGACGTACATTACGACTCCTTTCACACAGAGTAACAGCATTACATTCTCAACTCACGCAAACTGAGCGCCAAGATTCATTGGGACGGTTCCGTGCCGAGGCTGCTAAAATCTTAGTTGCTACGGATTTGGCTTCACGAGGACTCGATATCCCGGTTGTATCATTAGTCATAAATTACGATTTGCCTCAAGCTCCAGAGGATTATATACATCGAGTGGGAAGAACAGCTAGAGCAGGACGAGGCGGTATGAGTATTTCATTTGTGTCGGAAAGGGAAGTTCTCTTGATTAAAGCTATTGAAGAACGAGTGGGTGTGGAAATGCCAAAATTGAGTGATGAGGAAGGAGTTAGGGAGAATAAAGTAATTGATGCTATGAAGGATGTTGGTGAGGCTAGAAGAATGGCATTGATGATGATGGATGAAGAGGGATGGGAAAAGAATAAAAAACGGAAACGAGGAGTTTGATTTTCGTAGGTTATGAGATGTATGATAGAGTGAGATAACCCGGAGTTTGAAATTGGCGATCGATCTGCAAAAATTTTCCGCACGGTCCGCGTCGGTGGCGGAAATTCAGGGGTTGGCTGGACAACCCGACATCCTTTGCGACATATCCTTTTGGTAAACAATCAGTTGCAACATATCGTTTCAGCACAATTTCAAGCATAAAGCTATAAGAACCAAGATTTTCGCTTGAATCTATTTTATCTTCGTCTCAGTCCATCTGTTTCAGCATGACTTCCAACGTCCCTCAAATCAAAAGCACCAAGTCACAGGTTCGACCAAGTCTTTTCCAAGAGTAAGCAATCTATGCCAAACATCTTTCTGATTGCTTTAGAACTACTAACTTTGCGAGTCCCACGGATTTATTGCTCACACCGTGCACTGCCAGACTACTGGCTCATAAGCAGAAACGTTATAATAAGTACAGCTCCTACACCTCGGTTTTCTTTTTACTTGATTCTGATTGCAATTCGTAGAGCTACTGGTAAAATTCTGCAATTCGGAACGGCCTCCTCTAGCAAAGCCACCCCTTCGTCAGGTCTAGCGAAGGAAGCAAACACCAATTAAATGGCTCGGAGAATGGCATAAATGACGCGAGCGTACAATTCAAGCGGAAAGAAAGAAGGAAAGTAATTGGATGTGCTCGGGTTCAAATCAGACTGTTGAAACTCAATAATTTGAAGTCAACCATATCAAAACCTCTCCTTCGGAAAATTCTCCATCAAGTATTTCCGCAGTGACTGTATTCAGACCAAGAGATGAGTCCATCCATTTGACTCGGAGATCGGAATTATGGCATGAAAAGCCCGAGCAGCGGGGCGGTAGTCTCGGCCCGCACCGAGGTCTTTTGCTTAATTTTGCCACAATTTGACTTTTCCAATACCCCCTGCTAGTAGGTGTAGATTTAGAGCTATGTCCCCTTAAGCATATGCTGCCGCGTAAGCCATTGCCACACAACCCTGTGGGTGGGGTTTTATCTGTCAATTGCCCGTGTCGATCGAGGCGATGTCGCAATTTCAGCAGTATCTGATCTGATCGCAAGTTTAATTTCGCAAACCTCTAACACAGACCTCGTCTTTATTGGACAATCCGCCTCCGAGTCACAGCCCAAAATGCATGGATCGCGTCATTTGGGACCCGAAAACGTGAGATTCCAGAACCCTGATTCACGCAATCCTGCGATGATAAGAATCTAGCCTAGCTTATAACTGCCGGTGCCACTATATAAATCTCGAGAGTTCCTGTCCCACGATCTATAATCCATCCATCCAACTACATACAACCCGTAGAAATGGCACCATCAGTTGTTCAAACCGTTACCGAGGCTGTCTCAGATCTTTCTTTAACCACCAAGACCAAGTCATTGGTGAAAGAACCGCTAAAGTATTCTGGTTCATTGGATCAATTCCCTCATGAAGATCTCACCCAGCACACCGGTACCGAGTTCAGTTCCGCCACCCAACTTTCTCAATTGTTGAAATCGGACAAAGCCGATGAATTCATCAGGGATTTGGCTGTTCTTGGTATCCTCATATCAAATGACTTAATCTGACCCTAGTCTCTCAAAGATGTGTCGTTATTTTCCGTGGTCAAGATCTCGACATTGCTGCCCAAAAGGTACTCGGCACAAAACTCGGTGAACTCTCAGGCAAACCAGCAACTTCCAAACTCCACGTTCACCCTTCTCTCTATACCGGCGAAAACGGCGAAGAGATCTCAGTAATCGATACTTCTCAATTGTATTACTCCCCCCTCGTAATTTCTGCTAACCCCTTTTCAGTCACAAGTACTATCAAGACAAGAACGATCGTTCCAAATTCGCATCCAACGGTTGGCATGCCGACATCACTTTTGAAAAAGTCCCATCTGACTACGCCATCTTGAAAGTCCACACAAAACCAGTTACTGGAGGTGATACAGTCTGGGCAAATGCTTACGAAGCATATGATCGTTTGACACCTACTCTCCGTGCTTTCCTCGAAACCTTGACAGCAACCCATCAAGGAACTCAATTCCTTGAAGTATCAAAGAGATTGGGATTCCCTCTCGCTAAGAACCGTGGTGCACCTGAAAATAGTTCTCCAATTGGAGATGATTTGACTGCTATTCACCCCGTTATTCGAACAAATCCTGTCACTGGTTGGAAGGGAGTGTTTGTCAACAGGACTTTCACCAAACGAATTAACGAGTTGAGTAAAGATGAAAGTGATGTGCTTTTGGAATATCTCTTTAAACTTATCTCGGATAATCACGATCTTCAGGTCCGTCATAGGTGGACCGTCAATGGTATGAGTTCTTCATTTGAGAGTAGCTGATGACTTTAGATGTCGCTATCTGGGATAATCGCAGTGCTTTCCACAACATTACACTCGATTACAAGGTTACTGACGCCAGGAAGGGAGATCGTGTAGTTAGTTTGGGTGAAAAACCTTATTTGGATCCCAATTCCCCTTCTCGCCGTGAAGCGCTGGGATTATTGGAATCATACTTCAATTAGACAGAACTTCATCGATTGCTGTAGAGACCTAAAAAGATTATGTACTTGTCAGATTAAAATTGGTTCTTCTGTGAGATTCGCCGAAACTGTCCCAAACACTGAACTGCGTTATGGGGTAGCCGGTTGCCCCGTGCTCTGCCCCACACTACTAACCCCACCCCTGACCGGAGCGACCGCAATACCACACAAATTCTTCATTCAAAACGTCAAGTTCGACAATGCCTCATCGTTCGCCGTTTCCGCCATTCGAGCTTCCTAATGTGGACCTTCCACAATTATTCTTCGAGTCAAGGCCCAATTCATTACGGCCACCATTTCCTCGAGATCATATTATCACCACAGATTCCCTCACCGGAGAAAGTCTCTCTTACGAGGAAGTAGGAAACCTAGCTCGCTCTTTCGCCAGGGGCTTGAAACGACATCTAAACTTCCAAAAAGGTGATGTTATATGCCTGTATTCTACAAATCATGTATCGTCTTCAATATTTTTTTGGAGTTGATAGTAGATATATTGGTATCCTCTTGTGGTGGGCACATTCTATGCTCAAGCAACTCTTACACCTGCCAATTCGGCTTACAACGTAAATGAACTAATCCACCAACTAAAACTTTCAAAAGCAAAAGCCATCATCTCTGAGAAAGCAGCATTACATACAGCCATAGACGCAGCGCGACAAGTTGGAATTCCGCAAGAAAATATTCTAGTTGTAGAAGAATCGACACCGGAATTCAAATGCTGGAAAGATATCCTTGTGGATGACAAAGAGATAGAATTGGAACCGAATGATCCTGGTTCGGTTGCTTTGCTATGTTTTTCTTCAGGAACAACTGGGTTGCCTAAAGCTGTAATGTTGTCGCACCGGAATATTGTTTCTGCAGTATTGCAATTCAATGATATTGACGGACGATATTTATCGTATCGGGATGTCTTTTGTGGAGTGTTGCCCTTTTATCATATTGGGTATGTCGTTTGTAGTGTATTCGATTCTGAGATACTAGTGGGATGGGCTTTACATTGTTGCTTTCAATACTTGTTGGCCTGAAGGTGGTTGTGCTGAGACGATTTGATTTCGAGATATGGCTCAAAGTGGTTCAGGATTATAAAGTGACATTTGCCCATGTTGCTCCTCCAATAAGTACGTTAGATCAGGGAGTATGGACTGATGTGTAGTGGTGTTACTCGCCAAAGATCCTGTTGTGGATAAATACGATTTATCGGCTCTAAGGATTATCAATTCCAGTTCAGCTCCGCTGAAAGCGGATCTCCTTATGGCCACTTACAAACGATTAGGAATTCCCATTAAACAGGGATATGGATTGACGGAGACCTCTCCAATGGTAGCCACTTGTTCGCATCTCGGCTAATCAGCAGGGGACTACGCCATTGTGGGAAGATTGGAAACTTATTGGTATATTCTGGGGTTGAGAATGAGCTAATTACAGGAAATACCGGTCGTGTTGGTGCGTTAATGGAATACAAAATTATCGATGCGGAGGCAAATGAGATCCCTCGAGATCAACCTGGTGAGATATGCTTCAGAGGGCCCAATATCATGCTCGGTACGAAGTATAATTGACATGATTGACATTCAGGATATTTAGATAACCCGGAAGCTACAAAAGAGGCTTTCACAGAAGATGGATTCCTTCGTACAGGAGACATAGGCTATGTCGGTGAAAATGAGTACTCGAGCTGCTAAGACGAGCTGCTGACGGACAGGAATTTCTGGCTTACAGATCGTGTGAAGGATCTGATTAAAGTAAAAGGATTCCAAGTTGCGCCAGCCGAATTAGAAGACATGCTAATGAATCACCCTGCTATAATTGATGTTGGCGTATCACGTACATCGCTTATTCAATATATGCTCACCTAAGGACATTGGTCAGATAAAGATTTCACGGAATATCCGCGGGCTTTTGTTGTACTTGGACCTCCTCATGTGCCATCGAGTCAGATGGAGAAAGACATTTGTGGATGGTTGGAGGGTAAAGTGATTCATTATAAGCAACTGCGAGGGGGAGTTGTTTTCGTAGAGAAAGTACCGAAGACGGCGAGTGGGAAGGTCTGTGCGCTCAGCGTGCAATGTCTGATTGTAGATCTTGCGAAGACAATTGAAGGATGTGCCTGCTTTGCCGAAGGATGCTATTAAGGCCCGACTCTAATGCAACGCGGATTACAAGTCCGACGTGCTTCGGAGACACTTTAGATTGTAGATTACAATTGCGCATCAGATGCAACTTAATTTCGAGACATGACAATGCAGATAGTCGGTTGAATAAACTTTTCTGATTGAGAGGGAAAACGTGAACATAAAACAGTCATGCAGCGGCAGTTAATGACAATGAGGCCCTTGAATTGGCATTATCTGCTGACCCGTTTGCCTGAATGACCGAGATCGGAAAAGAACAATCAGGCAGACGAGAAGCAGTCCCATAGCCAGAGCTTTAAGCTTTTACTGCAGTGTTATGTAATACAGCTAAATTTTGCTCGATTTGCCCAGCAAATTTTTTTTCTTCTTTTTCTGTTCGTCACCTGTTGAAATAAAAGTTGCAATTTTCGCAGCTACGCCAACAGCGTTCATTCCTCTTCTTTTTCCTTCTTCCCCCTCCAAACCACTCCTTGGATCAAAAGGACTCACCGCCCTACTCGGCGTCCTTTCCCTTTCCAAGTCTATATCCAACTCTTAAAAATCATCAAAAAAATCAGAAAATTCTCTAAAACCCAAACTTTTATCTCCCAAAACACCAGGTTCTATACCGAAAAACTACAACTTTTTCAAAAACTCCACTTAAATCAAACAAAATCAACTTTTACTTGGCCATCAACGCGTCGTTCCTTCCTTATGGCTACTTCTACTACAGCAAGTAACGGTGTCGAGACTGCGTCTCCTGTTTTAAGTCCCAATCACGAGGATAAACCCGCCGTCGAACCTGAGGCAGAGTCTGCACCCGCCGACTCCAAACCTGAGGATGATGAGTCGGTTCCTTCCCCAAGCGAATCTCCGTCTCCCTCTGGTGATGAAGGCTCCCCCGCTCCCGGTGGTCCCGGTGCTGCCACCTCTGGCACCTCGCCTTCAGCAAGTTTGTATGTCGGAGAACTCGACCCGAGTGTGACTGAGGCAATGCTTTTCGAGTTGTTCAACGGAATCGGTCCTGTCGCTTCCATTCGTGTGTGTCGAGATGCTGTCACCCGTACTAGTCTCGGTTATGCATACGTCAACTTCCACAACATTGCAGATGGTACATTTTCCCATAATTGTTCGATGCTAACTTTTCTAGGCGAGAAAGCTCTTGAAGAACTCAATTACACTTTGATCAAGAATCGTCCCTGTCGCATCATGTGGTCTCAGCGCGATCCTTCCCTTCGTAAAACCGGCTCTGGCAATGTTTTCATCAAGAATCTCGACCCGGCAATCGACAATAAAGCTCTTCACGACACATTCAGCGCATTCGGTAACATTCTTTCCTGCAAGGTCGCCACCGACGAACTCGGCGTGTCAAAAGGATATGGATTTGTTCACTATGATTCTACTGAAGCAGCAGACAACGCTATCAAGCATGTCAATGGAATGTTGTTGAACGACAAGAAGGTCTATGTTGCCCATCACGTGTCTAAGAAGGAGAGACTTGGCAAAGCTGAAGCTGCGAAGCAAAACTTCACCAACATCTATGTCAAGAATGTCGATCCTGATGTAACTGATGAGGAGTTCAATGAGTTGTTTGGAAGGTATGGGACTATTACATCTTCCTCTCTTGCTAGAGATGAAGATGGAAAAGGTCGTGGTTTCGGATTTGTAAATTTTGAGGATCATGAGGCTGCTATGAAGGCCACTGATGAGCTCAATGATTCGGATTTCAAAGGCAGGACTTTGTATGTTGGCAGAGCTCAGAAAAAACATGAACGAGCTGAGGAGCTTCGCAAGCAATACGCTCAGGCGAAAGCTGAAAAGCTCAACAAATACCAAGGAGTCAATCTTTTTGTCAAGAACATTGCAGATGAAGTCACCGACGATGAACTTCGTGAGAGGTTCAGCGACTATGGTGCAATCACCTCTGCTAAAATCATGGTCGATTCCGAAACTGGCAAATCCAAGGGGTTCGGATTCGTCTGTTTCTCTACCCCAGAAGAAGCAACCAAAGCTGTCTCTGAGATGAACCAACAACTCTTCCATGGCAAGCCTCTCTATGTTGCTCTTGCCCAACGGAAAGAAGTCAGACGTTCAACACTCGAGGCTCAAATCAATGCTAGAAATCAAGACCGCATGCGTCATCAAGTCGCTCAAGCTGGAATGCCAGGACCATTCATTCCTGGAGCTGGTCCTCAACCAATGTATTATCCTGGTGCTCCCGGTTTCATGGGACCTCCTGTCGGCCGTGGTCTTCCTCCTCAAGGTTATCCCGCTCAACCCCCCTTGCAACGCGGACAGCAATGGCGCCCTGGACAACCTGGTATGCCAGCTGGACCTGGTCAACAACCTCCCTATGCCAATGTATATGGTCTTCCTCAGCAAGGCATGTTCAATGGCTACAATCCTGCATTTGCTATGCAGCAACAACAAATGGCTATGGGCCGTGGTATTCCTCCTCAACAGGCTCGACCAACTGGACCCATTCCAACCACCAACGGTCCTCCAGCTCAAACTCAACGACCTGGAAGTTCTGGTGGAGCTCCCAACGGTTCATACTCTGCCATCCCTGATCTAACTCAACCAGGTGTTGGCAGAGCAATGCCTCCTCAGCAAAATTCCTATCCACGCGGCGCAATGCCACCTCAAGCTGGCCGTGGAGCTCCTTACCGTCTCAATCCGACTGTGCGTAATGGTCCTGGAGAAGATGATGGACCATATATTGACATGGGAGTGGGACAAATCCCTCCTATTCCACCTCCCACGATGCCAGGTGGGTTGAATCCCGCTGCTCTCGCTCAAACTTCTCCGGCTGAGCAGAAGCAAATTCTCGGAGAAGCATTGTATCCTAAAGTTCATGATCAAGAACCCAAACTCGCTGGTAAGATCACGGGTATGTTATTGGAAATGGACAATTCTGAGTTACTTCACTTGTATGTTCCCCATCCACCGAGCTCTGACTAACGTGTCTAGGATTGAAGACCCTCCATCTTTGAAGATAAAGGTTGAGGAGGCGTTGACAGTATTGCGAGAGTATCAGGCAAAAGAAGGTGAAGAAGTCACGCAATAAAGAGCCAAAATTCAGCTTTGCTTGTAAGGGTTGCTTATGTTGTGTAAGCGTCCGGGTATTTGAATTTGGGTCGATGTGTTGCTTGGTTTTTTTCATTTATCTCATTACTCTCTCTCTATGTATTAGTTAGCTAGAGTCTTCTTTTGCTCCTCTCGTTTGTATTCGCTTGCTTGCAAGGGCAAGAAGCTGGGATGGTGGTGGAAAGGCAGGAATGTATTTAGATCTTTTAATGAAACGAGGTTTCTACAATAGCTACTGACGTCCTCCAAGATGTGCGATCTTAGACACAACTTTTTGATTGGTTGCTGAATCTGTGCTGACTTTGCAAGATTGATTTTGTCGCGATCTTCTTGTGACCATTTTCCGTGCTCCTTCAGCGCAGCGTCCAAAGTTACTAAGTTTTGCTGAAGCATGTCGTCTCCGGCATCAGAGATTGTTGTTTCGCAGGGACCTCCTCCAGAATCTCACGACGAAGAGACCGAACTACACCATGCTCAGGATTTGGATCGTGAAGCTTCATTGTCCCCGCTGTCACCTCCTCCTGCCATTCTCACAGATCCAAACTCAAAGAAGTCATTCAAACGAAAGTATCTCCCATCGATATACAAAAGTTGACTCACGTCTAGATATCGCAAACTATTAAATAAGTACTTAGCTGTACGAGCTACAAATCAAGCTCTCCATGCATCTCTCCAAAAAGCTACTCAAACCGCAGCACAGTTCTCTAATGAAATTGCGTATCTTCCTCACCATCCCTTCTTGGCTTACAACAGGTTCATACTAGATTTACTAGTCGAATTAAATCCAGACGAGCCTCCACAATCACCTAAACTGCCAGAAGACATTGATCTAGGCGAGATCCCAGAACCAAGCGAATTCACGTACGATCCTCATTATGGATATACTCCGTCACCTTCACCAGAACCCGAAATTGCAAACCAACTTACAAAAGAACAAATTGAAATGGGAATGTATAAAGTGGAGCCTGGTCAGGGACTGCCTCAAGGCGCTATGGGACCTCCTGCAGTACCACAAGAGGAAGCTGTTGATTCATTTAAGAATCGAGGATCACGAACAAAACCTCCTGCTGTTCCACCACCTCCTAACAGGAAGCGAAAAGAAAGGGAGAGCGATGTAGAACTTGGCAGTGGATCTACAGGACGTAAAAAGAGTCGAGGTCAATAGGATGGTCAGAGTTGGCCGGACTCGGATGTGTTGGATCATGAATTGCTCGAGAGGTTCAAGACTTTGGTTGATTGTAGAATAATATCATGAGCGTCATTATTGATAAATATCTAAGCTCGCTGTCGCTTCACCTTCCTCTGTGATTTTGTTGGCTTTTCCGGTTGTTCAGGTGCTGCTGGAGTACGGGATTGTCGGGCAGAGTAGAATTCCCAGATCTTAGTGCCAGCATAACCAGGAATCTACATTAGCATTATCTTTAAAAACAAGATACCAGAAAATACAGACTCCATGCCCACGTTGTAGTGAATGCGACGAGAAGTTGAATGGCCCAGGTCAAATAGATGAAATCCCACATGTACTCTGTCAATCCAGCTTGTCCTAAATCACTTCCCGACTGAAGTACTTGTCCTCTCTGATCGTACTTAGGTCGTCCAACTAACTCCAATTGTACTTGAACGAATGTTGATAGTGCAGTAGTAAGTATATACATAAAATACAACCAGCTCGTAGCTGAAGACCGACGGAAAACTAACCGTACAAGGATGAAGACCATGTGGACGGCAAGGAATGCAAAACGATGACTTAGAAGAGTCTGCACATTTGCAGCAGCGAGCTTTTTTGTGGCAGCGTTGGCCTTCTGTCAGAAGTGTAACGAAGCAATGTTACCATTATATGGCAAAGATTCTGCTGTTGCAGACCTTAGCAGCTCGTCTTGTTAGTGGGAAAATGAGGACTGGAAACGGTTGATTTACACGATGAACGCAATTTTCATCCGCGAAGATCCACATCAATTGATCAGCGCCAAAGATATTATTGAATAAAGAAATCTGCTTTATGCTACTTGAGTTTATATGTGGACACATATATACGATACTATATTCATCCCCATTGCTGTCTGTACTTCATGCCCCTACCAACCACAAAAAGACCATCAACGTAATAATGCCATAGAACAACAGTTCAGCAGTCATCTCAATTCCTTTGATAGCTGGTTCGATCATCAAACTCCCAGGTTGTCGTGCGCTTCCAGATCTGACGATATCTATCTTTCTCACGTTGCATGATTTCTATCTGGTTCATTAGCGCCAGTTACAAGGTTGTACCACTCTAAAAGGGGAGGGGTTTTCGAGAGAATTCGTCAAATTGCGGCTAATTTCGGGAGGAGGTGGAACTATCGCTCGGCGGAGCTTCTTTGGCTTGGCATTCTACCTGTTAGAGAGCTCGTTTTAAGGATTACCTTGGCTTTGTCTGACGGAGCATCTCTATATGGTTGTGGGCTTGGAAGTTTTTCAGTTCCACCATTCCATGTTAGCGTTTGTGCAGCGCGAGCGACAGGTGGATAGACAGTATTCTGCAGAGATAAATCAAGAATTGGATATTCCCCTGGATACAAGCCTCTCGCTTCTTCCATCCCGTAAAGCCGATGCTCGAGTCTTTCCGTTCGGCGAAGGTTTTCTTGAGCAACGCACATATTCGCAGTTAGTCCCTACAGTCAGATGTTTCCATGATTAAACATACTTCCACAATGATTACACCAATATGTAACAAGAGTGTTTGGGTTAGACGGTTATGAATGTTTCCAATTCGCAAGCGTTTAATTTCATCGCTCAGACGGTCATCGTCCAGCGTCGCCTGAGCTTCGGTGCAGATAGTGGGTATTTCTACACGCAGAGAATCTGACATTAGTAAAGCAGCAATATTTCACGATACCTAAAGAAGAAGGCCTGATTCCAAAAGTTCTTTCAAATTCAGCGATTGCCGTCGCTTTGTCTTGCATAAATACACCGAGGCTATTCACAGCGGACACTAATTCCATTGTTTCTCTGACATTTTCCTTCCGTATACGGTTGGCCTTCCGCTTGTGCAATGCCCAAGTTGTCAGAAAGAGTCCAAAGTTCACGAGGGGTCCAATGATCAAGAACTCTGCCATGTTGAGGAAGTACGAAGGGGGACGACTTTATATAGAGTTTCATTTGAAGGGCAGTAGATGGTTCAGTTCGATGGAAGAATCCAGGGTCATAAGACAGAGCAAAGAGACAATGGCGCCTTGAGCTGAAGCGGAAGGCGAATCAATATAGCCGTTAAGTGCCGATTTGCGAACGAAGTTGTGGAGCTAGTTCGAACCACAAAACCCTAACGCAAATCGTAATGAAGATGGTTATATAGTACAGTCTCACTTTGAAAGTGGAAGCAGACCCCGCCGCAGTATCTCTGGCATTGGGTTGGTGAGAAATAGTATAGCGCGATTCGTCGCGACGGAGCTCGCCGCGCAACTATCGCGATTGGACGCAACCACATCGAACTCAATTAATGCGACTTAAAAGACTTTAATCGTATTCCCGCTAATGCTCCGTACAATGCGATCTGTTGGGTATCCTTGTGTCAATTCCTTTTTGAAGAAACCGCTCCAATGACCGCTTCATGCAGGCCAAAAACTGTAATCGCTATTCAAGTTTGGACAAATGCGGTGCCATACCATAGACAATAATATGCGGAATCGATATAGGCTTTGTCCATCACATCCAAGCTACTGTGTGGACAACAGGATACCGTTGTCCTGGTCCCTTCAACCACTCTGCTAATATATCCTCTACTTCTCCATCGATCTCCTCAATATCAGTTGCTTCAAGCATCTCCACCAATTTCAAAATCGCTTGTCCACCCAGAAGTGCTTCTTCATGGTTATCCTTAATGTCCACGTTGATGATATGCACCGGTAAGGCAGCTTCGCTGTGTGTAGGTCGATTCAAGAGATCTTTCGTAAGTCAAAACTAGACAGAATATATACCTTCGCACACAGCATCAAAGCACCTCTCTTCGCACGTTATGACAACATCATATAGATTCTTATTCTCTTGCCATCGCTCCGGAGCTGGCTTGATTTGACGATTCCTGTCCAACATACCCAGAAGACCATTTGCAGTATACCTAACAATCAACAAGATTTACATGAGTGGTATACAGTCTTGGATCCTTTTCTAGAAGTTCTTGATAGATTGTATCGTAAGGCGTACCGAATGGATAAATATTCGGTTTGTCTGCAGCAGGACCCGGGAGACGAACCATACTTCCAGTTCCATACGAAGCAACATTGTAACCCGCTTTCCTGCACCGTCAATTCACAACTTCTCAGAAACTTTACTTGAGTACATTGTGTGCCTCCATCGAACGGTTTTGATTGGAGGCACAAATTGCAGCTACCCTAAACTTTGCCATCTATCAAGTCAGCTTGTGATTCTTCAAGGCTTGAAAGAGAAGAACAAGCGAAAGGGGTTTTCAGAATAGCGTATACAGGAATCGTCAGCAAAACATTCAGACAGCTCCAATATGGTACTCATCAGAAACAGAAAAAAAGAACTGCAACCATCTGGGAAGGGGAATCCTACTTCTGATTCGCTCTATTTGCGAACTTGGCAGTGAAGCGAGTCTGGTCGCAGTCGCTTGGAGGGAGAGAGAAAACCGAGGAACAAGAAAGAGCTAATTTTGTGAAATTTGCTTTACGTTTTGTGAATTTTTCAGAGGATTTTGTAAAAATTATTGTGCGATTCGCATATCCGCGACGCAATTCTGTCCAGTTAGAATTTGAGGATGGACTCGTTGCGAAGCAGTCGCAGAAGAAGGGGCATTCCGGATGAAGCACAAT
>Ga0335073_10004522_pt1 | contig 19434 bp, 18 predicted proteins | sample Lox_Sample_22_FD_207093 | JGI IMG/M metagenome (GOLD analysis project Ga0335073, IMG submission 207093) | Soil microbial communities from Loxahatchee National Wildlife Refuge, Florida, United States - Lox_Sample_2.2 | ecosystem: Environmental > Terrestrial > Soil > Wetlands | place: USA...
CTCGTGATTTATGACGAGCTGGACCTGGTGCTGGGGACATTCAAGATCAGGGAGCGCGGTTCGCCGGCGGGACACAACGGAGCCCGCAGCGTTACCAACGCTCTCGGCAGCCAGGAGTGGCTGCGGTTGCGAATCGGAGTTGGGCCGGACTTGCCGCCGGAAGCGAAAGAGGCGGGCGGCAAACGGCCGGGCAGGGATTATCTGCTTTCGCCGATGCGCAAGGGGGATTTGTCCAAGCTGGATGAAGTGCTCGACAAAGTGGCAACGGCCACGCGACACATCCTCCAGGAGGGACCGGGCCCCGCCATGAACGAGTTTAACCGCAAGGAACAGTGACCGGTGGTCAGGGTTCAGGGGTCAGAGTGAAACGGCTCTCGACCGGCAAGTTGCGGTGGCAAGAGATTTACGGTGGCGGGATCAGCAATTTCTGATCACTGTTCACTGACAACTGCTCAGGGCCGCGCAAGCGGCGAAAGGAAAACGGATGTCTCGTTTGTATGAGGTAATGTTCATTGTTCGGCCGGATGCGGCCGATGAAGACGTCGACAAGCTCATCGCGGGCTTCACTACCAGCGTCACCAATGGCGGCGGTGTGGTGAAGAACGTTGAAAAGATGGGCCGGCGCAAGCTCGCCTACCTGGTGCGCAAGTTCTCTGACGGCAACTACATTCTGCTGACCCTCGAGGCCGGTGGTGCGGTTGTGCAGGAGCTCGAGCGCCGCCTCCGGGTCTCTGAGCCGGTGATCAAGTTCATCACCGTGCGCATGGACGAGGAAGAGAAGCGCCTGGCCAAGCTGAAGGCGCTTCGCGCCACCCGTCGCAAGGTCAGCGCCGAGACGCCTGCCCATGCTCCGGCGGCCGAGGCCAGCGAGGCCGTTTCGGCCAGCGCCTAAGCTCACTGATTTCTGCCGCCGTTCGATGGCGGTGGTTGGATCACAGCCTTTCTGCGTCTATCAGGTCGGACGGGAAAGCAAACGAAGAAGAGGAAACGAAATGTCTGATGAGACAGTAAAAGCGCCCGAAGCGAGCGCACCAGCACCAGGCCCTGCGGCAGGTGGTCCCGGCGGTTCCGGCGGTTCCGGCGGTTCCGGCCGCCCCGGCGGTCGTCCGGGTGGCCCCGGAGGTCCCGGCGGCCGCGGCAAGTTCTTCCGACGCAAGAAGGTATGCAAGTTCTGCACCGAGAAGATCGACGCCATCCCCTACCGGGATGTTCGTCTGCTGCAAGGCTTTGTGGCCGAGCGCGGCAAGATCGTGCCCCGTCGTCTGACTGGCGTATGCACCACGCACCAACGCCGTCTGACCCGGGCGATCAAGCAGGCTCGCAACATCGCCCTGCTGCCGTTTGCAACGAAGCACTAACTTACGCCGTTACCAATGATGCTTTCGTTGTAGCGCTGTAACAATTTCGCAGGCGACGTCCGCGCAAGAGTCGCGATAGAATCTGGCGCGGCGCAACTCAATGTGAGCCGCCTGTGTCTAACACAACGGACGGACGGCAGGTACCAGCTGCCCGTAAATCTGGAGAGTTTCAAATGGAAGTAATTTTGAAAGAAGACGTAGCCAATCTTGGCCACCGTGGCGATGTTGTGAAAGTGGCTGATGGCTACGGACGCAATTTCCTGCTGCCGCGCAAGCTGGCGCTTCAGGCCACTCTGGCCAACAAGGCCGTGATTGAGCAGATGAAAGCAGCCGCCGCGCGACGCTCCGCTGCGGAGAAGGTTCAGGCACAGGAATTGGTCGCCAAGCTCGAACCCGTCACACTCACCTTCACTCGCAAATCCGGCGAAAACGGCCAGCTCTTTGGTTCCGTTACTTCGGCGGACATCGCGGGCGAACTCGCCGCCAAGAGTTTTGAAATTGACCGCCGCAAGGTTCAGCTCTCTGAGCCGATCAAGAGCCTGGGCGACTTCACCGTCTCGATCAAGCTGCATCGCGAAGTCACCGCGCACGTTCGCGTTCACGTGGTCGCCGACGCGGCGGCGGAGGTCGCTGAACCCGCTGCTTCACCCGCAGTCGCTGACTGAAGCAAGTTAGTCCAAGTCAGCCGGATCTCTGACCAATCCGCCTCCCAAGTTACCTGGGAGGCGGTCGTGTCTCTGCCGCATCCTCCACTTATCACAAATGTGATTGGACCCTGTCAATGACAAGTACAATCCACTCTTTGTGATCGATCGGGCCGTCGAGCGCAAAAAAAGCTTGAGGTCTCGCCAACTACGCGACCGGTGACTTTCACCAGCTTGTTCGGATGGCGCCGTTATTGCCGTTCTGGCTAGGGTGAACGTGATGGCGAAAATCGGGGCCTGCCGTTGTGCTGTCGATGCCGGCAATTTTCGAGAGAATCCCCGAATACGCTGCGAGTTACTTGAAGATGTCCTTCTCTCCGTATCCGCCGCTCAGCTTGATCAGCTTCTTCATGGCTCGGGTCATCTTTGTCTGCAGGCCGGAGCTCTCCGGAATCTTGTCCCACGAAAACAGCAGGCGCGCGTACATTGTCGCAATCGTTGTATCAACATTGTTGTCGTTGTCGTAACATGTGCGCGCTTTCTTCCCCGCTGCCGAAATCACCGTCATACGTGCCAGTGGCGCCCGCGTCTGCGACGAGTCCGTTGCATCGTACACATCCCAGCTGATCGTATTGGCATCGAGCGCGCTCAGAAAAATATCGCAGTGTCCGTCGGGTTGCTTGACGGTGAGGATCGTGTAGGTCGGGTCGATGGAAACTTCGAGGTTATCGTTGACGCGATCATCCGCGCTGTATGCCAGGAGCGCGCCGCGAATGTACTCGAAGAGCTCAGCGGAGGTCGGCTCGGCCTTTGAAGCAGCCTTCTTTTTTGGGGTCTGGGACTGCGCGAGAGCCGCCATGGGAGACAGCACCAGCATCACCGCGCAAGCCGCCGCCGCGAGCGACAACACGACCCTTCTCTCGACATGATTCATCGGACTTCCCGCCCATCATAGGCCAACCGGCTGGCAAACGCGCGCCTCAGCAATAATCCAGACCCCCATCCGTAACCCCCACCCATCAGCCTCCATCGACTGGCGCGGCGAATCTCGATTGCAAACCAAGAATCACAATACAGAGTTTTTGTCAGCCCACCAAATCCATTCAAACTGCAGAGCTTCGCAAGGCTCGAGGGAAATGAAATCCTGGGCAACCATTTGACGGGCAACGCGGCGAGCTCCCTGCTTCATCTTTATGACTTAACACGGAGGTAGATATTTCTTATGAAGATAAAATGGATCGCCCCCTCTTTGCTTGCCCTCTGCGTCGCCGCCAGCGGCGGACTGAAGGCCAAGGCATCCCCAGCTCAACCACTTCCCAGCACGGCGCAGCCGCTGCTCGCTGCTGCGCAGGACCAAGACCGAGACTGGGATCGTCCACCTGACAACTATCAGGATGCTCAGCGCCGCGGTTTCCACGAAGGCATCGAAGCGGCACGCCGCGACTTTGCCGACCATCGCCACGCTGATGCCGATGACCACGACGTCTACAAACATCCGCCGGTTGATGAACATGACCGCGGCGCCTTCCGGGAAGGTTTCAAGGAGGGCTACCATCGCGCGATGGACCACATGAAACACGGCGACGACGTGCCCCGCTTCTAACTCAGTCAACCTCTCAAAAATCGGCGCCCGGCAAACCCCCGGCCGGACGCCGCTTGTTTGCACCAGTTATTTGCCCGGTCGGGAATCGAGCACATCGCAGAACCTAAAAACTCTTGAAGCTTTCGTTGGCACATCGAGGGTTTCGCATTACGATTGCGTCCGGAAGCCTCAGGGGAAAGGTTCCCAACGATGAAAGGAGAATTCGCAAGATGAATCTCAACTGGCTTCGCATCACTGGACTTGCCGGATGTGCGGCATTTCTGCTTACACTCACACCACTCTCGATGGCGGCGTTCGCAGCTCCGCCTCCAGCGGGATTCGCGCAGAATGGCTGGGACCGTCCGCCGGACGCCTGGAACGACGTTCAGCGCCGCGGCTTCCACGATGGCATTGAAGGCGCGCGCAAAGACTTCGACAATCATCGGCGCCCTGACGTTGACAATCGCGACGAATATCGTCGCCCCAATGTCCCGCCACCAATGTGGGCCGCCTACCGCGAAGGATTTCGCCGTGGTTACGATGCTGCCATGTCGCATCTCGTGGGAACTCCAGATTGGCGGATGCGGGCTCCGGAGCGTCCATGGGACGCGGCTCCGGACCAATTCGACGAGATTCACCGCCAGGGATTTCGCGATGGGATCGAAGGCGCGCGAAAAGATTTCGATAACCACCGTCGGCCCGACGTCGAGAATCGAGAGGAATATCGTCACCCGCATCTGCCGCCTGAGGAGCGCGACGCATATCGCGATGGTTTCCGCCGTGGCTATCAAGTTGGCATGGACCACTTGATGGGCGCGCCTCGGTAAACGGTCCTGCTTTAGTGGGGGTTCCTGAAGACAATACCCGGCGGTCAAACCGCCGGGTATTTCACTCTGATTGGTTTACAGCCGGATCCAGCCCGCCCGGATCAGTTCGAGCGAGCCTGCAGCAACGACGATCCACAACACCACACCCTGCACCAGAGGCCGCAGGCCGACTTCGCGCAGTGTCTTCAATGAAAGCCCTGTCCCGATCAGAAAAAGTGTGACTGTAAGGCCCAGGACGCCGAGGTGCTGCAAGACGGGGTACGCGGGCTTAAACGCTCCTATGTAGGTATTGGCCACAGAAGCCAGGCAGAAGCACAAGATGAACCACGGCCATTGGATCTTGGCCTTGCTCTTCTGAACCAGTGACGCGCCCACCGAGACGGGCACGATCCATAGAGCCCGCGCCAGCTTAACCGTCGTCCCCACTGCCAGTGCCACAGCACCGAATTTTGCCGATGCGCCTACTACCGAACTCGTGTCGTGGATGGCCAACGCCGACCATAATCCAAACTGCGTCTGTGTCAGATGCAGCGCCAAGCCAATGCCGGGAAAGGTCAGCAGCGCCAGGGAGTTCAACGCAAAGACCGTGCCCAGCGCAACCGCGATCTCCTCATCCGTCGCATTGGCTACGGGAGCCACGGCGGCAATCGCACTGCCACCGCAAATCGCGGTTCCCGCCGAAATCAGAAACGACGTGCGGCTTTTGACCGCCAGCAGTTTCCCCAATCCCCATCCCAGCAACATTGCGAAGGAGATTCCGGCTGCGGTGTAGAGCAATCCGCTGCGGCCCACGCGCAGCACCTGCTGCAGGTTCATCCCGAAACCGAGAGCCACCACCGACGCCTGCAGCAACAGCTTGGAGAGACGCCGGCTATCCAGATGATAGGGATGCTCGAAGGTAAATCCGTATACCAGTCCCACCGCTAGCGCCAATGGCGGCGAAAGCAGTCCGCTTGCAGCAATGATCAAACCAACAAAGAAAACGTTCTTCGACACACCTTAAGCGTCTCTGAAAGCTTGCAGCCTGTCCAAGCAGAAGATTTCATGCTTCATTTGGTACTTTTATCGGCTGGTAAGTCTCTGCGAAATGAATGGGCTGCACGGATCGCCTCACCGCGCGGGATCGCGGCATTCGATTCCAGAAACCTGCGAAACTCGTGCACTACGCTCTGCGGTTCCGGACCCGGCAAGAAGACCATCAGGAATTCGCGCTTGATGCGCAGATCGTCTACTTCAATGATCTTCAGGCTCGAACCGGCGCGCGAGTCCTTCGCAATTGCCCATTTAGAAATAAATCCGACTCCGAGCCCCACTTCGACCGCGGACTTGATTGCTTCCGTCGAGTCCAGTTCCATGGCCACGCGAAGCGATGCCGGCTTTACGCCATGGCGCTCCAATGCCATCTCCACAACATGCCTCGTGCCCGACCCTCGCTCGCGCATCAGCATCGGTGCTGAAACTAACTCCTTTGTCGCAAGCCGTTGTCGCTCCGCCCACTCGTGCGCTGCCGGAACCACGAGCACGATCTCATCGGCGAGGAAGGCCTTTTCCTTGACATCTTTGCTGCGCGATGGCCCTTCGATGAATCCCAGCGCGATTTCACGCGCGACAACAGCTTCCACGATCCGCTCGGTATTGCCGCTGATCAGGGAGGGCTGCACCCGCGGATGGCCTTTCAGGAACTCTCCCAGTAGTCGTGGAAGAACATATTGCGCGATGGTGGTGGAAGCGCCAAGGGCCAGTTGACCGGCCAGTTCACCGCCCAATGCGGCGATCTTCTGTTCGGCCTCGCTGAGCATAGCATGTACCCGCTCGGCATACCCGAGCAGCAGTTTGCCCGCAGCAGTAAGCGCCACGCGCGGTCCGGTTCGGTCAAACAACTGCACACCGAGATCCTCCTCGAGCGCTTTGATCTGGAGACTAACCGCCGGCTGTGTCAAATAGAGTTCTTCCGCCGCTTTGCGAAAGCTTAACTGTTGCGCCACCGCACGAAACACCGCCAGCCGCGCGCTTTCAAGATTGGCCATGGCGGTATTAGATCACTCCCACGGTAGAAGGCACCCTATGGCCCAATTGTGCAATCATGCCGCAACGCCAATCGCAAATTCGATCTCGATCTTCGGCGGGGAAAGCAGCGTATTGTGGATCAGGCAGTGATGGACCGAGCGCTGCAGTCCTTCGACCTGTTCAGCGCTCAGTGGCGCCGGACACGTCACATGAATCTGGAAGTTTCCCAACCGTGCAGGCTGCTGCAGCTTTTCGGCAGTCAGCGTCACTTCAACCCCGCGATCCTGGAGCTTGCGTGTCCTCAAATATTGCACCGCGTAGAACTCTGCGCACGCACCCAGCGAGGCCAGCAGAAACTCCGGCGGCGTCATTCCCGCGTCGTCACCGCCATTTTCCAGTGGTTGATCGCAAATCACAGAATGTGATCGCGTCTGAATGCTGAATTTAAACTTCTCGATTTGCTTGACTCTGATTTCCACAGGGGTCCTCCGCCTTTCATTCAGACCCCCGGGGATTCGCTACATTGTCTCGCATTAAGCCGGCACTTAAAACTGCTCAGGCCGAATTAGCGGTCCTTGCGGTAGAGAAGATCGCGAATTGCCTTACGCCGCTCGGTGTTCGCTTCAGCCTCGGTCTTCCGCTCTTCGGCGCTTATCCGACGTTTTCCCGATTCCGGCTCTGCGTCGGAGGTGCTGCACTCCGGACACCGGTTGGCAAATCCGGGTTTGTCCGGCCTCAACTCAAATTCTTCCCCGCAAACCACGCACATTTTGATCGGGAAACTCATCCTTTCTATCTTATCGGAATCGCCGATGGAGACGTGTGAGCCTTCGACCGAGCTAAATCGTCTTAGTCTTAGTAGGAACTCAAAAAGCGGAATTCGGCCGATGCCGTAATGACTTTTCCGTTTTGACCTAGGCCCCATTCGTGTTTATCCTGTACCTCACCTTGCCGGAGAACCGAATGCAATCCAGTCATCCCAAAGTGCTTATCATTGATGACGACCCAATGCACCTTGAGATTTATGGCCTTCTCATGAAGCAGGCGGGTTACGAAACTCTCTTAACACTGATAAAGTTCAGTGGCACCGAAATCCCCAGGGACCAGTGCATCGGCCTCGTTCTGCTTGATTACCGGCTCAATTCTCTGAAGACAGCTCCCCAGTACGCCCAGGAGATCCGCTCGCTCTATCCCTCTGTGCCGATTATTGTGCTTTCCGACCTTTGGGCCCTTCCCACGGATATTGCGCCTTTTGTAACCGGCTTTGTACGTAAGGGTGAGCCCGCCAAGTTGATCGAAACGGTCTCCCGGCTCTTCGTTGCGGGCAGCCCTGAAACCGACGAAGCCGAGTCAACCCGTGATTAATCTGTAGGTTGCGCAGTTTTTCTCTGTGTCCGCGAGAGAGACCATCTCGTTCGCGCAAGGCTGCCGTCTTCCAACGACGAACTGTTGCTTCTCGTCGAATCATTCAACGAATCCTCGGTCAGATTCAGGCACGCGATCGCGCGCGCGAAGGGAGTCGCAGAGAAATCGAGCTTTCCCTGACCAATAAAGTAGGAACTCGAGGCTTTCACCTATTCCGTTGCCCACGATCTTCGCGGTCCACTGCGGCGGATCAACAACATCAGATTCCTTTCGCAGCGATCCACTAACCAAGAGCCTCGTTCCTGAAACGCATTCTTGTCGAATGGCAATCGAACTCAGCCACATTGCCAAGAGAGTCTGGGCGCGCGGCACTACCAACCGGGGAGCAGCCTTTCTATTTCACATTCCCGTACTTCCGCCGCAAGTGCCTGGATTTCGGCTCAAAGCTGTTCCATGCCAGCATCTATAATCGCGAAAACATTCTGAACTATTGCTGCCCCTGGCTATCGAGATGCACCGAGCCACAGATGATAGTTCCGGAAGGGAAACCCGATTTCCCGGTGGCGCATGCTCAAAGCCTTTTCTCTGCTGTGCTTTTTTCTTCCCACCATGCTCTTCGCGCAGGAGCACAGCATCGCCCGCGACCAATGCGTCTGGCGCGCCGGAGACGACCCCGCCTGGGCGTCCCCAGCGCTCGAGGAATCGGGCTGGCAGCCGTACTCGGCCTGGCAACCAAACCCTTCGCAGGCGCATATCTGGATTCGCTGCCACGTCGACCTTTCGCCGTTGCGCAACTCTGCTCAGCCCGCGCTTCAAGTTCGGCTCTATGCTGCCTACCAGGTGTTTGTGAACGCCAGCCTGATTGGATCGGCGGGCGATCTACGCAGCGGTGATTTCAATCTCGATCTCATTCGCAACTGGCGGGTTCCGCGCGATCTACTCGGCCCGTCGACAATTGCTCTTCGGACCACCTGGCGCTACACCTCGGTAGTTCCCTTCGGCCCATATCCGTCTCTGGAGCTGCTGAGCGGTAATTTAGAGAACCTCCGGGATCACCGGGATTCCGAGATCGTTAAACAAAGCGCGCAACATCTCATCCCGGCCATTTGTTTCTGCATCGTCGGGATTGTCGGGCTGATCGTTCTCGGCCTTTGGCTCAATGACCCCAGCCGTCGCGAACTTCTGTTCCTGGGGATCAACTGCATTGCTCTTCCGCCGATTTACCTGAACTACCTGGGTACCGCTGGCCTCCTTGCCTATCCAGCGGGCGTATATTTCGTTCTTTGGGCCGTTCCCGCGTTCACGACCAATATCTGCCGGACCGTCTTCTTCTTCGTCCTTGCCGGAAGACGCATTCCCTGGTTCTTGTGGATCCTTGTTGCCGCAGCGACCCTTATCCATTTCATCACGGCCGTTATTCCGCTTCTCTCACCCGCGCAATCACTCCTGCTTGACACTCTGCGCGTCCACCAATTCGGCGCCATTTCGCAGTTCTCCTCTGTCGTGGAGTCTGCCGCTCCCTTCTTCGCCTTTTTGCCATGGCGTAATCTTTCCCAACGCATAAAGCCCCTTGCCGCGCTCTGCATGGCGTGGGGCGCCACAATGATGGCGTTCTTCTTCGTGCGATTTACAAGCATGCAGGCTTTCGGGTTGCCCGACCTGCAGACACAGTGGAGCAATCTCGTCTCAGACTTCGAAGCTGTTGCAACCCTGGGTGTTCTCATCGCCCTGTTGACATTGTTGTTTCGAGAACAGCAGGAAAATGCGCGCGAACGCGCAGTGCTCGCAGGCGAGATGCAGGCGGCGCAACAGGTGCAGAGAATTCTTGCGCCCTCGGCTCTGGACACGCTGCCGGGCATCAAGGTTGCCGTGGCCTTTCATCCCATCCGGGAGGTCGGGGGAGATTTTTATAGCTGTCGGATTCTGCCCGGAGATCGCCAGCGCATCTTGCTGGGCGATGTCAGCGGCAAGGGCGCGGCTGCGGCAATGGCGGCGGCCGTGTTGCTCGGTGCCGCGCAGGGACGAGACACTGACGCGCCGGCTGAACTCCTGGAACACCTAAATCGCGTCCTCGCCAACATGCACCTGGGCGGGTTTGCGACCTGCCTGTGCGCGGAGTTGTCACCCTCAGGCGTCCTGACCATTGCGAATGCCGGACATCTTCCGCCGCATCGCAATGGAGAGGAGATACGGCTTGATTCCGGGCTGCCACTGGGTGTCGCCGCCGCTACCACCTATAACCAAAGCAGTCTGGATCTATCTCCCGGTGATTCACTCACTCTGATGTCTGATGGAGTGGTCGAAGCGCGAAATGCGACGGGTGAGCTTTTTGGGTTTGAGCGCACAGCCGCCATTTCTCAACGGGCCGCGGAAGAAATCGCCTCGACGGCGCAGGCTTTCGGACAGGAGGACGATATCACCATTCTCCAGGTCCATTTCGCGCCCGCCGAAGCGCTCAATGCCTCCTGAATAGCGTATGCGAAAACTCACGCGTATCGCTACCGGATCCAGAACTGACGATTCAGCCCGAGGTGATATTTCAATCCCGGGGCAATCCGGTTCTCTCGCCGGCCCGTCTTGTATCCCGCATATTTCGCAATGGTTCGCGCCAGGGCCGACGGTAGATAGTGCGGGCCGTGCCTCAGGAGATACTGCAACTCCGAAACCACAAACCGTCGTCCTTCGCCGGAAGCACTGCCGAATTGCTCGGTGAGCCAGTGCTCGCGTGCGTGCAAGACTCCGATATCGAAGTACCTGCGAAACTCGTCTGCAATCGTATACGCGTGCGAGTGCCGAACCATCGCATCGGCAACATACGCGGTCTTCCATCCCGCACGGTGCATGCGCGCCACCACCAGCGTGTCCTCGCCAAAAATCACATCCGGAGAGAAACCGCCGAGGCTCATCAGCGCCTCGCGCCGATAGGCTCCAAATGCATTGGAGAAAAAGATCGACTTAAAACCCATCGTTCTTCGACTCTCCCACGAACGCACCAGCGAATCTTGCGAATAGCTGAACAGCCGGGCATGCGCCTCGATCGGACTCGCGTTCTGCCTCGGCAGCTGCCTGCCATAGGCCGCCCCAATTTCCGGATCGACAAAGGCACTCACAAGGTTGGCGAACGCGTCGACTCCGTGCGGTGCCGCATCCTGCGTGAGATAGATAAGGATGCTCGCATCCGCCGCATAGTCTGCGCCCATCTGGCGCGTTCCCCCGTGGTTGAATTCGCTCGCCGGGATCTCGAGTACCTCGAATCCGTCCTGCCGCGCAAGTTCCGCCGTGCCATCCCCTGAGGAGGAGTCGATTACGATCATCCGATCCGCCTTCAGGCTCTGCAAGCGAATCCCCTGCGACAGCGCCGCCCAATACCGTGCGGCACGGAAGGTGGGAATAATGACCGCAACACGCTCGTGCACCGGTGGCTGTGGCCTTGCTCTCACTTCAACTACCCAGGTCATGCAAAACACTCCCATGCGTGCATGGCGGCGCGATCGTCGAACCCGGTCGTGCCCTCATCGATATGCTTGTCTACGTTCCGTCTGTCGGCTCAGCATTTCGGAATATCGGCTCGTCGGGTGAGATCCGCGCCAGAGGTGGGCCAGCAGCAGTTCAATTCGCTTCCGAATCTGCCACGGCAGCGACTCCGTCCGGCTGGCGTTTCTCGAGTGTCTCCGGTAGAACAGCAGGTTCTCGTTGATAAATCCCGATTTCCCGCCGAGCAGGTCATTGCGCGTTCCAATCCATGCATCATGCAGAAACAGCCTGTGCAAAGGGAATGGCAGGACGCGCCCCAGGAGCGATGCTTTTATTGCCATGGCCGATCCCTGGTAATGATTCATGTAGAGATTCCTCCAGAATCCGGGCATAAATCTCCCTCCGCGATTGATAAGAGAGTCCAGCAACGGCCGGCCATCCTCATCGATCATCCGAACCCGGCTCGTTACGATCTCCACGTCGGGGTGCTCCTGGAAGAACTCAACGAAACGCTTCGCCTTCGTTGGCGCCCATAAGTCATCGTCGTCGCACAGGAACAGAATCTCGCCTGTCGCCGAGCGCAACGCATCTTCAAACGTCGCGACGACGCCGCGATTTCGTTCGTGGCGAAGCAGCCGGATCCGCGGGTCGGAAACACCGGCAATGCGCGCGATAGTATCGTCCGTCGATACATCATCGACGATTACGATCTCATCCGTTGGTTTCAGCTGCGGCAGAATGGAGCGAAGTTGCGCTTCCACAAATGGCCCGCCATTATAGGCCGCCATGCAGGCCGAGATCTTGGGTTCCGCGGCCTGGTTCGCTGCTTTGCCGACATTTACGCGATCTTCCGTCGCCCGCATCCACTGTTCGATTCGCTTTCGCCGGGATGTGAGCAGACGCCGCACCAAGGCTTCCCGTGTAATCCTTCGAAGCTCAGCTGAATCACCGCGGAGCCACTGCTTGACCAGGCGCAACATCAATCGCAACGACCGCTCCCAACCTGCAATGCGATTCATCTGCAAATCCCAGAAAGCCGTCTCGGCTTGTAATACACTCCGATACCGCGTGGGGCTCATTTTCCCTTGCATGTCCTTCATAGAAAAGTCATGCTCAACCTGGATATTGCCTGCAATGTAGATCCTCTTGCCGCGTTGATGCAGCTTGCTGAAGATCATGGCATCGCTGTCGTCCAGCCAGAACCGTGGATCGTATCCTCCTGCCTGCTGAAGCGCTGCCACGTTTAACATCGCCCCGGAATTGAAGGCAAATACGGGCTCACGCGGCACGCCAGCGTATCCCGGCCGGTACCAGCGCGGAAGGGCGCCGAACTGAAACCAATTCGGCGAAAGCTGTCTGCCTCCCGCCGCAATGTGCGGCACGACTGCGCCAACTCCTGCATAGCGGGTGGCGTCGCAAACGGCCATGGCCATTTTTCCAAAGAAATCTTCAGGAACGGCTGTGTCCTGATCAAGTGTCAGCAACCACTCTGACCCATGCTCCCGAGCGAGCCCTAACGCGTGGTTATAGGCCTTCGCCAGGCCGGAGTTGCTCTCGTCGGCTAGATAGTGCACGTCCTCCGGCAGTCCCTGGGCCGCACTCGCGACCGGGCTATTGTCCCAGAGCAGCACATGTACCTCTCCGCTTGCCGCACTCAGCCTCGCGCGGGAGGCCACTACACTGCGGAACGCGGGCGACTGCTGCGGAGCGGTTCTGTATAGCACGATGACCGCCGTGACCCGAAGGCGCGTGTGTATCTGGTGAAATGCAGCCTCAATGGCGCTCATTAATGCACCATGCTTTCTACGGGAACACTTCCCCACAGGAAGCATTTCTTCTGCACCGCGCACTGGATGGCAAACTGCAGAATTGTTGAGAGTGGCGTGAACATGTCGCTGAAGAAGATGAATGACAAGCAAGTTAAAAAGATGCTGGCGACCAGGATGTGCTTGGGTAGCGAGCGCTCCATCAACCATCCGCACCCGATACCGAGCAGCAGGTTCGCGAGATAGACGCCCACATACGAAAAATCCAACACATAAGCCGCCAAATACGTACTCGCCCCATCAATGATGCTCAATTCGTTGTGAATCGCAGCATGCGGGTCTGCCGGGGTAAGGAATGACGGCAGCAAGGGATACAAAAACGAAAAGGTAGGCCCATGAAAGCTTCCTTTCGCGAATAGCCAGCACAGGTTCGAGAACGGAATCGATATATACGAAGTCAGCCAAAGGTACGCAGTGGGCCAATCGAAAAACTTCTGCCGGATCTGCAAATACTCAAGGAAAACACCCTGCGCGGTTCGTGCATTGCCGATCAACGTGATCACGACCACCGCAAATGCGACGAACCCCAGTGCGATGGTGTAAAGCTTGCGTTTACTCATGCGTGTCTTGAGGGAAAAGACAAACAGCATTTGCAGCAGCGCCACCATCAGCAGGCCGCGCGTGATGTATAGCGCCATCCCCGCGATTCCCAGCATGGCGAACAGCGCCTTGCGCCACCGAACAGGATCAAGCGTCGAATTCACCGTAACCACCACCAGCAGCGGAAACAAAACCTGCTTGAATCGTCCGTAGGTCAGATAGGAGGTGGGATCGCCAAGAGCCGGGGGCGGCCCAGATGCCACCCAATTGAAGAAGATGATGACCAACGACGCCGCAAATAGAATCAGATTGATCTGCCACAGTTGCGTCACGTCGAGGGCGTAGGCGGAAGGCTCCGATCTTGTGGGCCAGCGATGCAACAGCATTCGCGCAACAAGGTATCCGAACAGGAACGAAGCCAGAGACAGGGCAAACAAGAACAGCGGCATACCCATGTCCGGATACGACACGTAGGTAATCTGAAAGCTGAGCGCGACAAGCATCGCCACCCAGTTCAGACAGAACAGAACCAGGGGATTGCAGTAGAGGGGTAATTCAGATCGCCCCTTCAGGACCCCGTGCACTCGTCTGTGTTTCGCGAAGCGCTCGGTAATAGAGGGCCAGAACGCAGCGGGAGCCATCGAAACTTCCGCAGATTGATGCACGCTGTAGTTGGTGCTGCAGAGGGGCTCACTCATATCATCTCCCGGCCCAACAGAAAATCTGATCGGAGCGATCCGAGTCCACGCGCATAATGCGCGTAACTCGGCAACTGCCCCATCATCTGCAGCACGCGAACCCCAAGACTTTGCGACAGCGTTGATTGCCGCTTCAGAAATGCAATCTTCTCCAGGATTTTCACGACCAGAGCGTCGTGCTCGTTCCAGCCTTCCGCCAGGACCCGATGCAAAAGGTCTTCAAATTGATGAGCAACGCGCGCATAGTGCTGTCTTCTTGTCTCGCCGCGCGATCCCGGAGATTGTGTGGATTGCCCGACCCCCAGTTGCTGCCTCGCATGGATCCTGTATTCAATCAGCGGTTCGGGAATGAGACTCAGCCGCGAATGCAATGCGATCATCCAGCTCAGCCAGCCATCGTGTACCCACGATGCCGGAATGGGCGAGCAATAGCGCCGGATCGAAGCGCGGAACATCAGCGTAGCGCCCGTGACCACGTCGTGCTTCAGGAGCGTCGATATCGGGCAAGAAATGAAACTCCGCAGCTTGGCAGGGCTAAAGTTATGGTGGCTAAAAAGGCGTGCACCGACCGGCAGCCCATCCCCGTCGATCAGAACCGCATCGGAAAACACGCCGCCAAGAAACGGGTTCTCCATCAAAGCATCGGAGAGGCGCTCCAGCTTCTCGGGCAGCCAGCGGTCATCCTGGTCGCAGAGCGCAATCAGCTCACCCCGGCACAGTCCGATCGCCTGGTCGAAATTCCGGGTCGATCCCAACCTTAATGCGTTCTGAATTGCACGCACGGGGAATGGAACAGCTGCTTGAAATTGCTTCAGAATCGCAACGGTTTCGTCGGTCGAATGATCATCGCAAACCACCAGTTCGAACGGCTGACGCGTTTGCCTTGCAATGCTCGCCAGTTGCTCGAGTAGATAGCGCCCTCCGTTGAATGTGCACATCGCCACGGAGATGCGCGGAGCATTAGTCCCGGAACCAATCGAATGCATCTCAAATCTCCGCTTGAGCCCATTGGCTCCGTTTTGTCCTGAAAATCAAGGTGGCAGAGATGACTCCCGCGATGCCAAGTACCGCAAAATAGGCCAGCGAAACTCCCATCGCGCCCGAGGTCTTTGCAAATAACACCACGCTGCCAGCCGTGCAAAACGCGATCACGATGGATTGCACGAGGAAAGGTTCGCACTTGTGTGCCCGCAGATAAATTGCCTCACTTTGCACCACGTGACTGCTGAGCGCCGTGAGCAACAACAGCAGGAAGATCGGCCAGTCCTCGATGCGACGGCCGATTCTGGGCAGGATGTAGGGCGCCGCAGCCACCCCGATCAGCACCAGGGCTGCTGCACCTGCAAACAACGACAACGACTGCCGCAAAGCCCGGAAGAACCGCCTATCCAGTTCCGGAGTGTCCCGCTTCGCGATCAGGCTCCCAAACGGCGCGGCCTTGGTTGTCATCCACGCCAGCATCATCGCGCTCATCTGCAACACGATGCTCATGGACAGGCCCATGCGACCGGCCTCCACCGGGCCTCGGAACGCGAAGAGAACCGGCGTAAACAGCTGGAAGATGAAGTAGTCGCACAACCAGCTCACCGCAATCTTCCATTGGAATGGCCACACTTCTTGCCGCCAGCTGATTCCGTTTTGGGCGACGTGCATTCGCAACAGAGGAAGTAATAGTTTGCGCCGAGAGTACAACAAGACGCTCGCGACAAATCCCTGGCCCAGAAGCACCATGGCCGGCGAAAACAGTCCGTGATGACTCAGCATCGCGGTCCAGGAAAGCGCTACACTCACGGTCGACTGAAAGAAGCGCATGCGCGCGACCTGCGCAACCTGTCCGCAGCCCTCAAGAAACGACAGCACCGGGCCGATGGAGAACGTAATGGCACAGGCAAGGACCGTCACCCTTAGCGGCACGATCCAGATGTTCGGCCCCTGCGGCTGCTGGTGCAGTGCAAAGAACCGTGTACCACCCACGAGCAATGCGATACCCATCACCACGGCAGCGCTGGTGTACCACTTGACTGCACGTTGCAGGAGGGATGCCAGCCTGAGATGAGCGGCCTCGCTTCCTGAGATGGTCCCGTCAGCGTGGAATTCGAGATGTGCCCTCTCGTGTGCTGCAACCTGGAGGATGACAAACGAAAACCCCAGCTCAAAAACGCTCTGTAAAGCAACCAGACTCCAGAGCGTGTAGTAGTATCCCTGTTCAGCGGCGGTGAGAAAATGCACAATCAGGAGCACGCTTCCCACGCTGCCCAGGCCCTGCACCACGCGCCCCAGTACCGTGAAGGCGATGGCCCGATCGAGGCCGATGTAGTGTGGGATCTTGTGCCGCAGCAGGTGGCGGACCGCGAGCCAAAGACCGTCCGATGGCTGTGGAGATGTCGTCGTCTCGGTCAGCATGGGTGTCCAAAAAGCGAGAGGTTCTCTTTCTCTGCGAAGCCGATCTTCATAAGCCGGTTGCCTCGGGCCGCGCCGAATGCAACGCGCCAACTTCTTTCTTGGCCGGTTGTGTCTTCGGCTTGCTCCCGCTCCAAAGGGAGCGCCTCAACAGGTCGAGCTTGTCTTTCGTCGCTGGATTTTGTTGCATTCTCAACAGCCCGCCCTGCAAGAGCGCCAACATAACTCCAAAAGTAAAACCAAGCGCAAGGCCACCCAGCGCGAACAGTCCGCGCTTCGGAAACGATTTCTCTTCCGGCGGCAGGGCGGGGTCTACCACCTGGATGAACGCTCCTTCTCGCGCCTCGTCGAGTTTCGCCAATTCCAGCTGCTTGGCGAGCACGTCGAAGATGGCCTCGTAATACTTCACATCCCGCAGCCGGCGAACATATTCAAGTCCGGCTTGCGGGACCTCTCCCTTGGGAAGGAACACATCATCAGCAGAACCGCCCTTTGAACCGACGAGTTTGTTGAATTGAGCCCGCAGGCCGTCCAGCTCTGTTTGCGCCTCCGTTAAAGCGGGGTTTTCATCGCCGGCGTAAGACCGCATCGCTTCGATCTGGACTTCCTTGGCCACGATTTGTGCGCGTAATCGCGCGGCCGAGTCGATCATCGCCCGGGCTTGCCCATCGATCTGCACCATGCCCGTCGAAAGCTGAGTACGTTTCAGAGCCTCATCCGCATTTTCCAGATCGGTCTTGGTCTTTTCCAGCTGGTTTTCGAAGATCACACGCCTCTGCGATGCTTCCGTGATCGCGAGGTGCTGCGACAAGTCCCGGAACCGCTCGACGTATCCGTTCGCAATCTCGGCCGCGCGGTTGGGATTGTGATCCGTGAAATTCAACCGGATTAGCCCGTCTTTTGTCGATCCATCAATCTTCGTGTGGTGCTCCAGCGACTTCCGGGCTTCAGCCAGGTTGGCCTTGCGGTACTCCGATTGGAGCCCATACCGTTGAATCACGGCATCCTCCACCGTGTGACTCTTCAGCATCGATACATACATGTCGTTGATGTTCTTCATTCCCAGCATCGATCCTGCCATCCCGCTGACAGCGCTGCCCATGCCTTCCAGTTGATTGGCCAGCATGGAACTCATTGAAGTGTTGACTTGCGGCGGAAGAATGATGACGGTCGCCGTGTAGGACTGCGGAAGCGTGAAAGCCAACATTAATGCGATGCCCGTGCAGATCGCGGTCACAACGCCTAGCAGCTTCTTGCGCTGGGTAAGGATGAGCAGAACATCCAGAAATGTCAGGTCCTCTTCCTCGAGAGGATCGTTGCGGAAAGGTGTTGACGGCGGCACGATGGCTTGCTCCGGTGCTACCTTGAGTGTGCCGTCACTTCGCATGTTCACCATTGTTTCTGTACTCCATTTAGTGCTTTCGCAACACTGGCATTGAAGTTCTTCCACGATTCGTTCCCGCGGCCGTACTCGCGGGGATAATTACTTGATTACTTGAATCGCTGCCGCACCAAGGGCAAACTGCGAGAACACGGCAGACCAATCTGTCAGCCCTCGCAAAAGTGTCGTCTTGTTCAGTTGTTCGGGAACCACGATCGTATCGCCTGGATAAATTACCTCGCGGTTGAACTTGTCATCGGTCCACAAGGTGTGATCGAGATACTGACGACTTACCACCGATCCATCTGCACGGATGATAAAAATCTGTTTTCTATCGGCGTTTCGGTTGGGACCACCTGCCGTTCGCAGATAATCCCCAGCGTCCTTATGTGCAATGTAGACGAACGAATTCGGATCGTAGACGGCTCCAACAATACCCACCGTGGAAGGAACTGGCGGAACGATGAAACGATCGCCATCCTCCAACGAAAGATCGGGCAGAGAATTCACGTCCGAGCGGAATGGGTCGATGTGCAGCACAATGCGACCGGTTGCACGAATCTCGCGCAGGCGGTTCACCAGTTCGCGTTGGCTCGACACCGATGCGCCGACCGTGGCCGCCTCTTGCGGGCTCACGACCGACGACGCTTTGTTCGAAGCCGAAATCTCAATCTGATATGAAAGTGCGGCGACGTACTCGTCGAGCCGTTGCTGCTGCTCGCGCCGCGTGCTCTCGCGACTAAATTGCGAGCCATAAAGATACGCCTGCGGAGTAAATCCACCAGCGCGGAGAACCAACTGCCGCAAGGTCTCGCCGGGCAGCACGCTATAGACGCCCGAATGCACGAACTCACCCTCAAGCCTCACGTATTTCGTTTGCTGTGCGCGTGGTACGCGGATGTCTGCGTCCGAGAAGATGGTGATTACGTCGCCGGGCTCCAGGGTAACGTCCGATGTTGCATCGTGATCGTTAACCAGCGCGCCCAAATTGAACGGGATCAGTCGCGTCGTCAGCGTATTCTTGTCGATGCGCTCCACCACCGCGTAACTCCAGTCGACATCGGGCGATGTTCTCACCACCTGCGTCTCGATCGGGAATTGCGGCGTGGTTACGAGGTGCGGTCCGGAGCCAAGCGTTTCCACGGGTGTCGAGGCCTGAGCGACTTTGCCTGCCTGCGCGCCGCTGGCCGTATCACTGTTTTCACTCGACGAGGCTAGAGACTGGAATTGACCGGAGTTCGCCTGGGGCGATTGAACCTTTTCTTCGGGCACGCCCGCCGTCAACCCTGGAAACAGTCCGCTGCCGAGAGTCTGAGGATCCTCCGGTGTTGC
>Ga0335073_10004523_pt1 | contig 19434 bp, 19 predicted proteins | sample Lox_Sample_22_FD_207093 | JGI IMG/M metagenome (GOLD analysis project Ga0335073, IMG submission 207093) | Soil microbial communities from Loxahatchee National Wildlife Refuge, Florida, United States - Lox_Sample_2.2 | ecosystem: Environmental > Terrestrial > Soil > Wetlands | place: USA...
CGCGCCTGGCAGGACGAGTGGCTCATCGAGCCGCGGCCCGGCGGCGACGTGCCGATCATCGGCGCGACCGCGCGGACCGTCGACGACTGGTGCGAGCACGTGGCGGCCGGGCACGGCATCGGCCTGTGTCCGGCTTCCGCGGCGCGGTTCCACGACCGCCCGGGGGTGTGCTTCGTCCCGAGCGCGGGGCTGCCGCCCGCCGTGATGTGCGTTGCCTGGCGGACCGGCGACACCAGGCCCGCGGTACAGCGTTTCGTGTCGCTGGCCGCGGAATCCGGGCCGCCGCCGGACGCCACGCGGTAGTTGTCACTTGGTTCAGCTCCGCTTCGTGTTCCCCCGACCATCCTCGCGGCCAGCACGCCCGGCACGCCAACAGGCCCTGCGGATGCTGCCACAACCAGGAGTTGTCACGGATGGAAGAGGTGTCCCGCGAAGTAGGTGATCAGCATCGCCACCGCGCCGATGCTCGCCGTGCGGACCACCGGCAACAGGGGCCGGACGTGCGAAATCCGCGCGGAAACCCATCCGGCCAGTGCCAGCGCCGCCAGCACGACCACGAAGGTCACGATCGCTCTGGTCGTTCCGGGGATCAGCACGATCGCCAGCCAGGGGAGCAAGGCCCCGGCCGCGAAGGCGGCGCTCACCGCGAGCGCGTCACGGAGCGGATCGATGCTGGAGGCCGTCGTGATGCCGTACTCCGCCTCGGCGTGGGCCGCCAGCGCGTCGTGGGCCGTCAGCTCGACCGCGACCTGCCTGGCCAGGCCGGGGGAGAGGCCACGTGACACGTAGAGACCAGTGAGCTCATCGAGCTCGGCCTCCGGCGCGGTCTCCAGCAGCGCTCGTTCGGCGGCAAGCTGGCCGGTCTGCTGGTCGTGCTCGGCGCGCAGCTTGGAGTATTCAACGGCGCCCATGGCCAGCGTCCCGGCCACCAGCCCGGCGAACCCGGCGAAAAGCAGCACGCGAAAGCCAACGCCGGCCCCGGCGAATCCTTCGCAGATCCCGGCTGAGGTGAGGATGCCGTCGCTGGCCTCCGGGAAATGCGGACTTATCCACCCGAAGACCCTCATCGCCGCCCTCAGCCGTCCCGCCTCTTCTTAAGAACTTACTTACCCTGATCCGGCCGGCCGGGATCCTGTTCGCGTCGCCCGCGGGCGTACGCCTGCGGGCGCAGAAAGCCGGCCGCCAGGAGGAGCTGCGCGGCGATGTAGGCCGGCATGACGGCCGAGTCCTGGCGGGGGACCGCGTTGACGCCGGCCAGGCCGCAGGCGATCAGCGCGTCGGAGACGACGAAGAGCGCGCCGCCCGCGGCGGCCTCGCGGTTGCGGCCGGATGCCAGGACGGCCATGGAGACCAGCAGCAGGCTGTAGGCCGCGACCGGGACGCGCAAGCGTCCGAGGCCCCGCCACAAGACCGCGATGAGGACTGCCCAGAGGACCGCGTACCCGGCGGCGACGCGCGGGCGTACCCCGCGGGCCGCGCCGTCCCTGGCGAGCGCGGCGATGTAGCAGGCGTGGGCCGCGGCGAAGGCACCCATGCCGGGCACGAACCAGCTCTCCGGGCCGCGCAGCGCCGGGCCGAGCAGCGCCGTGTCGCCGAGCCCGGACAGCGCCATCCCCGCGGCCGGGAGCCGCATGTCCTCCTTGCGATCGCCCGCGGCGACGAGCGCGAACGCGGTCAGGACCGGCATGAGCAGCGGCTTGGTCGCGCATTCGCCCGCCCGGAAGCGCTTCGCGGCCGACGCGGAGTTGGCGGCGCCGAGCGCCGCATACACTTCCGCGAGCACCCCGGCACGGGCCGTGAGACGAGGCATGCGCGAAAGGCTACTCGTTTATGTCCTTCCCCCCTCGACTCAGCCTTCCTCCGCGGACGTAAGCTCGTGTAATGAGCGAGCCGGCGGTTGTGGCCGCATCGGAGCAGGCTGGACGATCCGGGGCGGCCTCGGGGCCGGCTATGCGCTGGTGGATCCTCGGCGTGGTCGGGCTGGCGCAGCTGATGGTGGTGCTGGACGCCACGATCGTGAACATCGCGCTGCCCTCCGCCCAGCATGACCTGGGCTTCAGCAACGCCGATCGGCAGTGGGTGGTGACGGCGTACTCGCTGGCCTTCGGCGGGCTGCTGCTGCTCGGCGGCCGGCTGTCGGACCTGGTCGGCCGGCGGCGGATGCTGATCATCGGCCTGGTGGGCTTCGCCGCGGCGTCGGCGCTGGGCGGCGCGGCGACCAGCTTCGCGATGCTGGTGATCGGCCGCGGCGCGCAGGGGGCGTTTGGCGCGATGCTGGCTCCGGCCGCGCTCTCGACGCTGACCGTCACGTTCACCGACCCGGCCGAGCGCGGCCGGGCGTTCGGCGTCTACGGCGCCATCGCCGGGGCGGGCGGGGCGGTGGGGCTGCTGCTGGGCGGATTCCTGACCGAGTACCTGTCCTGGCGGTGGTGCCTGTACGTCAACGTCGTCCTTGCGGTGGTCGCGGTCGCGGGCGCGGTGCGGCTGCTGACCGCGCAGGCCCGTGATCCGAGTGTGCGGATCGACTGGCCGGGAACGGTCCTGGTGATAGCCGGGCTGGTATCGGTGGTCTACGGTCTGTCAGAGGCCGACACCGCGGGCTGGGGCGCGCCGACGACCGTGGCGCTGCTGATAGCCGGGGTGGTCCTGCTGGCCGCGTTCGTGCTGGTCGAACGTCGGGTCCAGCATCCGCTGCTGCCGCTGCCGATCATCTTGAACCGTTTCCGCGGTGGCGCGTACCTGGCCATCGGGCTGTCCGCCATCGGCGTGTTCGGGATCTTCCTGTTCCTGACCTACTACCTGCAGCTGAGCCTGGCCTACTCGCCGGTCAAGTCCGGCCTGGCCTTCCTGCCGATGATCGCGGCGATCGTGGTCGCGTCCACGACGTCCAGCGGCGTGCTGATGCCGCGGACCGGGCCCAGGCCCCTGATCCCGGCTGGCCTGCTCCTCGCGGCCGGCGGCCTGGCCCTCCTGGCCGGGCAGCTGAGCCTGCGCACCAGCTACCTGGGCTGGATCCTGCCCTCCCTGATCCTGGTTGGGGCGGGCCTGGGCCTGGTGTTCGGCTGCGGGCTGAACACCGCGACCTTCGGTACCCGCGCCGCGGACGCGGGCGTGGCCTCGGCGCTGGTCAACACCAACCAGCAGGTCGGCGGCTCCATCGGTACCGCGCTGCTGAACACCCTGGCCGCCAGCGCCCTGACCAGCTATGTGCTGACCCACGGCCACAGCCCGCTGGCCCTGGCCCAGGCGGCGGTGCACAGCTACGTCGTCGGGTTCTGGGTTTCGGCCGCGATCCTGGCCGGCTCCGCGGTCGTGTGCGCGCTGGTGCTGCCCTCCGGCACCCTGGCGTCGGCCGCCGGCCGGGCTGAGCCGTCCGTCGCGCAACCAACGGAGGAGATGAGCGTCAGTGACCCTCGAGCAGTCTGACATCCCCGCCCCGGCCTCGCCCGGGCCCGCGGTACGGCTGATCACCGTGTCAGCGGCCTACGGCGCCGGCGGCAGCGTCGTTGCTCCGGCCCTGGCCGAACGGCTCGGGCTGCCCTTCCTGCAGCGGGTCACCACGTCCGAGGGCCACGTCGCCGAGCCCGGGCCGTGCGATGAGCAGCTGTCGGTAGAAGAGGTCAAGGCCACCCCGGTGCACCGGCTGCTGGCCCATTTCACCCAGGCGATGCCGGCCGGGCCCACCCAGTCGCCGCCCTCCACCCACCACCAGGACGAGCACTTGCGCGGCCACGGCGAGAACGGGATCCAGCGCCTGCTGGCCGGCGGAGGCGGTGTGATCCTGGGCCGGGCGGGGGCGGTCGTGCTCGGCAAGGACCGCGGCTTCCACGTCCGGCTCGACGGCCCGGCCGCCCGCCGCATTGCCCAGGGCGCTGTGATCGAGGGCATCAGCGAGGAGCAGGCGAGGGAGCGGCTGCGCGCGGCCGACAAGGCCCGCGACGCCTACGTCCGCCGCCTGTACCGGTGCGACCCGGCCGACCCGTCCCTGTACCACCTGATGATCGACTCCACCGCGATGCCGCTGGACACGGTCATCGACCTCATCATCACCGCCGCCCGCGCCCACGAGGAGCCCGCTCCCTAAGTGGCCTGCTCCCTAAGTGGCCTGCTTACTGACGGCCCGGGAGCACCGCCAGCGCCTCGGCGGCGAATTCGCGGGCGGCACCGCCACCGTGAACCATCCCGTCGTCGGCGGGCTGCACCTGCACCGGGATAAGCTCCCGTAGACGACCTGCTCCTGGTCCTCTACTACGCCGATCAGGGGCAGCGAGAGCGATGAGAAACTGCGCCTCCTCGCCTCCCGGGCCCAGGCAGCACCCCGCGAGCCGCAACCGACCCCAAAACGCTGATAACAGCAAGAAAAGTGTAGCGTTCTGCTCCTAAGCCGGGGATATCCGGCTTCAAGTAACTAACCAGCGGGGTTGCATGAATCAACTGCGGCATGTGAGCCACTTGAGTAACAACTACCACGGCATGCGACACGGCCAGAGCAAGGCGAATGTCGAGAACGTCATCGCGAGCTGTCTCGGCAATGACCGCCGCGGTAATTACGGCCTCACGGACCTCGGCCGCCGGCAGGCACTAAGGGCGGCGGCCGGAAGTGTCCTGTCGGGCGATACGGTCATCTGCTGTTCAGCCTTCGCGCGCGCCGTGCAGACGGCGCAGATCGTCAGCACGGCACTGGGAGCGGCGGACGCCGTGGTCTCAGAGGCCCTGCGTGAACGGTGTTTCGGGGACTGGGAGGGCATGACGTGTGACAACTACGTCACGGTGTGGGCAGCGGACAAGGCGAGCCCGGACCATGCAGAACGTCACGTCGAGTCGGTGAGTGCCGTGCTTGCCCGGGCTACCGCGTTCATCATCGCTCTGGAGCAGCGGTATTCCGGCCGGGACATCCTCCTCGTATCCCACGGCGACACGCTGCAGATCCTGCAGGCGGGCTTCTTGCGGATGAACCCGGGGCAGCACAGAGACCTGCGGCCCTTCGAGCCCGCTGAGATCCGCCGATTCCGCCTCATCGCGGAACCGGGCCACACGTCATGACCAAAGGCCCTGGTGAGGGCACCCGCTCAGGCGAGCATAGAAATGAGGAAAGGAGGATGCCATGGCAACAATGACGCATCGGCCCTCCACAGACGCACCTGCCGACGATACCCGCGGTAGCGGGGGCGTTGCAGACCGGCTGTTCGTGCCTGCCTTCTGGGGCACCCTGGCCATCGTCACGATGTGGCTTGCCGTGCTCTTCGATGGCGTCTTCGGCGGCGATATGGTCTTCAATAACGCCAACGGCACCACCACTATCCCGTCATCGGTCATGGTGGCGCTGTTCGCCGTCATCGGGACGGCGTCCGTGGCCAAGCGGGTCTTCCCCCGCAAGAACGGCTGACGCCCCCGGCAAGCCGTGGCCGGCCGCACCTGCCTCCTGACGCCAGTCAGTCGGGGGTGCGGCTTGGCGGCAAATAGACTGATTACCGCTACCTGTCGGCGGAGGGAAGAAGACGTGGCGGACAGTCCCGTACGGTGGGGAATTCTTGGAACTGGCGGGATCGCGAGCACGTTCGTGACTGATTTGCGGCTGACCGATTCCGGCGTCGCCGCCGCGGTCGGATCGCGCAGTCAGGGGTCCGCGGACCGTTTTGCAGACGAGTTCGGCATCGCGAGCCGGCACGCCAGCTACGAGTCGCTCGTGGCTGACCCGGACGTCGACGTCGTCTACGTGGCGACGCCGCACCCGATGCACCACGACAACGCGATCCTCGCCCTGCAGGCGGGCAAGCCCGTGCTGGTCGAGAAGCCCTTCACGATGACCGCCGGCGAGGCCCGCGATGTCGTCGCCGTGGCGAGGGCGAACGGGCTGTTCGCCATGGAGGCGATGTGGACCCGGTTCCTGCCGCACATCGCCATCATCCGGGACTGGCTGGCTCGTGGCGTCCTCGGCGACGTCGTGACCGTGACCGCGGATCACGGCCAGTGGTTCGCCGAGGATGCGGGTTTCCGGCTGTTCGCACCCGAACTGGGCGGCGGCGCACTGCTTGACCTCGGGGTGTACCCGGTGTCGTTCGCGTCGATGGTCCTTGGCACGCCAAGCAGGATCGTGTCCATCAGTGACCCGGCGTTCACCGGGGTGGACGCGCAGACGTCGATGCTGTTCGGCTACGACAGCGGCGCCCAGGCGCTGCTCACGTGCACGCTCCGTGCGAAAAGCCCGACGAGGGCGGCGATCGTCGGCACCGACGCCAGGATCGAGGTTGAGGGCGACTTCTACGCCCCCGCGACCGTGACCCTCATCCCGAGGAAGGGCGACCCAGCACGCGTCGAGTCAAGGCACGAGGGCCGGGGCCTGCGGCACCAGGCCGACGAGGTCGCGCGCCGGCTGGCCGCGCACGAAACCGAAAGCCCGCTGATGCCGCTGGATGAGACCATCTCGATCATGGAGACGATGGACATCGTGCTGGCCCAGGCCGCGCAGGGCGCATGAACGACGATCAGCAGGCCTTGATCGCCTCGCTCGAGGCGCAAGAGAGAACGCTGGTATTCACCCGGTTCGACAACGCGGACGCATGGCGGCTCGGCAGCGCGATGGTGGCGGCCGCGATCGAGCGGAACCTGCCGGTCACGATCGACATACGGCGCCACGGCCAGCAGTTGTTCCACGTCGCCCTGCCGGGTACCACGGCCGAGAACGACTCGTGGATCGAGCGCAAGGTCAACGTTGTCAACCGGTTCGCCGCAGCCTCCTACCTTGTGGGCCGGCGGCTCGCGGCGCGCGGGACAACACTGGACGAGGCACTGGGCGTCGAACCGCGGTTGTTCGCGGCGCACGGCGGCGCCTTTCCGATCCGCATCAAGGATGTGGGCGTCGTCGGCACGGTTACCGTATCCGGCCTGCCCCAGGCCGGCGACCATGCCTTCGTTACCGAGATGATCGGCGCCTTTCTCGGTGTATGACCGCGCGGCTGGCCGGTGCGCCAGGTGGAGGGGGAGGGTGCGCAGCTTGGTCCACTCCGCTCGGGTGATCCGACGGGCCGTGGTGGTGTGAGTCATGGTGCTCATGTCAGATTCCCTTGCTTGAACCGGCCAGCTGGCCCGCGTGGCTGGCTTGTTCCGGATTGGTCATCGGGACCTGATGGCCGGCGGCCTGCCAGATCCGGGCCGCGAGCAGGACCATCGCGACGGCGAACGGCAGCATGAACAGCACGACCTCGGGACCGATGGCGCCCATGGACTCGGCGACTTCCAGGCCTGCGGTGAACAGCACGGCCAGCCAGCGGGGCACGGCGCGGCTGCGCCACAGCGCGAACCCCATGACGACCGGCGCGGCGTATTCGCTGGCGAAGTAGGCGTACCCGGCGGCCTGAGCCGGCCAGGAATCGAAGCCGGTCACCAGGAACCGGGCGGCCGCTGCCTGGGTCGTGTGCGCCGAAGCCGCAACCGCGAGGCTGATCCCGCCCAGGACGTTGAGCATGGCCCCGGCGAACGCGCCCAGGCCGCCCAGCAGCGCGCCGATCGTGGCGATCACCCAGCCGCGTCCGGTGACCAGCGTGGCAATCGCGGCGTACGACACCGCCAGGCCGCCGAGCGCCAGCACCGACAGCGAACCCGACAGGTACAGCTGGGAGGAGTGGGCCGCCGCGATGGGCAGCAGCCGGAGCCCGGTGGCCGTATTGGTGACCACCTGGTCGGTGCCCTTGGGGTCTAGCGCCTCGGCACCGACGTAAAGCGCGGCGGTGACGGGCAGGAAGGCGGCCAGCAACCGCAAGCGGACCCTGGCAGCTTTAGTGGCGGGCTTCTCGATAGTGGCCGTTATGGCGCTCATTTTTCGTCCTTCCCCGATCTGAGTGGTTCCGACTGGTTCTTCTAGATGGCAGCCTGTGCCCGGCGGCTGAGGCGGCACTGTCGTGGCGCTGAGGCGGGACCTATGGTGGCCTCATGCGGGTACGGCTGTTCGGCGAGCTCGAAGCGGAGCAAGCGGGCGTGCCGGTGCAGGTCCGCGGGGCCAAGCAGCGGGCCCTGCTAGCCCTGCTGGCGTTGCGGCCGCAGCAGCCGGTCAGCGTCGACCGGCTGATCGACGTGCTATGGGGCGACGGGCAGGCGGCGAACCCGGCCAACGCCCTGCAGGCCCAGATCGGCCAGCTGCGCCGCACCCTCGGGTCTGCCGCGATCGTCACCACCGAAGTCGGCTATGCCCTTGACGCCGGTCCCGACGATGTCGACATCGTCCGTTTCGAGCACCTGGTGGCGCAGGGACGCCGGCTGGCGGAGGCGGGACAGGCCGCGGACGCGTCCGCCACCCTGGGCGAAGCGCTCAGGCTGCGGCGCGGGGATCCGCTTGCCGACTTCACCTATGCAGGCTTTTTTGACGCCGAGCGGACACGGCTCGAGGAGCTGACCCTGGTGGCGATCGAGACCCGCGCCGGAGCCGATCTGGCGCTGGGCCGCGACGGCGAGCTCGCCGCCGAACTGGAGGCCTGGTGCCGGGCGCACCCGCTGCGCGAGCGCCTGTGGGAACTGCTCATCCTGGCCCTGTACCGGGCCGGACGCCAGGCCGCGGCCCTGCGCGCCTATTCAGAAGTCCGTGACCGCCTGGCCGGTGAGCTCGGCATCGACCCCGGCCCGGCGCTACGCGACCTGCAGACCCGCATCCTGGCCCAGCACCCCTCGCTCGGCCCTGAACCAGTCCCGCGCCCGGCCGCGCCGGCCTCCGCCGCGCCAGCAGCCCTGCTCGAGACGAAGTTGTATGTCCCGAGGTCACGGCCGGGCCTGGTACCGCGTCCCCGGCTGAGCGAGCGGCTGGACCGCGGGACCGCATTGAAACTGACGCTCGTCTCCGCACCGGCTGGCTTCGGCAAGACGACGCTGCTCACCGAGTGGCTGGCGGAGAGGCCGGCCGAGGCGACCGGTGGACGGCTGGTCGCGTGGCTCTCGCTCGATCGGGCCGACAACGATCCCGCATCCTTCTGGACCTATGTGATCGCGGCGCTGCGAACCGTGGCACCTGGGATCGGCGAGAGTGCGCTGGGCCTGTTGCAGGCGCCTCAGCCGGCCCCCGTCGAAACCGTGCTTACCGTTCTGCTCAACGATCTGGGCACCATCGCGGCCGATATCGTGCTGGTGCTCGACGACTACCACGCGATCGACGCGCGCGAGGCTCAGGACGAGATGGCGTTCCTGCTCGACCATCTGCCTGCGGGGCTGCACGTGGTGATCGCCAGCCGGGCAGATCCCGCGTTCCCGCTGGCCCGGTTGCGGGCGCGCGGCGAGCTGGCCGAGATCCGCTCGGCCGAGCTGCGGTTCACGCCCGATGAGGCCGCGGCGTATCTCAACGAGATGATGGGCCTGCAGCTGACGGCGCGGGACGTGGCCGCGCTGGAGGGACGCACCGAGGGCTGGATCGCCGCGCTCCAGCTGGCGGCGCTGTCGATTCAGGGGCGAGACGACGTGGCCGGCTTCATTGCCGGTTTCGCGGGCGATGATCGTTACGTCGTCGACTACCTGGTCGAGGAGGTGCTGCAGCGGCAGCCCGATCGGGTCCAGGCCTTCCTGCTGCAGACCTCTGTCCTGGGCCGGCTGAGCGGTCCGCTGTGTGACGCGGTCACCGGGCAGGGTGGCGGCAGGGCCATGCTGGCGGCGCTGGATCGCGGGAACCTGTTCCTGGTCCCGCTGGATGACCGCCGTCAGTGGTATCGCTACCACCATCTGTTTGCCGACGTGCTGCAGGCGCGCCTGCTCGACGAGCAGCCCGGCGAGGTACCAGGCCTGCACCGGCGGGCCAGCGCGTGGTATCAGCAGAACGGCGAGCAGTCCGTGGCCATCAGCCACGCGCTGGCCGCCCGGGATTTCGGCCAGGCAGCGGACCTGATCGAGCGGGCGCTCCCGGCCATGCGCGAGACCAGGCAGGAAGCCACGGTGCATGGCTGGCTCAAGGTGCTCCCCGACGAGGTGATCCGGGTCAGGCCGATGCTCAGCTTTGCCGCCGCCGGGGCGCTGCTAGAGACCGGTCAGCTGGAGGGAGTTGAGGTCCGGCTGCGGGACGCCGAGCGGTGGCTGGGGGAGGCAACAGCTACCAGTAAGGGATCCTCAGCTCCGCCGGCGGAGATGGTCGTGGCCGATGAGGAGGAATTCCGCCGCCTCCCGGGGGCGATTGAGCTGTACCGTTCCGCCCTGGCCATGGCCCGGGGCGATCTGCCCGCCACCGTGAGGTACGCCCGGCGGACGCTCGATCGTGCGCTTGCGGATGACGATGGCGTCCGAGCCGGGGCATCGGGGTTCCTGGGGCTCGCGTTCTGGACGAGCGGGGATCTGGAGGCAGCGCATTCGGCGTGGGCCGAATGCGCGGCGGGGCTACGGCGGTCCGGGCAGATTGCCGATATCTTCGGCTGCGCGATCGGGATGGCGGACATCCGGCTGGCGCAAGGCCGCCTCGGCGAGGCGATGCGCACCTACGAGCAGGCCTTGCGGCGTGCGTCTGAGCAGGACGGGCCGGTTCTGCGGGGAACGGCAGACATGTACGTCGGGATGAGCGAGGTACACCGCGAATACGACGATCTGCAGGCCGCCACGCAGCAGTTGCTGCGCAGCCAGGAGCTGGGCGAGGCCCTCGGGCTGCCGCAGAATCGGTATCGCTGGCGGGTCGCGATGGCCCGAGTACGCCAGGCCGAGGGGGATCTGGACGGCGCACTCGACCTGCTCAACGAGGCGGAGCGCGTGTATGTGGCCGACTTCTTCCCGAACGTACGGCCGGTCCCGGCGTTGCGGGCAAGAGCCTGGATCGCGCAGGGCAGACTCGGAGAAGCGCTCGGCTGGGCGCGCGAGCAGGGCCTGTCCGCTGATGACGACCTCAGTTACCTACGCGAGTTCGAGCACATCACGCTGGCCCGGGTGCTCTTGGCGCGGTACTCCGATGAGCCCGCCGAGCACTCCATTCACGAGGCGACCCGGCTCTTGGAGCGCCTCCTGCGGGCAGCGGAAGCAGGGGGGAGGACGGGACGCGTCATCGAGATCCTGGTGCTGCAGGCGCTCGCGCACCAGGTGCGGAGGGACATCCCAGCTGCGCTGGCCTGCCTGGAACGGGCACTGACGTTGGCTGAGCCGGAGGCTTACGTCCGGGTCTTCATCGATGAGGGGCCGCCGATGGCTTCCCTGCTGGGAGCCGCCGCGAAACAGGGGAGGACCCGGAACTATGTCCGCCGGCTCCTGGCCGCGGTGAGTGAAACCGGGCAGGACAGCCCGGTCATGCAGGCCTTGATCGACCCGCTGAGCGAACGTGAGCTCGATGTGCTCCGGCTGCTGGGAACCGAGCTGGACGGCCCGGCCATCGCCCGCGAGCTCATGGTGTCCCTGAACACCGTGCGGACTCACACCAAGCACATCTACGCCAAGCTCGCCGTGACCAACCGCCGGGCGGCCGTCCGCCGAGCCGCGGAACTCGACTTGCCGCGAACCCGCGGCCGGCAGCACTGACCCCGTCGTTCACGGTCCGAGGCACCGGTCTCCTTTGCCCACCGCGGCCCCCTCGCGGAAATCATCGCTTCAATCCCCACGTGTGGTGATGCGGTCTCACCACATCCGCTCCTAGCTTTCGATCAGACCTGCGAACGTTCCCGGCGCCGCCGGAAAGCAATAGCGAAGGAGCACCATGAGCGAACTATCGACCGGCCATTATCACAGCCCTGGACGGTACGAGATCCGCCTCAAGGGGCACCTCGATGCCCGCTGGGCCGCCTGGTTCGACGGGCTGACCGTCACTTACGACGGTGATGGCACCACCATCATCCATGGCCCCGTAGCCGACCAGGCCGCACTCCATGGCCTGCTCCAGAAGACGCGCGACTTGGGCCTGCCCCTGATCTCGGTGAACTACGTCGAACCCGGCCGGCCCCCTGCGCCCGCCACCCAGACCTGATAACTCAGCCATCCCTGAGAAGGAGACCGACATGGCGACCACCGTACAAACCCCGGCCACGAAAGCAGCGGAAAGAACCCCGATGACCTCAAGCAGGAAGACAGCGCTCGTCGCGGGCGTCTTCTACCTGGTCACCTTCATCTCGATCCCCACCCTCGCCCTCTACCGCCCGGTGCTGAACCACCCGGACTGGATCATCAGCTCCGGCGGCCATACGGGCGTGCTCGTGGGCGGCTTCCTCGAGGTGATCGTCGCCGTCGCCGGCATCGGCACCGCCGTCACGCTGTACCCGGTGGTCAAGCGGCAGAACGAAGGCCTCGCCCTTGGATTTGTCACCGCCCGCGTCGTTGAAGCCGTCATGATCTTTACCGGTGTCGTCAGCCTCCTGTCGCTGGTGACCCTGCGACAGGACCTGGGCGGAGCGGCCGGAGCAAATGCGGCCGCACTGGTCGCCACCGGCGCGTCGCACGTCGCGATCTACAAGTGGACGTTCCTGCTCAGCCAGAGCCTCATGCCGGCCATCAATGCGCTGCTGCTGGGCTCCTTGATGTACCGGTCCCGGCTCGTGCCTCGCATTATTCCGGTGATCGGACTCATCGGAGCCCCGTTCCTCATCTGCACCGTCATCGCCACGCTGTTCGGCGCCATGAAACTGGGCTCCGTCGAGCTCGCCGCAGTCCCCGTGGCTGCTTGGGAGTTGTCGCTAGGCGTGTGGCTGCTCGTGAAGGGCTTCAGGCCCTCCCCGATCACCGCCGCAATGGATGCGGCCAGCACGCCGCCCGCCTACCAGGACGTCACCGTCTAACCGTCAGCCTAACCGCCGGCAATACGGCCGGGCCCGTCACAGGGCCCGGCCGTTTCGTGCTCATCGGACCCGCCGCACGGGCAGGATGGCCGCGGCTCCGATGATGGCGCACAGTCCGGCGACCATATAAAGCACGCTGTAGCTGCCGCCACCGTGGCCGATCGCCAGGATGGCCGGCGCGATCGCCGGCGCGATGGAAAAGGGGAGAGCGCCGGCGATGTTGAACACCCCGAGATCCTTGGCGGCGTTGCGCTTGTCGGGCAGCACGTCCACGACGAGCGCGAGGTCGACGGCCGCGTACACGCCGAAGCCGAGTCCGCTGATGGCCATGCCGACCAGGAAACCGCTGAAGTTGCTGGCTATGGCGACCACGAACAACGCCAGTCCGTACACGATCGACGCGGTCAGGACAAAGATTTTCCGCCGCCTCGTCCGGTCAGAAAGCCTCCCGCCGATGAGGGATGCGGCGACGATGACGGCGGACTGGGTGAGTGTGCCCAGGAATATCTGCTGCGGCACATCGGCCTTGGCGGTGCCGATCTTGTCCAGCAGATAGTAGGCCTGGTAGGTGGTCAGGAAGGCGTATGCCAGGACGAACATGAAGCGGCTGGCGAAAGCCCAGGAGAAGTCGTGGTTCTTTCGCGGGTCGACGTAGAACGTGCCGGCGAACTCCCGCAGCGACCAGTTCGGCTTATCCGCCCGGGCGAGCCGACGGTCGTTCAGGGTGACCGCGAAAAGGAGGACGAAAAATCCGCCGATCACGCATGGGGCGAAGAACATGGCGAGCAGGCTGCCGGTGAACAGTTTGACTACGAACGCGCCGCACACCGACCCGACAGGCAAGCAGACACCAAGCACACCGGAGACCTGGCCGCGCTGGACGGACGGGATCTGGTCGGGCATGACTGCCACCATCGCGGCGAGCAGCGCGTTGAAGCACAGCTGGGTGATGCACCACCCGAGCAGGACGACCGGGATGCTGGGGGCCAGTGCGACAATTCCGATGCCGATGGAACCGCCTGCCAGGCCGCCGACCATCCAGGGGCGCCGCATGCCCAGCGGCGACGCGGTGCGGTCGCTCATCCGGCCGAAGAACGGATTAGCGACCATGGCCAGCAGGGCGCCGACCGCGGCGACAAGCGCCAGGCTGGCCGGTGCCCGTTGGCTCCCGACCAGCGAGTCCACCTTCAACGCCAAGGTGACCAGCAGGGGCGCGAGGAACAGCAGGTTGGTGCTCATGTACGCCAGCGTGTACAGCGAGATGAAGCCCCAGCCGACCCGGCGTGCCGCAGGTGACCCGGGCTCCAGCGCAGCCTCGGCTGCAGTCCGGTCCATCAATACGTCGGGTAGCGCGCTCTCCTCAAGACGGTTGGACCCCGTACTCCCGCGACTAGTTCTGTGGTCCTGACCTGCCGATGCCGTGACCTGCGCCAACGTACGTGATCTCCGGGTCGTCATGGCTAACCCGCCCCGATTCCTTCGAAGGATGCGCACAGCCGGTGACGTGCTCACCGTCCCGTACCAAGTACGGCTTACTTAGCGCGGCGCTGCCAGGTACCACCTCAGGTTGGCTGCGCGCCAGGCACCAGCGAGGTCCAGACCAGCGAAGGAATCCCAATCTCGTTGACAGACAGATAAACGAGGACGCCCCCTGCGTCAGGACGCTACGCCCGATCCGGCGGACGGACAAGTGCGGCCGGTACACGTCATCGGGTGTCCGGGCGGAACACGAGCACCAGCACGCGGAGGGCGAGGATCGCGGCGATGACAAGCAGGCAGTAGCCGAAGAACGCGTACAGGGTCACGGTGCTGGTGATGGCCGGCCCGCCGTGCAGGCCGAGCATCAGCACGGCCATGATGCCGGATGTGGCGGCCAGGGCCACGAGGAAGAACTGGTGCAGCAGGCCGGTGAGGTAGCGGCGGTCGGTCGGGTCGGCCAGGAGCCGGACGTTGATGCTGAGCCGTCCGGCTTCGAGCGCTCCGCCAAGCCGGTCGATGCGCCGCGGCAGGCGGCGCAGCACGGGCAGCAGCGCGATCAGTTCGTCGGCTGCGGTCTTGCGCAGTACGTCCGGGCTGAACTGGGCGGCGAGCTGGTCGGCGCCGAATCGGTGAGCTTCGGCGACGATGTCGAAGCCGGGGGAGAGGGCGGTGAGCGTGCCCTCCATCGTGGCCAGCGCCCGGAATACTGCAGCTATTTCCGGTGGTACCGCCAGCCCGTGCTCGGAGACGATGCGGAACAGGTCGGTGAACATGGTCACGTCGGGGGTGATCCCGGGTCCGGTGTGCCGGGCGAGGAACCGGCCCAGCATCCGCTCCAGGCGCGGCTCGTCCAGTTCCTCCGGCCGCTCGAGGACTTCCAGCAGCGCGTCGGCGAGCCCGGCCGGGTCGCCCCGGTCCAGGGCCAGCAGCAGCCGCTGCAGCGCCGTGCGCAGCCCGGCGTCGATGCGGCCGACGGACCCGAAGTCCAGCAGCGCGAGCCTGCCGTCGGTCAGCAGCAGGACGTTGCCCGGGTGTGGGTCGGCGTGGAAGGTGCCCTCCAGCATGACCTGGCGGAGCAGGCAGTCCAGCAGGCTGCGGGCCAGCACGGCGCGCATGTCGGCGGGCGTGCTGCTGTCGATGGTGGCAAGGGGCCGTCCGTCCAGGCGCTCCATCACCAGCACCCGGATGGTGCATAGCGGCTGGTAGGGCACTGGAATGGCGACGCCGTCGCCGCCCGACGCGGCGGCCACCGACGTCATGTTGCGCGCCTCTACCCGCAGGTCGAGTTCCTCGCGCAAAGCGCTGGCGAACCCGGCGGCGAGCCCGGCGGCGCCGACCGCCCGGCCCCAGCTCGTGCTGCGCTCCAGCCGGGCCGCTAGCCGACCGGTGATATCCAGGTCTCTCTCGACTGTCTCGCTGACATCCGGACGGCGTACCTTGACCACCACCCGGGCGCCGGACAGCAGAGTCGCCGCGTGGACCTGGGCGATGGACGCGGCGGCGATCGGCTGTCGGTCGAAGCTGGCGAACAGCTCGTCCACCTCCGCTCCCAGTTCGGACCGCAGCACCTGCTCGATCGCGGGCCAGGGAACTCCGACAGCGTCGTCTTGCAGGCGGCTCAGCTCGCTGATGAACTCGGGCGGGAGAAGGTCACGGCGGGTAGACAGCACCTGCCCGAGCTTGATGAAAGTGACCCCACCGTCCTCCATGGCCAATCGGACCGAGCGCGCCAGCCGGGCCCGGCCTTCCGGCGTGGCCAGCTCCGACCGGCGCCCGCCCCGCTGGTAGGGCAGCAGCCCGCGCTGCGCGAGGATCCTAGAGATCTGCCAGTAGCGCCGGGCCCGGCCTATCCGCCCTCGCGTGGCGCGCAGCACGTAGACCGGCCCGGGCACCGACCCGCTGGGCACCAGCGCCTCGGCGATGACCAGGAAGACCATGCCGACCAGCAGCGCAATGACCACCCCGAGGATCACGAACCACAGGGCCGGCAGCGCGCTGCCCTTCTTGGGAAAGGCCGGGCCGCCGATCATGGCCGTGACGATCGGCGAGAACACCAGCACCGCGATGATCGCGGCGGCCAGCGTGCGCAGCGGCGGCAGGCGCACTCCGATTAGCCGGCGCACCCCGAATGCGAACAAAAGCACCGTCAGGGCAGCTCCGATGACCAGCACGGACCAGGATAGAGCGGTCACGGCAGCTTCAGGCCCTCGCGCGCTCGAGCACGATCACCGTCGGGGTTCTCGACTTCATCCAGCTGATGGCCTGAAACGTGCCGACCAGCCGCCACCCCTCGGCGGCGTGGCCGTTGAGGTCCCTTTCGAGCTGGCCGGCGTTGAATGGCCCGCTGAGCACTTTGTATTCCATGTTCTGTCCTTTCACTCGCATCGAGCTGGCTGGGGCAGCCAACTCGGAGTCTCACCGGCCTGGAGGCGGCTACACGGTTCTCAGCTGACGGGTGCGGCCGGGGTCAGGCCGCGGCGGCCGAGACGGGGGCGATGACCCGCAGCACCCAGCGGTTCATGCCGATGATGAAGTCATACAGCCCGCGCGGGTAGCGGCCCGCGACCGGCAGCGTGATCGCCGCGAAGCACACCAGCAGCCCGATCAGCCCGCCGGACAGGGCCGCGCCCTGCGGGATCGCCAGCAGCCACTTGACCAGCCACAGCCAGCGGCTCAACGGCTATCCATGACACTGGTTGGAGGTAAGCCTGCGTCCGGGGCCTGAGGCGGGACTGTCCTGGCGCTGAGGCGGGGGCGATTTCCGGCATCTCGGCCGCTGCGCTGCCGTCCGGCGGCGGCCACGATCATCCGATCCAGGACCGTAACCGCCGGGCGCCGCAGCCGGTCCGGCAGAGGACTCCACTCATGTGGCTCCAGTGCTGGTCAGCGGAACGTCGGTTCGGCGGCCAGCACGCTCTTGATGTACGCCAGTTCGGTCTCGTATATGTGAGCTGACTTGACGATCATCAGCAACCGGCCAACGGGCAGGGCGAGCGCGCCGGCGACGTCCTGCTGCAACGAAGCCAGTTCGACCAGGTTGCCATAACCCTTGGCGCCGAAGTCGATGCTGTGCGCGTACACGACCAGTTCCACGCCGCCGTCGGGCAGCCAGAAGTCGAGAATGCTGACACATGGGATGTATGTCGTGTCAGTGTGCGGCTGAAACGTCGTGATCGTCGCCGAACGCGATGTCGGGTCCGCGCGGAGCCGGTCGATCACCCATCTGACCTGGTCCCGGCGGGAGTGCTCGTAGTCGAACAGCCGTGTGGCGTAGCTGTCCGCGTCGCCGAGGGCCGTCACCCGCGAGTGGTCGGTGAAGTTGGCGTGCATCCAGGCCAGCCGCTCCGGTTCCGCGTGCCTCGCGATGATCTCGTCATCCGGATCCGGCTGAGCGACCGCAAGGGTGACCAGCGAGATCTCACGGATTGGCAGGTCGTCGTACCGGCTGGGGACGCCGCGGGCCGCAATCCGGCCAGCCACGGCGAGCCACGCATCGCCGATGGTGTCCGAGTGGAGGATGTGCGGCTCATCCAAGGCCAGTCGCGTCGTCACGACCGCATGGTAGTCGAGTCGCTGGTCACGCCGCCTAAGATGCCGCCGGGGACTCAGCTGTCGGGCGTGACCGCGTCCAGTCGGCGCCGGACCTGTGACGTGTTCACGCCGAGAGCGCCCAGCAGCACCGCCGCTGGGTCTGGCGGCTGTAGAGTGAGGATCTGGGCCAGCACCTGCCGGGCTGTGATCTGGAGTCCCCGGCGGTTGGGCCGGGCCGCCTCCTCAAGCACTTTCTTTGCCGCGGGCGTCAGGCGGAGGCGATCTTTTCTCGCGATGTCCCTGAGCGTCGGCTTCTTCGGCACGGCGCGCATCGGCAGTGGCGGGGCGCCGGCGCCGGACCCCAGGCCCAGGGCGCCCAGGGCTTCGCGATCGAGCGAGTCAAGGGCCTGGCGGGCTTGCTGCAGGCTCACCCCCAGCGCGGCTTCGGTCGAGGGATCCTCCAGCAAGGCGAGCAAGAGGTGATCGGTGCCGGTCCGGCGGTCACCGCGGCGGCGAGCCTCCTCACCGGCCCGCAGATAAAGGTTCCAGGCGTGCAGCACCTGCGGCGCAGCGGATTCGGCGGTCATGATGACTCCTTGCTGTACTTGGCGTGCACGGACTGGCGGGTGACGCCCAAGGCGTCTCCGATCTGCTGCCACGACCAGCCCTTGTCCCGGGCCGACGCGACCTGGTGCGCTTCGACCCTCTCAGCTAGCCGGTGGAGCGCCAGCGAGGCACGAAGCCCGGTTGCCGGGTCATCCGACGAGAGATTCACGCTGAGCTCCGCGAAGTCCATGTCTGTCAGTCTAGACTGACATTCTTGATTTGTCAATCTAAACTGACACGATGGACCGGCGCACCGGAGTGCCCCGGATGGCCGGGCACGGACGCGATCATTCCGGGCCAGAAGGCCGGATCCTTGCCCCCGCAAGCGGTTGGACCGTCCCGCGACTGATCATTCTGCGCAGGGATGGGACAGGAGTTCTTGCATCTGCTGTAACTCCCGTACGCTAAGTGCCGATAATGAACATTATGTTAAGTAGAGCCGATCGCGACGCCTTCGGGTCTCCTCGCCTCCCATGACGGCGGGCGTGTCGACTCGAGGAGGAACGGCAGCTGCTAGCCGGCTGGCGGCTCAGGTCAACTGGCGAGGGACACCGATGTCCCCGTCAGCCTCTACCGTTCACTTGTGAACTTTTGATGGTTTTATGTCCTAGTATGTCCGGAATGTCTGAACGAAAGTCATCGAGGTCCGGGCAGGAAAGCAAGGAATTCAAACGCGGCGAGTGCATTGCGGTGTCCGGGCGAATTAATGCGCGATCCGCTTTCATGCGGTTTGCTGGTAATCAGCCTGGTAAGGACCTGTTTTTCATGGCAGGATAACGACATCCTCGGCGCAGGCAGGCCATTTGCCGCGTGCTTACCAGTCCGGCTGATTCAGGGGGAATCGATGACCACAACCGACCCAGTGCACAACGAGGGCGAGACGCATACGTGGTCGGTCAATGTCCCCGATCATCCGCAGCGGGCGGACTCGCCCGAGTACACCGCGGCGAAGAACAAGATGAACGAGATCGCGGCGCAGGCTGCTGGCCTGCTTTACGGTCCAGGCCCGTTCCAGGACCACCACGGCAGCGCCCTGTGGCTCCAAGACAGCCAGGGCTGGTTCATGGTCCGCAACCTCGCCGGCATTGAATGGTCGGCGCAGTTCTGCGCC
>Ga0335073_10004525_pt1 | contig 19431 bp, 18 predicted proteins | sample Lox_Sample_22_FD_207093 | JGI IMG/M metagenome (GOLD analysis project Ga0335073, IMG submission 207093) | Soil microbial communities from Loxahatchee National Wildlife Refuge, Florida, United States - Lox_Sample_2.2 | ecosystem: Environmental > Terrestrial > Soil > Wetlands | place: USA...
CGATGTATTCCTTCCAAAACATCTGTTTCAATTCGGCGGCGGTCACTTCGCGGCCCAGCTTGTCCACTTCATCATTGGCAATCGGACCGAATTCCCGCTGCAGGTCCTTGGGCAATTCGATGCCGAATTGGCTTTCCAGCAAATAGGCCACCCCGCCCTTGCCCGACTGGCTGTTGATCCGGATGACTTCCCGGTATTCCCGTCCTATGTCCTGCGGGTCAATCGTGAGATACGGCACATCCCAGTGCGTCCGACCGTTCCCCTTCCATTCATTGAGCCCCTTGCGGATGGCGTCCTGATGCGAGCCGCTGAACGCGGTGAAAACCAGTTCGCCGGCATAAGGCTGGCGCGGCGGAACCGTCATCCCCGTGCAACGTTCATAGACTTCGATGATGGAATTGAGGTCGGCAAAATCCAACCTGGGATCAATCCCGTGCTGGTATAGGTTCAATGCCACCGTCACGATGTCCAAATTACCCGTTCGTTCGCCGTTGCCGAACAAGGTGCCTTCCACCCGTTCCGCGCCGGCGAGCAGGCCGAGCTCGGTGGCGGCCACGCCCGTACTGCGATCGTTGTGCGTGTGAACGCTGATGATCAGCGAATCGCGATTCTTTATGTTCCGGCACATCCATTCAATCTGGTCGGCATAGACATTGGGCATGGCAACCTCCACGGTGTCGGGCAAATTCAGTATCATCCTTCGTTTCGGCGTCGGTTGCCAGACCTCCATGACCGCCTCGGAAACCTCCCTGGCGAACTGCACTTCCGTGGCCGAAAAACTTTCCGGCGAATACTGGAGCATCACCGTCGTTCCCTTGAGCCGGGGCAGACGTTCTTTGATCCATTGCGCGCCGCGCACGGCGACTTCGATGATTTCCTTTTCCGATTTGCCGAAGACAACGCGGCGTTGCGCGGGCGACGTCGAATTGTAAAGGTGGATGATCGCCTTCTTCGCGCCGACCAGCGACTCCACGGTGCGTTCAATCAAATCCTCGCGCGCCTGCACGAGCACCTGAAGCCACACGTCGTCCGGCGCGCGGTTTTCCTCGATCAGCCGGCGGTTGAACGCAAACTCTGTGTTCGACGCGGAGGGAAAGCCGACCTCGATTTCCTTGAATCCGATTTTCACGAGTGTCTGGAACAACTCCAGTTTTTGCGAAACGTTCATCGGCACAGCGAGCGCCTGGTTGCCGTCACGCAAATCCACGCTGCACCAGATGGGCGCACGGCTGAGGACACGGTTCGGCCACTGCCGGTCGGGCAAGCTGATCGGCGGGAACGGACGGTATTTCTTTGACGGATTTTTTTGCATGTTCTTATCCAGTTGTGGTGGCGGCGCCTTCGTTTGGCAAAACAAAAACCCCACCGCCGGTTGGCGATGGGGTTCGGTAAAGTTTGTGAACGAATCAGAACCCAACCGCCGCGCGGCACAACCGCAGCGCGCTCAGCAGCAGGTCCAGACTCAAATTGCGATTCACCCTAGTAATTTATCAATTCAGCGGCGGCGGGTCAAATTGATTTTAACACTTGCTTCTTCCCAGCGCTCGCCCGGAAACTGCGCCCGGTTATGGCTTGGAAACGCAAACTCTCCGGAGGCATTCTGGCAACGATTGGTTATCTGCTCTCGCCGTTGTCGTGGTGGAACGACGCGTTCATCAATATCCCTTTGGCGCTGGTCTTTGCCTGGGTGGTCAGCTTCTTTTACCGGCCGGCGTTTGCTCTGAGTCTGATTATCGGGTATTGGCTGACGAATGTGTTTGGGTTTGTGCTCCTGCACAAGGGGACACGGCAGGTATTTTCGGAAAAACCGCCTCCCGACCCGCGCCGGGAATTGTTGACGGACGTGATGGTCTCGCTGGCTTACACCGGGGTCATCATTGCCTTGGTCAAGTTTGGGATTCTCAAGCCATTTGCCGGCTATTTCAAAAACAAGTGAATTTCAGCAGGCGACAAATGCCGCGTGCACGGCTTTCATCGCCGGTTCGCCCCGGGCCAGATCAATCACCACGGAGATCTTGATTTCGCTGGTGGAGATCATGTCAATATTGACTCCCTCATTGGCGAGCGTCTCAAACAGTTTGCCCGCCACACCGGTATGACTTTTCATGCCGACGCCCACAATGGAGAGTTTGCCGATTTTCTCGGTGGCAATCACGTCGCGGAAGCCGAGTTCCTTTTTCAGGCTGTCAATGACTTTTTGGGCCTTGAGCAAATCCGGCTTGTCCACCGTAAACGAAAGGTCGGTGGCCGGCACACCGCTGCCGTGACTGATGTTCTGCACAATCATGTCCACGTTGACGGTCGCGTCGCCGAGCGCCTTGAAAATGCGGGCCGCCACGCCGGGTTTGTCCGGCACGCCGACGAGCGTCACCTTCGCCTGGTTCTTGTCGAGTGAAACGCCGCGCACCACGACGTCTTCCATGCTTTTGGTTTCTTCTTTCACAATGGTTCCGGGGTTGTCGTTGAGGCTGGAGCGGACTTCAAAGACGACATCAAATTTTTTGGCAAATTCCACCGACCGGCTCTGCATCACCTTGGCGCCGAGGCTCGCGAGTTCGAGCATCTCGTCGTAGGAGATTTCCTCGAGTTTTTTTGCGTCTTTTACGATGCGTGGGTCGGCGGTATAGACGCCGTCTACATCGGTGTAAATCTGGCACAAATCGGCCTTGAGCGCCGCCGCCAGCGCAATCGCCGTCAAATCCGAACCTCCGCGGCCCAGCGTCGTAATCTGGCCTTCCGGCGTCTCACCCTGAAAGCCGGCGACAATAACGACGTTGCCCTGCTTCAAAAGCTCGTGGACCTTTTTGGGGGTGATGTTGTGGATTTTCGCCTTGGTATGCACACCGTCGGTCACAATGCCCGCCTGCGCGCCGGTCAGCGAAACCGCCGGCACATTCAACGAATGCAGCGCAATCGCGGTTAGTGCAATGGTCTGCTGTTCGCCCGTTGCCAGCAATACGTCCATTTCGCGTTCGCTCGGTAACGGCGCGATGTCCTTGGCCAGTTTGATCAGGCCATCGGTCACGCCGCTCATGGCGGAAACCACGACGACGACCTGGTCGCCACGCGAACGATATTCCGCCACCCGCCGGGCGACATTTTTGATGCGGTTGGGGTTGCCAACCGACGTGCCGCCGTACTTTTGGACAATCAGGGCCATGGTTTATGCTTTCACGCCAAATTTGATTTTCCCGCTGGTTGTTGCGTTTTTGAGCGGTCGCGAAGGATAGCAATTTTTCCGCGATTTGCAAGGTGCGGAAATCCGACCCCGTTCTGACGAGAAAATTCATGACCGCTGAAAATGTTCCAGTTCAAAATATTTTAAGCGCGGGCGCCGAACATGAATTATATTGCTCCGCGGTGAGTCTGCTCCCAGCGACTTGCCCGCGAGAGAAATAAGGAGAAAGGACAGGTTATGACTAGCGAAAACAACATGGAAAAACTTGATTCGGATTTAAAGGAGTTGACGCACGACGCGGAAGCGATGTTGCAGGCGACCGCGGGCCAGGCGGGTGAAAAAATGAATGAACTGCGCCATCGTTTGTCCTCAACGCTCGACTCGGCCAAGGTCAGGTACCAGCAAATCCGGGAAAAAACCATGGCCGGTGCGAAGACTGCGGACCGAACCATTCGCGAACATCCGTACGAATCCATCGGCCTCGCGGCCGGCGCGGCGTTTGGCTTGGGATTGCTGATCGGCGTGCTCGCCGGTCGCCGATAAACCATGGACCCGACGTCGCCAGCCGGAGACGGCCTGCGGCCCACCGTCAGGCGCATGTTCAAGACACTGCGTGACATGGCGGAAAACCGCATCGAACTGTTTCTGATCGAGTGGCAGGAAGAACGGCTGCGGCTGGTGGACGCGCTGTTGTTGTTGATGGTCGGAACGGTCTGCGCGTTGATGGCCCTGCTCGTGGTTACGTTCGCCATTGTAGCGGTCTTCTGGAACACACATCGCGTGCTGGTATTGGCGCTGATCATCATTGCCTATGCCGGCGCCGCAGCGACAGCGCTTGTAACCCTGCATTTCCACCTGCGACGGTGGCGCGCATTCGCGGCCACTTTGGAACAAATCAAAAAGGATCAGGCATGTTTCAAAGAAAAAAGTTAGAACAACTGCGGCGGGAAAAGGAACAACTTGTGTCCCAAGGCGACGCTCACCGGTTGCAGTTGATGTCCGACTGGCAACGGTTTCAGTCGCCGGAGCTCTGGCTGGATGAAACCCTGGGTCTGACACGCCGTCATCCCCTGTGGCTTGCGGGGCTGGCCACTGTGGCGGGGGCACTGGCGGTCAAAATCTTGCGCGAACCTCGCACGCTCATGGCTGGAATCAGCCGGCTGGGGCAGCTTGCCTCGGTGGCGGTCCCGATCTGGAGATGGTTCCGAAGAAAAAAGTGGCGACCATAATTGAGCCGGGCGACTTTGTAAACGCGGCGATTTCGTCCGGCGCCAACGGTGGAAATGTCTGCGGCAAATAAAGTCCGGCATAAAACGCCTCCCGCAGATTGACGGCCGGTGATTGACCATTGGTACTGTGGAAAAGAGGCGGCATTTCAGAATGTAGGAGACGACGTGAGGAGTCTCATTTTCCCGTTCTTTGCTTGAGACTCGTTACCTCGTCTCCTACCGTTATCGCTCAAAGCTCTCCACGCGAATCATCACCGGCCTGCCCTTGACCACCGATAACTTGCCGATGCCGGCCAGGGCCTTCATCACCGCGCCGTTGGTTGCGTAGTGCAGCATGAAAATCAACGGCACACTTTCGCCTTCGTGGCCTCCGGGTTGAATCACGGATGAAATGCCGATTTTCGACCGGCCGAAAATGGCCGCGATTTTGGCCAGCACGCCCGGGCGGTCGGCGACGTTCAGGCGCACGAAATATTGAGAAATGACGTCTTCAATCGGCACGACGGCGCCGGCGCACTCGTGCGGCACAAACGGCGGCACGCGGTGTTTGGTGCCGAATTTCAGGTCGAGCGCTGCATCGGCCAGATCACTCAACACCGCGCTGGCGGTGGCGTCCTTGCCCGCGCCGCGCCCGTAAAACAGCGTGTCGCCGACAATGTCGCCGCGGACAAAGACGGCGTTGAAAACATGATTTACGCCCGCCAAAACGTGCGAATTCGGAATCAGGGTTGGATAAACCGAGACTTGTACGCGGCAGCCCCCTTCCAGTTTTTTGACGATACCCAGCAATTTGATGGTATAACCCAATTCACCCGCAAATTTGATGTCCATCGCCGAAATGTGGCGGATCCCTTCCACGCAAATTGTCTTCGGACTCACCCAGAAGCCGTGCGCGAGGGAGGCGAGGATGCCGATCTTGTGCTGGGCATCCCACCCGTCAATGTCGAGGTCCGGCGGCGTCTCGGCGTAACCTTGTTTTTGCGCGTCCGCCAGCACCGCTGCAAAGTCCGCGCCTTCGAGCTTCATCCGGGTCAGAATGTAATTGCAGGTGCCATTGACGATGCCATAAAGCGCATTGATGCGGTTGCCGACAAAACCTTCGCGCAACGATTTGATGATGGGAATGCCACCACAGACACTGGCTTCATAATAAAGATTGGTGCCGTATTTCCTGGCTGTCGCAAAAAGCTCCTCGCCATGCGCCGAAAGCAACGCCTTGTTTGCGGTGATGACCGGCTTGCCGAGCTTGAGGGCGGTCAGAATCATCGTCCGGGCGATGTTTGTCCCGCCGACGAGTTCAGCCACGAGGTTGACGTTCGGATCGTTGACCACGCTTTGCCAGTCGGTGGTCATCAGCGCGCGGGGAATTTCGTAAGGACGCGGTTCGTCAAACGCCTTGACGGCGATTTTGCGGACGGCGACCTTGACCCCGATGCGCGAAGCCATAAGCCCGCCGTTGAGCTGGAGGGCGTGAAACACGCCGCTGCCCACGGTGCCGCCGCCGATCATTCCCAGGTTCACCTGCTGCATAGGAGAAACAGATTGCCGCGAAATGAATCGGGGAACAATTCATTTTTGAAGACGGCGACCCGAACCGGCCGCTTCGCTGCAGCAACACAGCGCGTCAAATGTCGTAATCACCCGTGTCTTGGAGCACTCCGGAATCGTTGTCCAATGGACGGCCGTAAAACAGCCGGACATCGGCTTTCTGCGGGAGCAGTTCCCGGGCGCGCACCAGCGCCCGTTTGGTGGCAATCGTTGGATTGATTTCAGCTGGAAAAATGTTTTCTTCGCCGATTTGTTTCAGCAGACCGCTGTTGCGCAGAACGCGGGTGACATCGGGACTGCTCCCGCTGATCAGCAGGAAACGGCCCGTCTTGCGCAGGTAATCGTGCAGCGATTCCAGCGCCATCACCGTGGTCGCGTCCAGGTGCCGTGCATTTTTCATGCGCAGTATAAAAACGCGGATGTTTTCGTCCTCGGCCTGGCGACGGATTTGGTCCTGGAACAGATCCGCGGCGCCGAAAAACAGCTCGCCTTCGACGTGAATAATTGAAATCTGCGGATTGGGGCGTTGCTTTCGGTCGCGTAATTCGGTCAGTTGCCCGCTTTCGTTGAAGGTATATTCAGCCAGGGACGGCGTGCTGGTTTTTTGCAGGAACAACGCCAGCGCCACGCCGATCCCCACGTAAATGGCGGTGTCGAGCTTGAGAAAAAGAGCGGCTCCCAAGGTTGCGAAAAAGACGACGGCATCCGAACGGGTGGATCGGGTCGAGACACGGATTTGCGAGCGATTAATCAGCTTATAGCCGACCCGCATGAGATGGGCAGCCAACGCGGGCACCGGGATATAGTTGAAGAGCGGCGTCAGGAACAACAGGATGAGCAGCACGGTTGCGCTGCTCAGCATGGACGAAAGCTGCGAAACGGCGCCGCTCTGGTAATTGACGGCCGAGCGGGTGAAGGAGGAAGAACCTGGGGTCAACCCGAACAGTCCCGCGGCGAGATTGCCCACGCCCATGCCCATGAGTTCCTGGTTGGGATCCAGATGCTGGCCGCTCCGGGCGGCAAGCGTCTTAGTGATGGCCGTCGCCTCGAGCATACCGATGATGGCGATGGCGATCGCGCTGCCGGCCAACTGGCGGACAATGGGCAATTGATCCTGCAGGGTGGGCAAATGTTTGAGTGTCGGCAACGCCGCTGTCAGGGCTCCCTCGTCTTTGACCAGATGGAATGGTACTTCGGGATGGAAATGGGCAAATACGCGCGCGGCAATCGCCAGAAAGGCCAAGCCCAACAACGGCTCAGGCCAGGTTGGCCGCACGCGTTTGATGCCTTCAAAAATCACCAGCGTCAGCACGGCAATGCCGACGGACCACCATGAAAAATTGCCCGCGCCGATGGCCACCCCCACTTCCCCGAGCGTGGTCAGGAAATCCTCGCCCGCCGGGCTGGAGAAGCCCATCCCATTGTGCAGTTGGCTGAAGATCAACAGCACACCGATGGCCGTCGTATAACTCACCACCACCGAACGCGAGATGAATTTCGTGACCTCGCCAAAATTGAACAAGCCGGCGACGAACTGGACGACACCGATCATAAACGCCAGGTAGGCGGCCAATTGCAGCGGATGCAGGCCCAGATTGGTGTTGGCCGCCAGCGTGGCCGCCGTGATGAGACAAACGGAAGTGGTCGGCCCGAAAACATGATGATACGAGGAGAAAAACAGCGCGCTGAAAAACCCCCCGACCACCACCGACAGAACCACCGGCATCGGCGGCAGGCCAAGAATCAGCGCAAAACCGATCGCCTGGGGAATGGAAACCAACGTCAAGGTCGCGCCGGCAATCGCGTCATGACGGAACTTGTCCCAGGAATAATGTCGCAGTTCCGGGACAAACGGGAAGCGAACCCTGGGCAGGGACAGTTGCCAGCGGCCCACTCCGATTCCCGCCTGGGAGAAGAAATTCATCGCCTGCGGCCTTGGCGAAACAGGCGCAATCCATCCATCTTCTCCACGACAACACAGATTTGAAACCGTTGCTTAAGCACACTGTTAGATTAAATCGTGCCTCTGTGAAAGCAACGGGAACTTGTCACCTTGAAAAGCCCTTCCGCCAACGACACTTCGTCCTACCAGCTCACCGGCACGGTCATTTTTTTGCCGAAACGATTGTGGTAATGCAACTGCCGGTGTTTCTGGCCGTATTCGTGGACGAGCTTTGTCAACTTCACGTCATAGCAACAGTACTCGGCGATTTCCGCGAGCTTGCCGTCCTTGAACCAGCGGATGGCCTGCATCCCTTCCGCCGTTTTTTCCACGCCGAAGGTCGCCGTGGCAATCGAATCCAGCGAAAGCCGGTGCTGCAGCTTGTTCTGCAATTCCACCATCAGGTCCAGCGTGGGCAACTGGCGCAGATCAAATGCCGTATAACCGTGCAGTACCTCGTAATCAAAACGCAAAATGTTGAAACCCACCACCAGATCGGCACGCTGCAAATCCGCGATGAGGTCGTTCACCTGGTTCTCGCCGTAAATCCGGTAGTCGCCACGACCGGTACCGAAGGTCACGCCAATACTCATGCCCATTTTGGCGATGTGGTTCCAACCGCCCACTTCCTCGGCGGACTTTTGGGTTTCCAAATCAAAATAAACGACGTTCCGGGCCACAAAATTGATGGTTTATGATTTTATACCAATACCAAAACTTCAGGCTGCCAATCATAAATCGTAAAGCATAAATCAAAAATAAAAAATCAATCGCGCTTGCGAAAATTCTCCCGCCGCGCCAAATTCCCCATATGGCCCTGACACCTTCCACCATGCTGCCGCTCGGCACGACCGCGCCCGATTTCAAGTTGCCGGATACCAATGGAAAAACCATTGCCCTGGCGGATTTCAAAGGCAAGACAGCGTTGCTGGTATTGTTCATCTGTAACCACTGTCCCTATGTAAAACACATCCGCACCGGCCTGGCGCAACTGGCACGCGATTATTTGCCTCGCGGCGTTGCCCTGGTCGGCATCAACTCCAATGACGTGGCGAATTATCCCGAAGACAGCCCCGCCAACATGAAGGAGGAAGTGAAATCGGCAGGTTATACATTTCCGTATCTTTACGACGAATCGCAGGCCGTCGCCAAAGCCTACCGCGCCGCCTGCACGCCGGACATCTACCTTTTCGACAAAAACCGGGGACTGGTTTATCGCGGTCAGTTTGACGACAGTCGTCCGGGCAATGGCGTTCCGGTGACGGGCAAGGATTTGCGTGCGGCGCTCGACGCCGTCCTGGCCGGCAAGCCGGTATTGCCGAACCAAAAAGCCAGCATGGGCTGCAATATTAAATGGAAGGCCGGCAACGAACCGGATTATTTCTGACGAATTGACGATTTACGATTGGCGATTGGCCAGTAACTCCGTGATGGAGAGCCGCGGGTCAGTCCCCAACCGCAAATCGTAACTCAGATGAACACTTCTGCGTTGCCTCTTGCCGATGGTGGCGGTGTTGCAGTTCCCCACCCGGTTCGCAGCAGAAAAATTCTTCAAAGTATTCGGCCGGCGACGGGTTCAAAGTATTCGAAAGCGACTTCCACGGCCGACGCCGACGAATGGTGACAAGAACAGCAAGGCGTTCATTTGCCTCCTGGAGAAGCGGCCACAAGCGCGTTTGAGCAACGACGCTTGCATCTGCCAGAAGTACAAGCCGATAAACAGTTTCGTCGGCTTCTTTCAGGCAATCACCTGTCTTCGAGCTGAATTCCACCCTTGAACGGGCGCGATTCGCCTCGCGATAATTTGCTCCAACCGAGGTGCCCGCAGATCCAACCGAGGTGCCCGCAGAAGAACTTATTTGCCGAGAACTTGAACCAAAGTTTCTTTCGGCAAAACGACGTAGAGCCTGATTATGCGTCGTGCAAAATCCTTTGTGCGTGCCGCAAAGTCTTTTTCTGCATTATGCATTCTTCCTTCCTCATTTCCTAGGCAGCTTTTCTTCGACCATTTCGCAGAGCACGTGCATGAGCAGTTTGTGACCTTCCTGAATGCGAGCGGTTTTGTCGCCCGGCACCAGCAAATCCAATGTCGCCACGCCTTTGGTGAACCCGCCGTCGCGGCCCAGAAAACAAATGCTTTCGACGCCTTTGCGTTTTGCCTCTTCCAGCGCCCGCAAGACGTTTTTGGATTTGCCGCTCGTCGTCAGTGCGATGAGCACGTCGCCTTGCTCCGCCAAACCCCTGACCTGCCGGGCGAACATTTCGTCAATGCTGTAATCGTTGCAGACGGCGGTCAGGAATCCGCCGTCAGCAGTGAGCGAAAGGGCCGGATAGGGTCGGCGATCCTCCACGAAGCGGCAGAGGAATTCCGAGGCCAGATGCGTGGCGTCTGAGGCGCTGCCGCCGTTGCCGCAGGTGAAGACCTTGTGGCCGGAGGTCAGACAATGCAAAACCATCTGCGCCGCCCGGCTCAACGGCTCTTCCAAATCTGCCAGGGCACGGAAAGTTTTGACCGAATCTTCAATCGCCCGTTGCAAGAGAGTCATGCTCGGAATTAACCATAATAGCCCCGGCGAGGGAATCACGAAATAGGGGGTTGAAGCGTTGAAGAGCGAACCCGCTGAAAAACCGAACCCGCTGCAACGCTTTACCCCATCACGCTTCAACAAGACATCTGCCACATCGCGAAAAATTATCGCCGTCATTCCTGTAGGAGACGACGTAAGGAGTCTCTGTTTACGCCAGAAAGAGTCTCGTCACCTCGACTCCTACTATTCCGGGCTTGAAATTTTCACGCGCCGGAATAACTTCGTTTCATGCCGATTTACGAATTTCATTGCGAGAAATGCAAACGCGACAGCGAAATCCTTGTCCGTTCCAGCAGTTGGAAGGGGACCGAGTGTCCGCATTGCGGCTCCACCAGATTGTCGAAGAAGCTTTCGGTCTTTGCTTCTGCCGGCGGGGATGGCGCTTCCACACCTTCATCAGGCCATGGGCATGGCGGCGGCCATTGTTGCGGCGGCGGATGCTCCTGCCATTGATTCAATTCGGGAGGGTCGGCATGTTGCCAACCCACTATCCAATTTGGGACGGCGACACGCCGTCCCTCCCACAAATTTCTTTGGCGCTGATTTGCGTCAAATCCTCCACCACCCAATCGGGTTGATGCTTCTTTAGCTCGTCCAATTTCGCGCCGCCGGTGGCCACCGCCAGAGTTTTCGCGCCAATGAAGCGTCCACAACGAATGTCGTGCGGCGTGTCGCCGACCACGACGATTTCCTGGCCGCACAATGGCCGGCCCAGCACGCGGCTGCCGCGTTCTCGCGCAGCCGCAGCAATTTGATTGCGGTCTTCGCTGTCATCGGCAAAGCCGCCGGTTTCAAAAACCTCCCAAAGGTCGTAACGGCGCAATTTAATTTCCGCGCCCAGGCGAATGTTGCCGGTGAGCAAACCCAGCATCGGCGGATTCGACAGAGTGCGAAGGTTATCAACGAACTCCCAAACGCCCCGGCACGTGCCGCCGTTGCTTTGGGCTACCATCTGGTCGAGCCAGAAAACATAATTCTCGAAAAATCGCCGAAAATTCTCCGGCGTCGCTTCAATCCGGTGCAGCCCGAAAAATTCGCGCACAAGATTCACGTCCGTGCGCCCGGCAAAACTGATTTTTTCGACACCGTCGTGGGCGTTGAACTCCGCGGCGAACGTCTTGGCAAACGCTTTGATGCCGGCACCGCCGGTGTGGACGAGCGTGCCGTCAATATCGAATAATACAAGCCGCACCATGGGAGGAGGTTACCCGCTGCCGGGCTGACAGGCAACGCAGCGGTGTTCACGGTTAATAAGTTTATCTGGACAATCATTTGATATTCATTCTATTAAACTGATTCTCTCAGGGGTATGGGACGATAAAGTATGCCGCGAACCCGGGCGTTTACGCTTATCGAACTGCTGATGGTAATGGGGATTATTGCCATCCTGGCGGCGTTGTTATTGTCGGCCATCAGCCACGCCAAAGGCTCGGCGCACGCGATCACCTGCCGGAACAATCTCAGGCAATGGGGAACGGCCACACAACTTTACGCCGCGGCCAATGGTGATCTCCTGCCGCCGGACGGCACGTCCAGTCCCGGAAATAGCGACACCAACAAAGGCTGGTATATTCAGTTGCCGGAACTGCTTAACCTGCCCCGATACCATGACATGCCGTGGCGCACGAATGCACATCTGGAGCCGGAACGCTCCGTTTGGATTTGTCCCAGTAATCCCCGGCGCAGTAACGGCAGAAACCTGTTTCATTACTGCCTGAATGAACATGTCAATGGCACCGGCGCCAACAACCGGCCAATCCGGCTCGTTTCCGTTCCGCATGCTTCGGTTACCGTCTGGCTGTTTGACAACGGAGGCGTTGCCGCGGTGGCACAATGGAACAACGTCCACTCCAATTTGCATAGTCACGGCGCGCAGTTCACCTTTCTGGATGGTCACGCCGCGTGGTTCAAAAACACGGAATATTGGAACTTCAGAACCAACAAAGGCCTTACCAACAATCCCCAATTGGCATGGTTTCCCTGAAATGGGATTCACGGAACGTAACAAACGCGGAAGAACCGGGAGACACCGGACAGATTGGTTTGGAAGGTGCAAGCGGTCCCGGCTGCCACCAGATTGGTGACCAGCGGGGTCCACGCCGCCAGATTCGACGAAACTTCAATGTTATACGAGCGGTTGCTCTGCGACTCCCACGTCAATGAGACCGTTTCATTCGTTATCCCGATAGAAAGCAGCCGGAAGGACACGTTGAAGGGGTTGGCAAAGACCATGAAGACCGGGAGATGATCGGAGGCAATCCGGCCGTCGTCGCTGTACAGATTGGGGGGAAGCGGATTCAGCAAATCCGTGCGGAACACCTGGCTGCTGACGATTGTCGACGACAATTCCGCGCAGGGCAGGATGTAATCGTAACGCATGGTTGGACCCGTATTGGTGTCTTGAATGGACCAGGTCATTTCACTGTCGGTGAGCGGATTAACCGGCGTAATTAGATGCAAACCGGTTGGCGCAGCGACCAGACGCTGGAGTGATCGCGGTTGGCTCGCTGGCGGCCAGAGAATGTCTTCGTTCATGTCGCCACTCAATATATAGGGTTCATCACCGTTGGCCGGCAGATAAACGGTGGCGAAAAAGTTGGAAACAGCGCCTGCTTCCGCCGCCCGCCTGGCCGACGCATCAGCGTCCTGACCCGATTTCAAGTGAGCGGTAAACACATGCAGTGGCTGCGGGAAACCGGGAACGGAAATTTCGGCTTCGAACAAATCACGAGTGAAGCCCGAATTGGTGTAGCCGAAGGACGAGAGATCGCAGCCGTGCAGCCAGCTCCGGGAGGCGACGATCGCGAAGCGGCTCAGGATGGCACTGCGGATGAATCCATCGTCCATGGAATTGGTGGCCAGATAATAACCCGGGCGGAAAGCCGCGACAAAATCCGCCATCTGCGCCGTGCAGCTGTTGGTCACCGGAATTTCGTTGAAGGTGATGATGTCCGGGTCGAGGTATTGCACCTGCCGGCCGATCGCCTGCACGTGCCACATGTTCGTGCTCCAGTTCGTCAGGCCGTTGCCATGCACGTTGTACGTCAGATACGAAAAAGCCCGTGGTGCGGCACACCAGACATTCAAGGCCGCCGCGCCGCTGCTGGCCGAACCGGCGTCGTTGGTGACAGTAACCGTATAGAAACCGGACCGGGCAAAAGTCACTCCGGCCAGGGTGAGATTGGAATTAACGGCTCCAGGCAGATTGGTGCCATGAAACCCGACATCCGATGCCGGGGTGAATTGCCATTGATAAGCCAAAGGCGGCGTGCCGGTGGCGATTACGCTGAAGAAAGCATCGGCACCATTAGTAACCGTTTGATGCTGCGGCCCGGAGATGATGACCGGCGACTGACGGCCGGACCCGCCCCTTGTAACGTCAGCGAAACTGGTGCCGATTTTCAAATTGTCCACGCCGCACGCGCCTTCCCCGGTATTTTCCCGAAAGGCAAAACTGACCACGGTAAAGGTTGAAACTCCTTCGCTCGTTGAAACGCCGGCATCGGATTCCGAGGCCGGATTGATCCAAAGCGTGCTGACCGAATTGCTGTTTAGCAAACGGACGACCACGGAGTAATCCGTGTTGAGATTCAAATCCATGGGGTTGGTGGCGTTGATGGCTGAACCGCTGGTGGAGGAAATTCCGAGTCGGAGTTTCCCGGGCGCCGCGCCCCCCGCTAACGCCCAGAGGCGCGCCCGAAATCCGTTGCCGTCATCTTTGAAATGAGCGAAATAGGCACCGCCTGCCGCAGGCCGTGTACTGAATCGAATGTTGAAGCTGGCATAGAAGACATTGGTCGCGCCCGAAGCAGGATAAGGCTGGCCGGCTACAAGCGCGTGGACGTCTTCGGTGTTGGCTTCGTTTAACAGAATACGGCCGGAAACCACCGCCACTTCGCCGGTGACTGAGCCGCTATGGTGCATCCACACATTGGAGCTTACGGCTACCAATGCGCCGTCGGGATAGTCAAAGGAATCACTGAACAGCAGGGCCGCTTCCGCCATGACGGCGAAAACCATGAATACGCCCAGTCCCAAACCAGCCTTCTTCACGATGATTGGGACCATCATCCCACATCGGGAACAAATGTAAACCGTCAGCGCCCGGTTATAAATTCCGGTTGAGAATATTTTTGGCGGACTAATGTTTCCGCCCGCTCATGCAACAACCCATCCGGTACGAAATCGTACCATTTGGCTCCAAAGGCGGCCTGCGCAGCGTCGCATATCGCCTGTTGCCAGGCCGTTCGGGCCAGCGGCACCGGCGGCTGGACCGAGCCCTGGATCAGTAATCCCAGCCGGTTGCGCCGCTGGGCCGCACCGGCGATTTTTTTTCCCTGCCAAAGCAAATCGAATTTCACATGACCGACAAAACACACTGCGGGCGGTGAAACGTGGTGACCAGACGGTGCCAGGCTGGTAATGATGTCCAATCCTGCAAAGGCAGACTGAATCCATTCGTGAACCCGCCGGTAACTTTCTTCGGCCTTGAGCGAATGCCATTCGTGAGCCGGCGGAAAGGCGAGGCTATAGGTCCAGTCGGCATCGTGTGGCACGATGCCGCCGCCGGTAGGCCGGCGGATGAGCGGGCGCAGCGGTGTAATGCGTTCGACTTCCGCGTATTTCTGAAAATAACCGAACGTGGCTGCCGGTTCCGTCCAGCCGTAAAATCGCAGGACCGGCTTTTGCAAACGGGGCATGGCCTCCAGGAGCGCTTCATCCAGCGCCATGTTGAACGCCGGAGCGCATTTGCCTGAATTGAGGAGCAGCCAGGAATTCATTTCAGCCACAGAGTCACGGAGAACACTGAGAAAATCAGGATTTCATTTCAAAACTCTGCGCGCTCCGTGTCTTTGTGGCAAATTATTTCCTCACACCGATGCGCGGGCAAAGTTTTAGGGTTTCGCAATTCACACAATCCGGTTTACGCGCGAAACAGCGGCGGCGGCCATGCCAGATGAGCCAGTGACTGAACAGCGCCCATTGCGGTTGCGGCACCAGCCCCATCAGGTCTTTCTCGATCTTCTCCGGCGTCTTTTGTTTCGTCAATCCGAGCCGCTGTGACAATCGCGCAACGTGCGTGTCCACGACGACGCCGACGTTGAGGCCGAAGGCGTTGCCCAGAACCACATTCGCCGTTTTGCGCCCGACGCCGCCGAGTTGAATTAATTCCTCCATCGTTTGCGGAACCTGCCCGCCGTGCTTTTCGACGATGGCCGCACAGGCGGCCTTGATATTGCGCGCCTTGTTGCGAAAGAAACCCGTGGTCTTGATGGCCTGCTCCAGTTCGGCCACCGGCGCGTTCGCGTAATCCGCCGCCGAACGGTATTTTCTGAACAACTCCACTGTGACAATATTGACGCGTTTGTCGGTGCATTGTGCGGAAAGGATGGTGGCAATGAGCAATTCCAGCGGACTTTGGTGATCCAACTCGCAGTGTGCTTCGGGATAAGCACCATCCAGAGCGACGATAATTTTCTTTAGTCGCGCTGTTTTGGATCTGACGGTTTCACGCAGCACAACGTTCCCTACAAATCACGATACACGTCTCGACGATGACGGATTACGGCAACGTCAATCATCCTGGAAAAGTCGTTTATCGAATCGACCACACGGTAATCGCCGACACAAATCCGCCAGAGATTTTTCTGTCCATGAAGTTTGACGTCACCGACGGTCCGCGGATTTTTTGCCAAGGCTTCAACCTTCGCCAGAATTCGGCCAGCGATGTCGCCAGGCAGCCGCTCCAATTCCTTGCGCGCGGGACGAGCGAAGCTGATGGAATAATCAGCCATTCCGCCGGGATTTCAATTTCAACCGATGCCGGACCGATTCGAGACTCTCGCGCGGTTCACGAGCGCGCGATTGAATGAGCAGCGTGTCATAAAAATCCTCCCACAGCTGTTCATGCTTTCGCAGGTCAATGACGGCTGCCATCTTCTGGCCGCGCTCATCCACCATGAAAGTGATTCCGCTCATGGAAACAATCTGGCAGAAAATCATGGGGATGCAAATGCAAAACGGCAGTTTGCCGGCCATTGCCCTTAAACGCGCAGGTAAACGTAGATGGCAAAGGCGACGGCGGCGAGGCCGGCGGCAGCGGCCAGCGTCCAAAGCAGATTTCGTTTCCGCGCGGCCATGGCAAAGGTGGAAACGATGACGCCGGCCTGCGCGGCCAACATGCCAAAGAAAAATTTCTGGCTGCGGCTGTGGTGTCGCTCGGCTGAGAAATTCGCCTTGCGGACCTGTAGTTCCAGCAAATAACCGATGTTCTGGTTCAAGGCGGCCTCGGCGTCATAACGCATGGCGGAGAAGCGCATTTGGGCGGCGGTCAAATCCCGGGCGGCGGATTTATCGCCGGCGGGCAGCGACTTCTGAAGCTGCGCGATGGCCTGATTGGCCGGGGCCAGCGTGACATCGAAGTCCCGCGCCTGATCGCGGGCAGCTTGCAACGCCGCGGCGAGTTCCTGGTCGGTCACCAGCTTCAAGTCCCCAACAATTTCGGTTTCCGGCTTGTCCGCTTGCAAGGCCGCGAGGGCGGTTTGCAGATGGGGATCGAGCGCGGGCGGAGCCGGGGCAGGAACCTGGTCCAACGCCGGATTTTCGAGCGGATGGGCGTCCGTGGTGGCTTGGAGGAGCGCCAGCAGGTCGCGCTGCATGGCGCCGCGCAACTTCTTGGCTTGGAAATAACCCCACTGGTCTCCGGCCTTGGATTGAAGTTGTGCGCCCAGGGCGCGGTCGTATTGGGCGCGGGTCATTTCGCTGGTGGCAAGGCCGGCCAGCAACGTGGCGATGACGGTCATGACGACCGGCGTGGCCGAGAGGATTTTGCCCCAGCCGGTCTGGGGCAGGTCCCTCTTCAAATCTTCCGGGATCGTGACTTTCATGGTGATGAATCAGGATTTGGGCGTTGCCGCTGGCGGCGCGCTGGTTCCGGTGGCGGGCGGCGCGGCCGGCGCCGTGCTTTCAGTTTTGGTTTTGTCCGCCTTGGACTTGTCGAGCTTGTCTTTGGCGATTTGTTCGCGGATGGACAGCGGCGGCGTGCCATATTTGCCATCGGTCCAATTGTAGAGCCGGCCCTGGCTGTCGTTCAAGAAGGCCCAGACGAACCAAATGACAAAGACGAAGACGAGCAGTTTGGGCCAGAAGGATCGTTTCTCGGCATAGGCGTCCGCGGCACTAAAGGTGGCGCCCGGTGGAAGCGAGGCCACCCCCGTCAGCGCGCCGCCGAACGGAACATTCATTTTCGCCTTGGCGTTCACCGCCCAGCCATTGGCATCAAGGATCGGGCCGAGGTTGCGCTTGCGTAATTTCAGCCAGGCGATGGCCATGGAGGGAGCGGAGATGACCAGCATGATTCCGGCGATGACCAGCGGCACCTGCCAGGCTTCAAACTTGCCGAGGAACGCGAGGATGCCCGCAAACGCCGTAGCCAGGGCGCCGATGGCCAGGCTCAACAACGCAATGACACTCGGGTCAAACGCCGGTTTTGCCGGCGCGGCTGGAGCCGCCGGAGTGGCCGCGGCCGCCGGGACCAGAGGTGCATTCGCCATGGCGGTCAATTGCGTATTGGCATCCGCATCCGCGGCGGCGGCCTGTTTGGCGGCGCGCTCTTCGATCATTCGCACCAGTTTTTTGTACGGCGACCAGAATGCCTGCCGGACACTGATCGGGTTGTCCACAATCCTGGTAATGGTGGCGTCCCAGTCGCGACCCTGGCGGTCGTAGAAAATTCCATTGCGGCCAACGATGAGATTGTCGGCGTCGCCGCCGGTAAACGCGGCAACGATGGACAATTTTTCGCCCGTGCCCTTGCGCCCGCAATCGCAATAGGCGAGATAGGTGCCGGCCATGCCGGCCATGGCGGCGTGTTTGCCGGCATCGTCCACCAAGAGACAGAGTTCGCAACTGCGCTGGTCGAGATAGAGTGTGCCGGCCTGGAAGACGGCTTTTTCCTTTCGGCCATAAAAATCGGCAAAATTGACAAAGTTACGGCAGAGTTTGGCCAGATCGCGGTAATAATGAATCAGGCGGTGCAGGCCGATGATGGCCTGGGCATGGCCTTCCTCGGCTTTGTCCCGGCCAATGAGCGCAGTTAATGTGTCCTTGGCTTTGGTGGCGAGAATTTCCCGCGTGCGTTTCAATCCGATTTTTTCGACTGAACCGCCGGCCTTGCCGGCATTCCAGGTATCGAACGCGGCGAGTTTGCCCATCAGCGCATTCCAATCTGCCTCGGTCAGCACGGTCCGGTCGCCGAGCAGCGGCACGATGGCATTGGTCTGCAACGCGACCATGGCGTTGGCCCACGCCGGATTAATGCCCTGCGTCAGCGGCAGTGGAGCGGTGGCCCCGACCTGCGCCAGCGGCAGGCTGGCAATATTGGCATCATTGTTGGTCAGCTCCCTGGCGCCCAACGCAGCGTATTCCTTCTCGTCGCGGTTCAGCGCGTTGACGGAGCGCGGATCGAAAGCGGCCAGCCGTCCGCGCGCAAAATAGTCGTCCACCTTGGCCTTGACTGCTCTGACGGCGCCGGAGGCCGCCTCAGTGTTGACGCCCAGCGGCAGCACGGCGGCGTCGCCTTCGGCCTTTTTCCACCAGTCCGAGTAGGCGACGGCATCGGCAAAAAATTGGTCCACCTTGGCCTGGCTGATGCCGGGCTTGCCGCTGGCATCGGTGTCCGCGCCGAGGCAGGTGATGATGTCGGCAATGACTGCTCGCGTGGCATCATCACCGGCGGAATCGGCGGGGATGATGCCGTCACCATTGAACGGTTTGGCGGCGAAGGTCTGCGCAGCAGCGGCGGCCTCATCAATGGTGATTTCCGTATTGTCCGTCTTGCCCAGCACCTGCCGGGCGAAACTGGCAATTAGTTTGCCCTCCGGATTGACGTCGTTGATCGCCGCCGGTGGCAGGGTCGGCCTGCCCTTAAGCAGGTCATCCGGGTTT
>Ga0335073_10004526_pt1 | contig 19430 bp, 18 predicted proteins | sample Lox_Sample_22_FD_207093 | JGI IMG/M metagenome (GOLD analysis project Ga0335073, IMG submission 207093) | Soil microbial communities from Loxahatchee National Wildlife Refuge, Florida, United States - Lox_Sample_2.2 | ecosystem: Environmental > Terrestrial > Soil > Wetlands | place: USA...
GCTCGTGCAGGGCCCATCCGGGCTCGTCGGTCACGGGCCAGAAGTCACCGGTGCCGGGGTCCTGGCGGTAGGGGACGGGCGGGGGGTCGCCGGCCCGGACCGAGGCCGCCACCACCCCCACCGCCTCCACCAGGTCGTCCACGTCGGCCTCGGTGGTGGAGAGGCCGCAGCTGGCCCGCACCGCCCCGGGCATGGTGCGGTGGTCGCCGGCCTGCACCTGGGACCGGTAGGCCTCGACCTCGCCCGGGGCGAGGCCCAGGAGGCGGATGAGGTAGGGGTGGGCGCAGAAGCAGCCGTGGCGCACCCCGATGCCCCACTCGGCGCTGAGGCGCGCCGCCACCAGGGCGTGGTGGGCCCCCTCGACCACGAAGGTGGCGATGGCCAGGGTGTCGGCGTCGAGGCCGGGGCCGAGCAGGCGCACCCCGTCGACGGCCGCCAGCCCCCGCCGCAGGCGGCGGGCCAGGGCCCGCTCGTGGGCCACGAGGGCGTCCCACCCGATCCGGCCCAGCTGGCGCAGGGCCGCCTCCAGGGCCACCGCCCCCACGACGTTGGGCGAGCCCGCCTCCTCGCGCTCGGGCGGTTCGGTCCACCACACCTCGTCCAGGTCGACGAGGTCGACGGCACCCCCCCCGGCCAGGAAGGGGTCGCCCTGGGCGAAGGTGGCGGCCGGTCCCACCAGCACCCCGGCCCCGAAGGGGGCGTAGAGCTTGTGCCCGCTGAAGGCCACGTAGTCGGCGCCGGGGGGGATGGGGCGGTGCGGGGCCAGCTGGGCGGCGTCGAGGGCCACGGGCACGCCCCGCTCGTGGGCGGCGGCGATGATCGGGCCCAGGGGGGGGAGCCAGCCCGTCACGTTGGAGGCCCCCGTCAGGGTGAGGAGGCGGGGTCGGGGGGCGGTGTCCAGCCCGGCCACCACGGCACCGGCCTCGAAGGTCCCGTCCCGGTCGCACTCCACGTAGCGCCGGCGGGCCACCCGGCCCCAGGGCAGGAGGTTGGCGTGGTGCTCCACCACCGTGGTGAGCACCACGTCGTCGGGCGCCAGGCGCAGGCGGTAGGCGAGGTGGTTGAGGGCCTCGGTCGTGTTGCGGCACAGGATGGCCACGTCCCCGTCGCCCGGCGTCCCGCCCCGGGCGAAGGCGAGGGCCACGTCCCGGGCCGACTCGTACGCCGCCGTGGCCAGACGGGACTTGTAGCCCGCCCCCCGGTGCACGCTCGAGTAGCGCGGGATGAAGGCCTCCACCGCCGCCAGCACCTCGGGGAGGGCCCCGGTGGAGGCGGCGGCGTCGAGCCCGACGTAGCGGCGCTCGGTGCCGTCCACGCACGGCACCACGAGATCGTCGCCCACCAGGCTGGCCAGGGCGTCGGCACGGGCCTCCACGGAGCGGAGTCTACGGTGGCCCCGATCGGCCCCCCGGGGGGCGACGCCCGGTACCATCGCCGCCGTGGAGCCACCCGCCAGCGCATCCGACGCCTGGCTCCCGGCCGGGGATCAGGCGGCCGAGCAGCCCGAGCCCGAGACCGGGCCCGACGCCGGTGACGGGTGCGGGGCCGACGCATTCGACGTGGAGGCCCTCGACGCCATCGAGCGGGACCTGGCCGACGTGGAGCGGGCCCTGGCCGCCCTGGACGAGGGCGGCTACGGGCGGTGCGAGGTGTGCGGGAACGCCCTCGACGACGACCACCTGGAGCGGGCCCCGGCGGCCCGCTTCTGCGCCGACCACCTCCCCCTGCCCCTGCCCTGAGCGGGCGCCCTCACGCCGGGGGGCTCACGCCTTCTTGGTCTCCCAGAAGATCTTGTCGATCTCGGCGATCTGGTCGAGCAGGGCCTGGGCCACCTTGGGGTCGGTGGACTTCTTGGTCTCGCCCGCCGCCTTGGTGGCCTTCCAGAACAGGTCGTGGAGGTTGGGGAACTTCTCCAGGTGCTCGGGCTTGAAGTAGTCGGTCCACAGCACCCAGAGGTGGTGCTTCACCAGCTCGGCCCGCTCCTCCTTGATGAGCACGGCCCGGGTCCGGAAGACCTCGTCGTCCGAGGCGTTGAACTTGTCCACGACGCCCTTGATCGACTCCGCCTCGATGCGGGCCTGGGCCGGGTCGTAGACGCCGCAGGGGAGGTCGCAGTGGGCCGAGACCGTCGCGGGGGGGTGGAGCCGGTCGAGGGTCGACAAGAGGCGATCGACGGTGCGCATGGAGATCTCCTTCGGGCAGAGTGCAGTCGATGGGCGTGCCGCTCACCTTACCCAGAGCCGACCGGTGGTGACCCCGGCGGGCCGCGCCGTGGCCCGGGGCCGCTTCTCCGGGCCGGGCCGGCGCCGGTCCTGGGCGCCGGCGCGTCGGGCCCGTGGCCGCTGGGCGGCCCTGGGCGCCGGGATGGTGGCGCTGTCGGGGGCGGTGGCGGTCGTGGCCGTGCGCCCCCGTCGGATCGTGGTCGAGGGTCGCAGCATGGAGCCCACCCTCGCTCCCGGTGACCGCCTCCTCGCCGTCCGGGCCCGCCGGGTGCGGGCCGGGGACGTGGTGGCGGTGCGCGACCCCCGCCGGCCCGATCGGATCCTCGTCAAGCGGGTGGGGGCGGTGCTGGAGGACGGGGTGGTGGTGCGGGGCGACAACGAGTCGGCCAGCACCGACAGCCGTCGCTTCGGCCCCGTCGAGCCCGGCGCCGTGGTGGGCCGGGTGGTGCGCCGCTACGCCCCGGCGTGGCGGGCGGGCCCGGTGCGCTGAGCGCAGGCTCCCGGGGTCCGGCCGCCGCCACGGGGGAGGGTACGATCGGGCCGATGCCCAGGTTGGAGGACGAGCTCGTGCGCCTGCTCGCCCCCGGCTACCTCGACGGGCTGGCCGAGCGCCCCATCGAGGAGGTCCGTGCCATGCGGGCCCAGTGCCAGGAGGCCGAGACCGCCGTGTCGTACCTGCGGCGCGTGGCCCAGGGCCGCCTGGACCTGGTGCACGCCTGCCTGGACCACGCCGGGGACGGCACCCCCGACCTCGACGCCCTGGTGCGGGACCTCCCCGCCATCATCGGCTCGGGCCCGCCCCGCCCCGCCGGCTACGGGCGCCTGCCCGCGCAGATGTCGCCCGACCTCGACGACCCCGACCTCACGGCCGAGATCGACGGGATCATGGACGCCGCCACCGTGGCCGCCCTCCCCACCCTGGATGCCGACGAGCTGCGGGCCCTCGGCGCCCGCCTCACCACCGTCGAGGCCCGCATCTCCGACGAGCGCCGGGCCCTGCACGAGCGCATCGACACCCTCCAGGCCGAGATCGTGGACCGCTACAAGACGGGCAAGGCCTCGGTCGAGGGCCTCCTGCCCTAGCGGAGGGACGCCGCCGTGCCCAAGCAGCTCCCCGACCGCTGGCACGAGCTGGGCGCCTTCATCCGCGAGCAGCGCTCGGGGGCGCGCCTGTCGCTGCGGCGCCTCTCGGAGCTGGCCGGGATCTCCAACCCGTACCTGAGCCAGATCGAACGGGGCCTGCGCCGGCCCTCGGCCGAGATCCTCCAGCAGATCGCCAAGGCCCTGCGCATCTCGGCCGAGACCCTCTACGTCCAGGCCGGGATCCTCGAGCCCGGGAGCGGGGAGACCGACCTGGCCCGCGACATCCTGGCCGACCCCGATCTCACCGAGGACCAGAAGCAGGCCCTCATCCGCATCTACCTGTCGTTCCGTCACGAGAACGAGGCCCGGGCCGACGACGCCGACGGGCCGGGCCGGGCGGGGGCCGGTTCGGACGGCCCCCCCGGCGACGACCCCGGCCTGCTGGGGGCGGGCTGGAGCAGCGGACGGGACCGGGCCACCCCACCCCCGGCGACGGTCGCCCCCGGCCGGCCCCGCTCCTCCCCGCCCGGCTGACCCGGTCCGGCCCCCGCCCCCGGCGCCGGGACGGCCGCCGGGGGCCGCCGGGTAGGCTCGGCGCCGGTGCGACGACTGGCGGTGCTCTCTCTCCACACGTCGCCCCTGGCCCAACCGGGGACGGGGGACGGCGGGGGGATGAACGTCTACGTGCGCCAGCTCTCCAGCGCCCTGGCCCGGGCCGGGGTGGAGTGCGACGTCTACACCCGGGCCTGGTCGCCGGAGCTGCCCGCCACCGTCTCGGTGGAACCGGGCCTGCGGGTCCACCACGTGCCGGCAGGGCCCCTCGGGCCCATGGCCAAGGAGGAGCTCCCCGCCATCGTCGAGGAGTTCGCCGACAACGTCCTGGGCCTCATGGTGTCGGGGGCCGGCGTGGACCCGGCCCTGCACGACGAGACCGGCTTCGACGCCGTGCACGCCAACTACTGGCTGTCGGGGATGGCCGGGCACCGCATCAAGCACGAGCTCGACCTCCCCCTGGTGTCGACCTTCCACACCTTGGCCCGGGTGAAGGCCGAGGCCAGCCCGGAGGAGGTGTGGAGCGACGAGCCCCACCGCCGGGCCGAGGCCGAGGCCACCGTGATGCGCTGCTCCGAGGTGGTCCTGGCGTCGTGCTCGGTGGAGGCCACACAGTTGGCCGAGCTCTACGACAGCGACCCGGCCCGCATCAGGGTGGTGGCGCCCGGCGTCGACCACGCCTTCTTCGGCCCCGGCCACCGGCCCCAGGCCCGGCGGGCCCTGGGCCTGCCCGCCGGGGTGCCGCTCCTGCTCTTCGTGGGCCGGATCCAGCCCCTGAAGGGGGCCGACGTGGCGGTGCGGGCCCTGGCCGAGCTGCACGAGCACCCCGACGCCCACCTCGTGGTCATCGGCGGCCCGAGCGGTCCCCGGGGCGAGGAGCACCTCCACGCCATCCACGGACTGGTGGAGGCGCTGGGGCTCGGGGACCGGGTGCGCTTCGAGCCGCCCCAGCCCCACGAGCTGCTGTCCACCTACTACCGGGCCGCCGACGTGTGCGTGGTCCCCAGCCGCTCGGAGTCCTTCGGCCTGGTGGCCCTGGAGGCGGCGGCGTGCGGCACCCCGGTGGTGGCCGCCGCCGTGGGCGGGCTCACCACCCTGGTCGACGACGGGCGCACCGGGTTCGTGGTGGAGCCCTCCACCCCCGAGGCCTTCGCCCGGGCCCTGGGCACCGTCCTGGGGGACCCGGCCCGGGCCGAGGAGCTGGCCACGGCGGCGGTGGTGCGGGCCCGGGGCTACACCTGGGCCCAGGCCGCCGTCCTGCTGCGTGCCACCTACGAGGAGCTCGCCGCCGAGCGCCTCGTCGGCTGCCGCTGACGCCTCCGGTACCGGGGTGCCCGCCGAGATCGCCACCCCGGCCGAGCGCGCCGCCTGCGACGACGTCATCGGGCGCTGGGCCGCGGCCCGCCTGGCCGAGGGGACGGTGGTGGTGGCGGTGGACCGCGACCCCGAGCGGGGACGGTGGTACCTGCGGCTACGGGGGGACGAGAAGGACGTCGTCACCGTGTGGCTCACCGTGCGCCAGCGCACGCTGCACCACGAGGCCCAGATGATGCCGGCGCCCGAGGTCAACGTGGAGGCCACCTACGAGTACCTGCTGCGCCGCAACGCCGAGCTGCACCGCATGCGCTTCGCCCTCGGAGCCGAGGACGCGGTGTACCTCGTGGGTGAGATCCCCGTCACCGACGTGACCGAGGAGGAGCTCGACCGCGTGCTGGGGTCGAGCCTGGCGTACGTCGACATGTGCTTCCCCACGGCCATGAGCATCGGGTTCGCCGGCACCTACCGCCGCCGGGCGCGCCGCGCCTGACGGCGCGCGCCGCGGCGCGCACGCCGGGGGTGGCGCGCCGCGTGTCACGGTCACGCGTCGGCATCGCACGTGCGGGGCACACCGGCTAGGGTGCCCCCGGCGCGGCCCGAGGGGCTGGTGATGCTGGTCGATCGGGGAAGTGCGGCTGGTGTCCAGGGTTCCTCGGGCCGAGCCGCGTCCGTGGGCCGTTCTCGCCGCATGCACGTCGCCACGCGCCGTGCGGCGACGACGTGGAACGCACGCCATGGCGGCGCCACACCGGTGGCATGGTCGACGCGAAGATCTGTGGCGGACCGGTCGCCGAGGGTCGGCTGCGCAGGCGGTTCGACGGTCGGGCCGGACCCGGCCCGGCGAACCGACCCGGCGAACCGGCACGGCGAACCGACACGGCGATGGAGAAGGGGAGAAGGAGAGCCATGCAGCCCGAGGTCGTGGTCATCGGCGGGGGGCGCATGGGCGCCGCCCTGGTGCGGGGGATGCTCGGCGCCGGTCGTTCCCCCGAGACCCTGTGCGTCGTCGAGGCCTCCCCCGAACGCCGCCGCCAGCTGGCCGACGACCTCCCCGGGGTGACGGTCCGGGCCGAGGCCGTCGGGGGGGCCGGGGCGGTGGTGGCGGTGAAGCCCGCCGACGCCGCCACGGCCTGTGGGGCTCTGGCCACAACGGCCACGCCCCGGGTGCTGTCGATCATGGCCGGCGTCCCCCTGGCCCGGCTCGAGCAGTGGCTCCCCCCCGAGACCGCCGTGGTGCGGGCCATGCCCAACACGCCCGCCACGGTGGGTGCCGGGGTGGCCGCGGTGGCGGGCGGGTCACGTGCCGGAGACGAGGACCTGGCGTGGGCTCGGGGGCTCCTCGAGACGACGGGCCTGGTCGTGACCCTGCCCGAGACGGCGCTCGACGCCGTGACGGGCCTGTCCGGGTCCGGCCCCGCCTACGTCTTCCTCCTGGCCGAAGCCCTGGTGGAGGCCGGGGTGGGGGTCGGTCTGGCCCCTGAGGTGAGCCGCCTCCTGGCCGTGGGCACCGTGGTCGGGGCCGGTCGGCTCCTGGAGGCCACGGGGGCCGCCCCGGAGGAGCTCCGGGCCCAGGTGACCTCGCCCGGGGGCACCACCGAGGCCGGCCTCCGCGTCCTCGAGGGGCGCGGTCTGCGGGACGCCGTGGCCGCCGCCGTGGCCGCCGCCACCGAGCGCTCCCGGGAGCTGGGGGGCCCGCCGGACCCGGGATGAGGGCCCCGCCCGGGCCCCCGGGCGCGACCCCCGGCGCGGCCCTGCCCCGGCTGAGCAGCAGGTTTCTGGCCTGCGGCCTTTCCTCATTCACCACAGTGGCGTACAGTCGCCTCAGGCGGGAGAGGGGTGATTCCACTGACAGCAGATGACGCCACCACCGCTCGCTACCTGACGGTCCGCGAGGTAGCGAGCACGTTGCGAGTCTCGAACATGACCGTGTACCGGCTCATCAACGCGGGAGAGCTCCCCGCGCTTCGGGTCGGGAAGTCGTTTCGGTTGCGGGAGGACGACGTCAACCGCTATCTGGCCGACCGCTACACACAGGCCGGCTGACCCCGGCCGGCCCGAGCCGGCCCCGACGCAACGCTCGTGATCGACGGCGCGGGCGACGCACAGCGCGACGAAGCAGGCGAGGGCGCGCCTGGCCGCGTCGGCGGGGCGGTGTTCCTCCTCACCGATTACGGGAACACCGATGAGTTCGCCGGTGTCCTGCGCGCCGTGGTCGTCCGCCACGCACCGGGAGCTTCCGTGATCGACCTGACGCACGAGGTGCCCGCCCACGACGTGCGGGCCGGCGCCCTCACCCTGCAGCGGGCCGTGCCCCATCTCGGCCCCGGTGTGGTGCTCGCCGTGGTGGACCCGGGGGTGGGCACGCATCGTCGTGCCGTCGCGCTGTCGGTGGCACGAGGTCACGGGTCACATCCCGGTCCGGCCTACGTGGTGGGGCCCGACAACGGCCTCTTGCCGTGGGCCGTGGACGAGCTGGGTGGCGCCCGCCACGCCGTGGTGCTGCCCGCTCCCGCCTCGCGCCCCCACGGCGTCACCTTCGACGGGCGGGACCTCCTGGCCCCGGCGGCGGCCCGCCTGTGGCGGGGCGAGGCGCTGGCGGCCCTCGGGCCCGCCGTCGATCCCGACGACCTGCACCGCCTGGAGCCACCGAGGCTGCGCGTGGCCCGGGGGAGCGTGGAGGCCGAGGTGCTGTGGGTCGACCGCTTCGGCAACGTGCAGCTCTCGGCCCGCCCCGACGACGCCGAGCGGGCCGGGCTGGGGGGAGGGGGGGCCGAGGTGGAGGTGGACGCCGGCGGCCGCCGTCGCACGGCCCGGCGGGTGGACGCCTTCGCCGAGGTGGCCCCCGGGGGCCTCGGCCTGCTCGTCGACGCCAACGGGCGCCTGGCCCTGGTGGGCGACCGGTCATCGGCCGCCGCCGTGCTGGGCGTGGGGAGTGGCGACCGTGTGCGCCTCGGTCCCGGCCACGGCGCAGGGGCGCCGTCGTGAACCTGGCGGCGCTGGTCGACGGGCACCCGGCCGAGGCGCGGGCCGTGTGCGAACAGGGATCGTGGCGCACGTGGGGCGAGGTGCGGCGCCGGGCCGGCGCCGTGGCCGACGGGCTGGCCCGCCTGGGGGTGGTGCCGGGCGACCGCGTGGCCCTGCTGTGGCCCACCTCGGTCGACTTCGTCCTGGCCTACCTGGGGGTGCTGGCCGCCGGTGCCGTGGCGGTGCCGCTCAACCCCAACAGCCCACCCCCCGAGCTCGGACGCGAGCTGGCCGTGGTGGAGCCGGCGCTGGTGCTCGGGGCGACCGTGCTCCCCCGGGGGAGCACGGTCCGCGCCGTGGTCCCCGCCGCCACCGAGGGGACGAGGGCCGGGGCCGCTCCCACGTGGGAGGAGCTGTGCGGCGACGGCGACGGCGACGGCGACGGCGACGGGGCGACGGTGGCGCCGGTGGAGCGGGCCGACGACGACCTGGCCGTGCTCCTCTTCACCTCGGGGACGGCCGGGCAACCGCGGGCCGCCATGCTCACCCACCGCAACCTCGAGGCCAACCTGCGCCAGATGCTGGGGGTGCCGGACATGCTCGGTGCCGACGACGTGGGCCTGGTGGCGCTGCCCCTGTTCCACGTGTTCGGGCTGAACGTGGCCCTGGGCCTGTCCCTCGCCACCGGGGCCGGCCTCGTGCTCGAGCGGCGCTTCGCCGCCGCCGCCTCGCTCCGCCTGGCGGCCGAGACCGGGGTCACCACCCTCCTCGGGGTGCCCGCCATGTTCGCCGAATGGGCGGCCCTCGACCCGAGCGAGCTCGGGGGCCTGTCCCTGGACCGGGTGCGCCGGGCCGTGTCGGGGGCGGCCGCCCTCGACCCCGAGGTGGCGGCGCGCTTCGAGGCCCGCTTCGGCATCGAGGTGTGGCAGGGCTACGGCCTCACCGAGGCCTCGCCCGCCGTGGCCACCTCGCTCGGCACGGGGCGGCACCGGCCGGGATCGGTGGGGCGGCCCCTGCCCGGGGTCGAGGTGCGCCTCGTCGACGAGACGGGCGAGGAGGTCCTGGCCGGCGACCCGGGGGAGATCTGGGTGCGGGGCGCCAACGTCTTCGCCGGCTACTGGGGCGACCCCGAGGCCACCGCCGCGGTGGTGGGGGCCGACGGCTGGCTGCACACCGGCGACGTGGGGGTGGTGGGCGAGCACGGCGACCTCTACGTCGTGGACCGCACCAAGGACCTCGTCATCGTGTCCGGCTTCAACGTCTACCCGGCCGAGGTGGAGCGGGTGCTCGACACCCTGCCCGGGGTGGCCGAGGCGGTCGTGGTGGGGCGGCCCGACCCCGTGAGCGGCGAGGCCGTCGAGGCGGTGGTGGTGCGCACCCCGGGGGCGGCCCTGGGTGAGGAGGACGTGCGGGCCCATTGCGCCTCCCACCTGGCCCGCTACAAGTGCCCGGCCTCGGTCCGCTTCGTCGACAGCTTGCCCCGGGGCCTGGTGGGCAAGGCCCTGCGGCGGGCCGTGCGCGAAGGCCGGAGCTGACCGGGGGGCTCGCCCTGCCAGGGCCCCACCGGCGCCGTTGGTGCCGCACGGTCCGAGGTCGGTACGATCCGGCGCCATGGTGGCGCCCGGCCCCCGTCGCATCCCCGAGGCCACCGTGGCCCGCCTCCCGGTGTACCAGCGGATCCTGCTCGAGCTGGTGCGGGCCGGGACGACCACGGTGTCGTCCGACCAGCTGGCCGACATGGCCCGCGTCAACGCCTCCAAGGTGCGCAAGGACCTCTCCTTCCTGGGCTCCTTCGGCACGCGGGGATCGGGCTACGAGGCCGAGTTCCTCCTGGCCCAGATCGACCGCGAGCTGGGCCTGCACGGCGACTGGCCCGTGGTCATCGTGGGACTGGGCAACCTGGGCCGGGCCCTGGCCAACTCGCCCGGGTTCACGTCCCGGGGATTCCGGGTGGCCGGGCTCTTCGACGTGGACCCCGAGCTCCTCGGGACCGAGATCTGCGGGGTGGCGGTCCACCACGTCGACGAGTTCGAGACGGTGGCGGCCGCCGACCCCCCCGCCATCGGCGTCATCGCCACCCCGGCCCACGCCGCCCAGGACACCGCCGACCGCATGGTCCGGGCCGGGGTGGGCTCGGTGCTGAACTTCGCCCCCCGGGTCCTGTCGGTGCCGGCCGACGTGCTCCTGCGGTACGTGGACCTGTCCATCGAGCTCCAGGTCATGAGCTTCTACCTCTCCCACCGGGACGCCAGCCAGGGCTCCCCGCCCTGGTCCGAGCTCCCCCACGCCGTCGGCCTGACCTCCACCGACCCGGGCTGAGTCCCCCCGACCCGACCGGGGCCGGGCCCGACCGGTCCCGACCTGGCACGAGCAGGCCCCGACCGGCATCCTGGTAGGAGGGGGCCGGCACCGCCGGCCGGCCGTCGCTTGCGGGCCGGGGCCCGCCGAAGGGAGCGCTGCACCCACCCGTGTCGGTCATCGTCGTCGGACTGGAACACCACCACGTGCCCCTCGACGTCCTCGAGCGGGTGGCCGTGGCGGACGAGGACCTCGCCAAGGCGGTGGGGGAGCTGCGCGACCGCGCCAACCTCTCCGAGGTGGTGGTCCTCTCCACCTGCATGCGCACCGAGCTCTACGCCGTGGTGGAGCGCTTCCACGACGGGGTGGCCGACCTCCAGGACTACCTGGCGGCCCGGGTCGGCCTGGCCCGGGGCCAGCTGGAGGAGGCCTGCACGGTCCTCTTCGACGACGCCGTGACCTCGCATCTCTTCGAGGTGGCGTCGGGACTTCGCTCGAGCGTCCTGGGCGAGACCGAGGTCCTGGGCCAGGTGCGCCGGGCCTACGAGCGGGCCGAGGCCGAGCGGGCCGGAGGCCCGGTGCTGGGGGGGCTGTTCCGCCACGCCGTGCAGGCCGGCCGCCGGGTGCGCTCCTCCACCGCCATCGCCCGGGGATCGACGTCGCTCTCCCACGTGGCGGTGGAGCTGGCCGCCTCCCGCCTGGGCGGGACCCTGGCGGGGCGGCGGGTGCTGGTGGTGGGGGCGGGCGACATGGGGGCGGGCATGGTGGAGGCGCTGCGGGGCCACGACGACCTGGCCCGGGTGGTGGTGGCCAACCGCACCGCGGGCCGGGCGTCGGAGCTGGCCGCCACCGTGGGAGGGACGGGGGTGGGCCTCGAGCGCCTGGCCGAGGAGGCGGCCGGGGCCGACGTGGTTATGGTGTCGACGGCCGCCGCCCAGCCCGTGCTCGGCCCCGACGTGCTCGGCCCCGCCGCCCGGGGGCGGGCCGGGACCGGACACCCGCCCCTGGTGGTGGTGGACCTGGGGATGCCCCGCAACGTGGACCACGCCGTGGCGGCGGTGCCGGGGGTGGAGCTGCTCGACATGGACGACCTCACCGCCCACGCCGAGCAGGCCATGGCCGGCCGCCGGGCCGAGCTCGACGCCGCCCGGGCCATCGTCCAGGCCGAGGTCGAGCGCTACCGGGCCGAGGAGCGGGCCCGGGGGGCGGCCCCCGTGGTCTCGGCCCTGCGGGCCCGGGTGGACGAGCTGCGTGCGGCCGAGCTGGCCCGGCACCGGGGTCGCCTGGCCGGGCTCGACGAGCGGGAGTGGCTCGAGGTGGAGTCGGTGGTGCGCGACGTCCTGGCCAAGCTCCTGCACCACCCCACCGTCGCCGTGAAGGAGGCGGCCGGCACCCCGCGCGGCGAGCGCCTGGTCGAGGCGCTGCGGGCGCTGTTCGACCTCTGACCCCGTGGTGACGCCCATCGGCGACGCCGGGGCGGCCGGGGCCGTGCGCCTGGCCACGCGGGGATCGCCCCTCGCCCTGTGGCAGGCCCGTCGGGTGGCCCACCTCCTGGCGTCGCGTCCCGGGGGTCCGGCGTGCGAGCTGGTCGTGGTGCGCACCACCGGGGACGCCCTCCCCGACGTCCCCATCGCCCGGCTCGGGGGACAGGGGGCCTTCGTGAAGGAGGTGCAGGCGGCGGTGCTCGACGGGCGCGCCGACCTGGCCGTGCACTCCGCCAAGGACCTCCCGGCCGAGACCCCCCCCGGTCTCGTCCTGGCCTGCGTGCCCGAGCGCGCCGATCCCCGTGACGCCCTGGTGGGCGCCACCCTCGAGGCGCTCGCCCCGGGCGCCCTGGTGGCCACGGGCTCGGTGCGGCGCCGGGCCCAGCTGGCCTGGCTCCGCCCCGACCTCACCTTCTGCGACCTGCGGGGGAACATGGCCACGCGCCTGGAGCGGGCCCGGGAGGTCGGTGCCGGCGTGGTCGCCCTGGCCGCCCTGCAGCGTCTGGAGCGGGACGGCGACGTGGCCGAGGTGCTCGATCCCCGGGTCGTCCTGCCCCAGGTGGGCCAGGGCGCCCTGGCCGTCGAGTGCCGCCGCGACGACGAGCCCCGGCGTGCCCTGCTGGCCGGGATCGACGACGGTGCCGCCCATCGGGCCGTGCGGGCCGAGCGGGCCTTCCTCGCCACCCTGGGGGGAGGGTGCACGCTGCCGGTTGGGGCCCTGGCCGCCGCCGGCCCCGGCGGCGTCGAGCTCGAGGGCATGGTGGCCAGCCGGGACGGGCGGATCCTCCTGCGCCGGCGCCGGGGCGGGTCCGACCCCGAGACCCTGGGCCGGGAGGTGGCCCGGGAGCTGCTCGACGAGTGCGGGGGCCGGGCCTTCGACGACTGGGCCCTCGACGACTGGGCCCTCGACGACTGGGCCCTCGACGAGGGGGGCCGGGGCGACGGGGGCCGGGGCGACGGGACCGTGGACGGAAGCGGCGGGGGGGCGTGACCGTCTACCTGGTGGGGGCGGGGCCCGGTGACCCGGGGCTGCTCACCCGGCGCGGCGCCGAGGTCCTGGCCCGGGCCGAGGTGGTCCTCTACGACCGCCTGGTCGACCCCGCCCTCCTGGACCTGGCCCCACCCGCCGCCGTGCGCATCGACGTGGGGAAGGCGCCGGGGGAGGCCCGGGACCAGGACACGGTCAACGCCCTCCTCGTCGAGCACGGGCGCCGGGCCGTCACCGTGGTGCGGCTCAAGGGTGGGGATCCCTTCGTCTTCGGGCGCGGCGGCGAGGAGGCCGCCGCCCTGGTGGCGGCCGGGGTCCACGTCGAGGTGGTCCCCGGGGTGAGCGCCGCCTTCGCCGCCCCGGCGGCGGCGGGGGTGCCCGTCACCCAGCGGGGGGTGTCCTCCTCGGTCACGGTGGTGAGCGGGCACGTGGGCGAGCCCGGGACCCCGGGGGCGGTGGACTGGGCCTCGCTGGGGCGGGCCGGGGGGACCCTGGTCGTCATGATGGGCATGGCCGGGCGCGACGCCCTGGCGGCGCGCCTCCTGGCCGCCGGTCGGGACCCGGGGGAGCCCGTCCTGGTGGTGCAGTGGGGCACCACCCCGGCCCAGCGCAGCGTGCGGACCACCCTGGGGGAGCTGGCCGGGGTGGAGCTGGGGGCACCCTCGACCATCGTGGTGGGTCCGGTGGCGGCCCTCGACGTCCGATCCGCCGACACCAGGCCCCTGGCCGGGCGGTCGGTGGTGGTGACCCGGGCCCGCGCCGCCGCCGCCTCCCTGGTGGCGGCGCTGGAGGCGGCGGGGGCGTCGGTGGTGGGCCTGCCCGTCACCGCCGTGGCCGACCCCGCCGATGGCGGGGCGGCGCTGGCGGCGGCCGCGGCCGAGGCCGGCGGGTACGGGTGGGTCGCCTTCACCTCGGCCACCGCCGTGGAGCGCTTCCTGGGCGCGCTCCCCGACGTGCGGTCCCTGGGCGGGGTGCTCCTGGCCGCGGTGGGACCGGCCACCGCCGCCGCCCTGGCCGGCCGGGGGCTGCGGGCGGACCTGGTCCCGGCCGAGTACAGCGCCGCCGGTCTGGTGCAGGCCATGGCGCGGCGGACCCCGGCCGACCCGGCCGGGACGAGGGTGCTCTTCCCCCGGGCGGCCGAGGCCCGGGACGTGCTGGCCCCGGGCCTGCGCGCCCTCGGCTACGCCGTGGACGAGGTCGAGGCCTACCGCACCGTGGTGGCGGGCGGTGCGGAGGGGACCACGCCGGCCGCCCTCGACGCCGCCGCCACGGCCGACGTGGTCACGTTCGCCTCTCCCTCGGCCGTGCGTGCCTACCTCGAGCTCCACGGGACACGCCGGCGCCCCCCGCTGGCGGCCTGTCTCGGGCCGGCCACGGCCGAGGCCGCCGCCGGGGCCGGCTTCGCCGTGGTGGTGGCGGCCGAGCACTCCGTGGGCGGGCTCGTGGCGGCCCTGGAGGCCCGCTTCGGTCCCGAGCCACCCGCCTAGAATTCCGGCCGTGGAGCTCGGCCCCCTCCGTCCCCCGGCGTCGTTCCCGGCCCGGCGCCTGCGCCGGCTGCGGCGCACCCCGGCCCTCCGGCGGCTCGTGGCGGAGACCACGCTGGGGGTGGACGACCTGGTGGCGCCGCTCTTCGTGCGCGAGGGGGTGGACGAGCCCGTGCCCATCGCGTCGATGCCCGGCCACGTCCAGCACTCCCTGTCCTCGCTCCAGGCCGAGGCCAAGCGCCTGGCGTCCCTGGGGGTGCCGGGGATCGTGCTGTTCGGGGTGCCCGCCACCAAGGACGCCACCGGGTCGGGGGCGTGGGACCCCGACGGCGTGGTGCAGGTGGCCCTGCGCCGGCTGCGCGACGCCCTGGGCGACACCGTGGTCCTCGTGGCCGACCTGTGCCTCGACGAGTACACCGACCACGGCCACTGTGGGGTGGTGCGGCCCGACGGGACCGTCGACAACGACGCCACCCTCGAGCTCTACGGGCGTGTGGCGTCGGCCCAGGCCGCGGCCGGGGCCGACGTGGTGGCCCCCAGCGGGATGATGGACGGCCAGGTGGGCGCCATCCGGGCCGCCCTGGACGGGGCCGGGCACGAGGAGGTGGCCGTGCTGGCCTACGCGGCGAAGTTCGCCTCCGCCCTGTACGGCCCCTTCCGCCACGCCGTGGACGTCACCATCCGGGGAGGCGGCGACCGGCGCGGCTACCAGCAGGACCCCCGCAACGGCCGCGAGGCCCTGGCCGAGGTGGCGCTGGACGTGGCCGAGGGCGCCGACATGGTCATGGTCAAGCCGGCCCTGCCCTATCTCGACGTGGTGGCGGCGGTGGCCTCCTCGGTCGACGTGCCCGTCGCCGCCTACCACGTGAGTGGGGAGTACGCCATGGTCAAGGCGGCGGCCGAGCGGGGCTGGATCGACGGCGACGCCGTGGCCCTGGAGCAGCTGGTGGCCATCAAGCGGGCCGGTGCCGACGTGATCCTCACCTACTTCGCGGGCGAGGTGGCCGAGGCCCTGCGTGGCTGAGGCCGGGGACGGGACCAACGACGCCTGGCACGAGCGGGCCCGGCGCGTCATCCCCGGCGGGGTGGACTCCCCCGTGCGCTCCTTCGCCGCCGTGGGGGGGCGCCCCTTCACCGTGGCCCGGGGCCGGGGACCGTGGGTGTGGGACGTGGAGGGGCGGCGCTACCTCGATCTGGTCCAGTCCTACGGGGCGGTGATTCTGGGCCACGCCCATCCCGCCGTGACCGCCGCCGTGGAGGGGGCGGCCGCCCGGGGCACGACCTTCGGCGCTCCCACCGAGGGCGAGGTCCTCCTGGCCGAGGCGGTGTGCGCCCGGGTGGCGGGGTGCGACCAGGTGCGCCTGGTGTCGTCGGGCACCGAGGCGGCCATGAGCGTGCTGCGGGTGGCGCGGGGATACACGGGACGGGCCCGGGTGGTGAAGTTCGACGGCTGCTACCACGGCCACGCCGACCTCCTCCTGGCGGGCGGGGGCAGCGGGGTGGCCACCCTCGGCCTCCCCGGCAGCGCCGGTGTGCCCCCCGCCGCGGTGGCCGACACCGTGGTCGTCCCCTACAACGTGGTCCCCGAGCTCGACGAGCGGGTGGCGTGCGTCATCGTCGAGCCCGTGGCGGCCAACATGGGGCTGGTCCCCCCGGCACCGGGGTTCCTGGCCGGCCTGCGGGCGGCGTGCGACGCCGCCGGCGCCCTGCTCGTCTTCGACGAGGTCATCACCGGCTTCCGGCTGGGACCGGGGGGCGCCTCGGCCTGGAGCGGGGTGACCCCCGACCTGTGGTGCTTCGGCAAGGTGATGGGGGGCGGGCTGCCCCTGGGCGCCTTCGGGGGCCGGCGTGACGTGCTCGGCGTCCTGGCCCCCGACGGCCCCGTGTACCAGGCCGGGACCCTGTCGGGGAACCCCCTGGCCACGGCGGCGGGCCTGGCCGTGCTCGAGGCCCTTTCCCCCGCCGACTACGAGGTGCTCGCCACCCGGGCCGGGCGCCTGGGCCACGATCTCGTCACCGCCCTGGCCGAGGCCGGTGTGCCCGCCCGGGCGCCCGTGGTGGGGCCGCTGGTGGGGCTGTTCTTCGGTGAGGACCCCGTGACCGACTACGCCTCGGCCCGGGCCTCGGTGCAGCGCGGCCTCTACCCCCCGTTCTTCGCCGCCATGCTCGAGCGGGGCGTGGCCCTGGCGCCGGGTCCGTACGAGGTGCTGTTCCCCGGGCTGGCCCACGGGGAGGCCGAGCTCGACGCCGTGGCCGAGGCCGCCGCCGGGGCGGCCCGCCAGGTGGCGTCGCACCGGCCCCGCCCCTGAGACAGCGGCCCGGCGCGTGGCGCCGGTCGAGTGAGGGGGCCGCCCCCTTCGTTACCATGGCGGCGATGGACGGGCTCCAGGCTCCGCCGGGCCCCGGCTCCTCCCCCGTCGGCGACGCCGCCGCCGTCGTGCCCGACCCCACCGTCGCCCCCGGCCGCGCCCGGGCCGACGAGGGCGGTGCGCCCGGGGACGTCCCGCCTCGGTGGCGTCCGGTCGGGAGCGCCCACCCGGCCCTGACCCGGCTCCTTCTGGGGGCGGCCGTGGTGGCGGTGGTGGCGGGCGTGGTGCTGCGCTTCGTGGCCCGATCCGACCTGTGGCTCGACGAGGCCCTGACCCTCGACATCGCCCGCCTGCCCCTGGGCCAGATCCACGGGGCCCTGCGGCGCGACGGGGCCCCGCCCCTCTACTACTACCTGCTGCACTTCTGGGTGGGGGCCTTCGGCACCTCCGACACCGCCGTGCGCGCCCTGTCGGGGGTGCTCAGCTGCCTCACCCTCCCCTTCGTGTGGTTGGCGGGACGGCGCCTGGGGGGGCGGACGGTGGGCCTGGCCGCCCTGCTCATCGTGGCCACCTCGCCCTTCGCCGTGCGCTACGCCACCGAGAACCGCATGTACGCCCTGGTGTGCCTGCTCACAGCGGCCGGGGTGGTGGCCCTGCAGCAGGCCCTGCGCCGGCCGTCGGCCGCCAACGTGGCGGCGGTGGCGGTGGTGAGCGGCCTCCTCCTCTACACCCACTACTGGGCTCTCTACCTGGTGGGGGTGGTGGGGCTATGGCTGGCCTGGCAGGCGTGGCGGGGCCCGGCCCCCCGGCGCCGGGGGGCGGCCTGGGCCCTGGGGGCGGTGGCGGTGGGGTGCGTGAGCTTCGTGCCCTGGGTGCCGACCTTCCTGTTCCAGGCCAAGCACACCGGGACCCCGTGGGCCAAGCCGGCGGACTTCGCCGCCATGGTCAACGCCGTCACGTCCTTCGCCGGGGGGGCCACCAACCAGGGCCGGGCCCTGGCCCTGGTGTACTTCGCCCTGGCCGGCCTGGGCCTGTTCGGGGCGGCGCGCGGCGCCGTGCACATCGACCTCGACCTGCGCACCCGGCCCCGGGGGCGGGCCCCGGCCCTGGTGCTGGCCGGCACCCTGGCGGTGGCCGTGGTGGGCGGCTACATCACCCGCAGCGCCTTCCAGGCCCGCTACGCCTCGGTGGTCTTCGTGCCCCTGGTCCTGCTCGTGGCCCTGGGCCTCGCCACCTTCGCCGAGCGGCGCATCCGGGTGACGGTCCTGGCCCTCACCATGGTCTTCGGGCTGGCCGGGGCGGTGCCCAACGTGTGGACGAGCCGCACCCAGGCGGGCGAGGTGGCCGCCACCCTGGCCCGCCTGGGCCGCCCCGGCGACGTGGTGGCCTACTGCCCCGACCAGCTGGGCCCGGCCGTCTACCACCTCCTGCCCCAGGACCGGTACCGGCAGATCACCTTCCCGCGCGGCATCGGCCCCGCCTTCGTGGACTGGGTGGACTACGCCGCCGCCTCGGCCAAGGGCCAGCCCGGTGCCTTCGCCGCCCACCTCGAGGCCCTGAGCGGATCACGGCACCAGATCTGGTTCGTGTGGGCCCCGGGGTACCAGACCTTCGGGATCAAGTGCGAGCAGATCCAGCAGAGCCTCCTCGCCGATCCCGCCCTGGGCGTGCAGCAGCTCTTCACCCAGAAGCAGGTCTTCGAGCCCTGGACCGGTTACGAGAGCATGGAGCTGGTCCGCTTCTTCCCCCGCACGGGCTGACGGCCCCTCAGGTCGTGGCGCCCCCCTGACGTGGGCGTACCCACCCCCGGCGCTCAACCCGCGCGCGCTTCGTGCCGACATTGCAGCGAGCGGGGGCCTCGAGGTCCCGGCCGCTTGAGGCGCCCCGGCCGGCGCCGCAGAGGAGGTCCTGCATGACGGCACTCGGTGTCGGGGAGGGCGGCCTCAGGCTCCACGACGTCTACCTCGAAGGGGTCACCGACGAGGGGACGGCACTGGTGGGGCACCTCTCGGTGATCGTCGACGGCGGCGGCATCACCGTGCTCGGACCGAGTCCCGGGGCCAGGCGCGTGGTGGGGTGGGACCGCCTCTCCTCGGTCGAGCTCGGGCCACCGGCGACCCTCCCCGGCGGCGCCTCGGGCAGCAGCCTCGAGCTCGTCGTGGACGGCCGGCCCCTGCGGCTCCTCGTCCCCACCGCCACCGCCGTCGTCCAGCCCCCGCCGGCCGCCCCGGCCGAGACCGTCCCCCCGGCCGAGCCCCTGCCCCCCGTCGCCGAGGACGGAGCCGAGGAGGAGCCGGCCTCGGCTTCTGCCCATGCACTGGAGCCGGCCTCGGCTTCTGCCTGTGCACCGGAGCCGGCCTGGGCTCCTCCCCATGCACTGGAGCCGGCCTCGGCTCCTCCCCATGCACCGGAGCCGGTGGTGCCCGTCGTCGAGGCGGCGATGCCCGCCCCCGAGCTCGCCGTCGCCCCGGCCGAGCCGACCGTCGGCCTGGCCGAGCCCACCGTCGGCCCGGCCGTCGCCCCGGTCGAGCCCGCCGTCGTAGCCGGGAGCGAACCCGAGGCCGAGGTGGGGGCCGAGACCGAGGGAGAGGTCGACGGCCCGAGGGCGCCCCTGGCCGCGGTGGTCCCCCCGGCGGTGGCGGAGCTCCAGGCGGCGCGCCTCGTCCGGCCCCGGGCGCCGGCCCGACCCCCGCTGTCCCGAGCCCAGCACCTGGTGCGGGTGACGGTGC
>Ga0335073_10004527_pt1 | contig 19429 bp, 18 predicted proteins | sample Lox_Sample_22_FD_207093 | JGI IMG/M metagenome (GOLD analysis project Ga0335073, IMG submission 207093) | Soil microbial communities from Loxahatchee National Wildlife Refuge, Florida, United States - Lox_Sample_2.2 | ecosystem: Environmental > Terrestrial > Soil > Wetlands | place: USA...
TCGCCCGGTGGATCTTGGACTTCATCATGATCCGCTGCATGCTCGCCCGACCTCCGTTCGCGCCGGGCGCGGGGACGCCGGCTTGTCGCGGACATCCTCGCCCGAGCCGAGCCCTACCGCACAGCCAGGGAAGCCCCTTGTAGCCAGGGCCACTATCTTGTCGGTGCGAGCCCAGGTGACAAGCCAGTTACGGCTATCACCGTATCTACCTTTACTTCGGCGGCATTCAGCAATGCTCCCCGAGCCCGCTCGCGCAGAGCCTCGAGGTCGACCTCAGGAGGGTGGTCGTCGTGACGTCGGGCGAAGCTGCGCGGCAGGACTTTCGAATGTGGGGAACGGCCGGTTCGGTCGAGTGCGAGCGTCCGGGCACCCTGTCCGTCATGCGGTCGCCGGTGATCGAACTCGATGACTGCGCAGTGCTGGTGATCCGGGTCCGTTCCGCGGAGGTGCCAGCTCCGGGCGGGGCACGGAAGCGGCACGTCGTTGAACGGATCGAGCAGAGCCGTGACGGAGTGGAGTGGTCGGAGCTCACGGTCAGTGGGATGGGTGCATCCGGCTCGGGCGCCGGCTCCGGCGGTCACGTCGAGACCTGGACCGTGCAGGCTGCACACCCGCTGGCCGAGGTCGAGTTCCTGCGGGTGAGCTACGGCGGGGCCTGTGCCGACGTAGTCGAGACGCTCGCCCAACGTCCCTAGTTCGAAAGTCGGTCACCTGGCCGGTACGGCGCGCTGGTGCACCCGGTGCCAGAGCGCCCGCTGCGCCCAGAGGGTGAGCAGGCCGGCCACCGTCATGCAGGCCAGGTTCAGCAGCAGCTGGCCGGCCGAGCCGACGATCTGATGCGGTGCCCAGAGCGCGATCGACAGCGCCAGGTCACCGGCCGCCGGGATGGTGGTGACCGAGATGAAGACGCCGACCAGCGCGTTCGACTTGCCCGAGGTCTGCGACAGCACCCCGGCGCAGCCGGCCAGCAGCGCGACCACCGCCGACCAGCGGTCCGGCCGCCAGATGAAGCCGGTCAGCGGCCTGGCCGCCGTCACCGTTCCGGTGTCGATCCAGCCGAGCGCCCTTGCCAGCAACGCCAGCACGATCGCGATCAGGATGGCGGTGCCGAAGCCCTTGACCAGCAGTTCCAGCGCGCGGCGGGCCAGGCTCGATCGCCACAGGGCCAGGCCCAGCGCGAGGGCGGCGACCACCGCGAACTCCGGGCCGACCACCATCGCGCCGACCACCAGGATCGCCGAGTCGGTGACCACCGCGACCGACGCGATCACGGTCGCCAGGGTCATGAAGGCGTAGAACGACCAGGAGCCGCGCACCTCGGACCGCGCCTGGGACAGCGCCATGTCCCAGACCACCGCGTCGTCCGGGGCGCCGGGCGCGGCCCGCTCGGCCTCCTCGGCGTTGTCCGACAGCGCGTCAGCCTCGCTCAGGCTCACCCCGCCGTCGGTGAAGACGCCCAGCTCGCGCAGCCAGCCGAGCGTGCCGGAGACCGCTTCCCGGGTTACCTCGCAGCTGATCAGGTCGCCCGCCGGGCGCCTGGCCGCGCCGGCCTGCAGCACCACGTTGGTCGCCGTCGGGTCCTCGACCAGCCGCTCCACCACCGAGGCGGTCACGGCGGGCGGCACGATCAGGCGCAGGTGCATCACAGCAGGAGATGATGCCCGATCGCCCCGGCCGGCGGCCGCTCGTCCTGCCGGGTTCGCCCGGCCTGGCAATACTGGAGGGACGCGGGCAGCCAGGGAGGTGAGGTCGGGTGCGGACCCAGGTGGCGATCGTCGGTGCCGGACCGGCCGGCCTGACGCTCAGCCAGCTGCTGCACCGGCAGGGCATCGAGTCGGTGGTGCTGGAGGCCCGCGACCGTGACTACCTGGAGCACCGGGTGCGCGCCGGCGTGCTGGAGCACGGCACCGTCGAGACCCTGTGCGAGGCCGGCGTCGGAGACCGGCTGGCCGGGCAGGGCATGCGCCACGGCGGCACCGAACTGCGCTTCGACCGGCGCCGGCACCGGATCGACTTCGAGGAGCTGACCGGTCGCGGCATCACCGTGTACGGCCAGCAGGAGGTGGTCAAGGACCTGATCGCCGCCCGGCTGGCCGACGTCAGGTTCGAGGTGGCCGACGTCGAGCTGCGCGACCTGGACACCGACCGCCCGCGGATCCGCTACCGGCAGCACGGCGAGCAGCACGAGCTCACCGCCGACCTGGTGGTGGGCGCGGACGGCTTCCACGGCGTGTGCCGGGGCTACCTGCCCTCGCCGACGGCCACCGAACGCGGCTACGACTACGCCTGGCTCGGCATCCTGGCCGAGGCGCCGCCGTCCTCGGCCGAGCTGATCTATGCCCGGCACGACCGCGGCTTCGCGCTGCACTCGATGCGTTCGCCCACCGTCACCCGGATGTACCTGCAGGTGCCGGCCGGCACCGATCCCGCCGACTGGCCGGACGACCGGGTCTGGGCCGAGCTGCACACCCGGCTGGCCACCGACGACGGGTTCGCGCTGGCCGAGGGCCCGCTGCTGGACAAGGGCGTCACCGAGATGCGCAGCGTGGTCATCAGCCCGCTGCAGCACGGCCGGCTGTTCCTGGCCGGCGACGCCGCCCACATCGTGCCGCCGACCGGCGCGAAGGGCCTGAACCTGGCCGTCGCCGACGTCCGGCTGCTGTCGTACGCGATCGGCGAGTTCTACGCGACGGGCGGGCAGGATTCGCTGGCGCGCTACACCGAGGACGCGCTCCGCCGGGTCTGGCTGGCCACCCACTTCTCCTGGTGGATGACCACGATGCTGCACGTCGACCCGGCCGCCGGCGAGTTCGGCCACCGGCTGGCCCGGGCCCAGCTCGACTACGCGACCAGCTCCACCGCGATGGCCACCGCCCTGGCCGAGAACTACACCGGCCTGCCCTACGACCGCGATTGGTTCTACCGTTGACGCTCCCCCGCTACCCGGCGCCCGCGCCCGGCACCCGTCCGCCGCTCGACGCCCCGGACTACCGCAGCACCGCGCTGCGGCATCCGGGCCGACCGCTGGTGCTGCTGCCGCAGCGGCTCACCGAGGTCACCGGGCCGCTCTTCGGCCACGACCGGGTGCGACCCGGCGAGGACGACCTGACCCGCTGGGACGGCGGCGAGGCGGTCGGCCAGCGGATCGTCGTGCACGGCCGGGTGCTCGATTCCGGCGGCCGCCCGGTGCCGGACACCCTGATCGAGATCTGGCAGGCGAACGCGGGCGGTCGCTACCGGCACGTCGCCGACCAGTGGCCGGCCGCACTGGACCCGCATTTCAACGGGCTCGGCCGGGTCGCCACCGACGCCGAGGGCCGGTACCGGTTCACCACGATCAAGCCCGGCGCCTACCCCTGGGGCAACCACCGCAACGCCTGGCGGCCGGCGCACATCCACCTGTCGCTCTTCGGCCGGGCCTTCACCCAGCGGCTGGTCACCCAGCTCTACTTCCCGGACGACCCGCTCTTCGGCCAGGACCCGATCTTCAACTCGGTGCCGGATCCGGCCGCCCGGCAGCGGATGGTCTGCGCCTACGACCACGACGCGACGGTCGAGCAGTGGGGACTCGGCTTCCGGTTCGACGTGGTGCTGCGCGGCCCGGCGCAGACCCCGTTCGAGAGCGAGCCGGACGATGACTGAGCCGCTGGGCTGCACGCCCTCGCAGACGGTGGGCCCGTTCCTGGCCATCGCGCTGCCCTGGGCCGACGGACCCGACGTTGTTTCTGCCGATCACCACGGGGCGATCCGGATCGTCGGGCGGCTGACCGACGGGGCCGGCCAGCCGGTGCCGGACGGGCTGGTCGAGGTGTGGCAGGCCGACCCGGACGGCCGGTTCGACCACCCGGACGATCCCCGCGGGGCCGGCGGCCGGCCAGGCTTCCGCGGCTTCGGGCGCTGCCCCACCGACCAGAACGGCGAGTTCTGGTTCCGGACGGTCAAGCCCGGGGCGCTGCCGGCCGGGGACGGCGTGGTCGAGGCACCGCACCTGGACGTCTCGGTCTTCGCCCGCGGCCTGCTCGACCGGCTGGTCACCAGGCTCTACTTTCCCGACGAGGACGGGGCGAACGCCGCCGACCCGGTGCTGCGGACGGTGCCGGACGCCGACCGGCTGATCGCCCGGCCGGCCGGCGACGGCACGCTGCGGTTCGACCTCTGCCTGCAGGGCACGGCCGAAACCCCGTTCTTCGCGCTATGACGGGCGCGATGTTCGATCCGGTGTTCGGCTGGTCGGCAGCCGCCGAGCTGGCCGGTGACCGGGCCTGGCTGGCGGCGCTGTGCCGGGTGGAGGCGGCGCTGGCCACCGCCTGCGCCACGGCCGGCCTGATCCCGAGCGCCGAGGCCGAGCGGATCCGGCTCGCCTGCGACCCGGCCGGGATCTCCCTGCCGGCGCAGCAGATCGAGGCCGGCGGCAACCCGGTCATCCCGCTCGCCTCGGCGCTCCGGCAGCGGGCCGGCACCGACGCGGTGCACCTCGGCGCGACCAGCCAGGACGTGCTCGACACCGCCGCGATGCTCATCAGCCGCGAGGTGCTGGCGCTGATCCGCGCCGAGCTGGCCGGGTGCGAGGCGGCCTGCGCAGCGCTCGCCGAACGCCATGCCGGCACCCCGATGATCGGCCGGACCCTGCTGCAGCAGGCGGAGCCGACCACGTTCGGGGTGCTGGCCGCGGGCTGGGGCACCGGCCTGCGGCGCGCGCTCCGGAAGCTGTCCGAGGCCGAGCTGAGCGGGCTGCTGGCGGTGCAGCTCGGCGGCGCGGCCGGCACCCTGGCCGGCTGGCATCCGCACGGCGCCGCGGTACGGGCCGCGCTGGCCGCCGAGCTGGGCCTGGCCGACCCGGGCACCACCTGGCACACCGAGCGCGGCCGGATCGCCGAGCTGGCCGGGCTGCTGGGCCTGGCGGCGACCGCGATCGGCAAGCCGGCCACCGACGTCGTGCTGCTGGCCCAGAGCGAGCTCGCCGAGGTGGCCGAGGCCAATCCGGGTGGATCGTCGGCGATGGCCCACAAGCGCAACCCGATCGCCGCAGTCACCGCGCGGGCCGCCGCGGCCCAGGCGCCGGGCCTGGTGGCGACGCTGCTGGCCGCCGGCGCGCCGGAACTGCAGCGCGGCGCCGGCCCGTGGCACGCGGAATGGCCCGCGCTGCGGCGGCTGCTGCTCGCGGTGGCCGGCGGCGCGGCCCGGCTGCGGGTGTCGCTGGGCGGCCTGCGGGTGGACGAGGACGCGCTCCGGGCGCACCTGCCCACCGGCCCGGTGGACGTCGGACACGCGGCCGACCTGGTCGCCGAGTACCTGGAGGGACGCACCCGATGATCGAACTGGCCTGCGCCGAGGCCGGCCGCCCGGACGGCCCGCCGCTGGTGCTGCTCAACTCGATCGGCAGCAGCGCCGCGATGTGGACGCCGTGCCTGGCGCCGCTGGCCGAGCGGTTCCGGCTGCTGCTGATCGACCACCCGGGCCACGGCGGCTCGCCATCGGCCAGCCGGCCGCTGACGGTGGCCGATCTCGGCCGGGGCGTGCTCGCGGTGCTCGACCGGCTGGCCGTCGGCCGGGCCGACCTGGCCGGGCTCTCGCTCGGCGGCATGACCGGCATCTGGCTGGCCGCGCACGCCCCGGACCGGATCGGCCGGCTGGCACTGCTGTGCACCACCGCGGCACCGGCGCACCGGGACGCCTACCGGGACCGGGCGGCGGCGGTCCGCGCGGGCGGGATGCCGGCGGTGGTCGAGCAGGTGCTGCCGCTCTGGATCACCCGCCGGCTGGCCGACCGCGACCCGGAACTGCGGGACCGGCTGGCGGCGATGCTGACCGCCGTCGACCCGGAGAGCTACGCCCGATGCTGCGAGCTGCTGGCCGAGCTGGATCTGCGGGCGGACCTGGCCCGGATCGCCGCCCCGACCCTGGTGCTGGCCGGCGAGCAGGATCCGGCGACCCCGCCGTCGCACGCCGAGGCCATCGTGGCCGGGGTGGCCGGCGCCCGGCTTGAGCTGCTCAGCCCCGCCGCCCACCTGGCCACCGTCGAGCAGCCGGGCCGGATCGCCCGGCTGCTGCTGGAGCATTTCCAGCTGCCGGGCGACACGGTCCGGCGAGCCGTGCTCGGCGACGCCCACGTCGACCGGGCCGCCGCCGCGACGGACGCGTTCAGCCGGCCGTTCCAGGACTTCATCACCCGCTACGCCTGGGGCGAGATCTGGGGACGGCCCGGGCTCAGCCGGCGCGACCGGTCCATCGCCACCCTGGCCGTGCTGGCCGCGCTGGGAGCCGAGCACGAGCTCGCGCTGCACGTCCGGGGCGCCCGCACGAACGGGCTGACCGACGCCGAGATCGCCGAGGTGCTGCTGCACACCGCGGTCTACGCAGGCGTGCCACGGGCCAACCGGGCCACCGCAATCGCCAGGGAAACCCTGGCCGAACTCGATCGAACCGCCTCGGGCCCGACCACAGAGGAGGACGCATGACCGCCACCGTCCCAGGAGTCCGCACCGCGCCGCCGTTCCGGGCCGATCACGTCGGCAGCCTGCTGCGGCCACCGGCGCTGCTGCGCGCACGCGCCGACCACGCGGCCGGCACCCTCGCCGACGAGCAGCTGCGCGCCGCCGAGGACGCCGCGATCCGGGAGGTGGTCGCGATGCAGGCCGAGCTGGGCCTGGCGACCGCCACCGACGGCGAGTTCCGGCGCACCTCGTGGCACATGGACTTCATCTACCGGCTGCGTGGCATCAGCCGCACCACCGAGAACATCGAGGTGCACTTCCGCAACGCCCAGGGCGACCTCGACTTCACCTCGGCCGCGCTCAAGGTCGACGGCAGGCTCGGCATCGACGGACCGATCTTCGCCGAGGCGTTCGAGTTCCTCCAGTCCTGCACAGCCGAAACGCAAACGCCCAAGCTCACCATCCCGTCGCCGAGCATGGTGCACTACCGGGGCGGGGCGGCGGCAATCGACCCGGCCGTCTACCCGGACGAGGACGAGTTCTGGGACGACCTGTCCCGGGCCTACGCCGCCCAGGTGCGGGCGATCGCCGAGCGGGGCTGCCGCTACCTGCAGCTGGACGACACCAGCCTGGCCTACCTCAACGACCCGGCCCAGCGGGCCCAGCTGACCGCGCAGGGCCGGGACGCCGAGCACCAGCACGAGCGCTACATCCGGCAGCTCAACGCCGCCCTGGCCGACCGGCCGGCGGGGCTGACCGTCACCACCCACCTGTGCCGGGGCAACTTCCGCTCGTCGTGGGCGGCCGAGGGTGGCTACGACTTCGTCGCCGAGGCACTGTTCGGCGGTCTGGACGTGGACGGCTTCTTCCTGGAGTACGACGACGAGCGGTCCGGTGGGTTCGCGCCGCTGCGCTTCGTGCCGCCGGGCAAGCAGGTGGTGCTGGGCCTGGTCACCACCAAGCGACCGGAGCTGGAGCGCAAGGACGACCTCAAGCGCCGGATCGACGAGGCCGCGAAGTACCTCGACCTCGACCAGCTGTGCCTGTCACCGCAGTGCGGCTTCTCCTCCACCGTGGAGGGCAACGACCTGACGCTGGACGAGGAGCGGGCGAAGCTGGCGCTGGTGGTCGAGACCGCCGCCGAGATCTGGGGTGCCTGACCGGCCTAACTGGTGGCCTCGCCTGCCACGGCCAGCCGCACCGGTGCCGGCAGCTCGACCGGTTCCCGGGCCGGCTCGTGCAGCAGCGCCCGGTCGCGGCCGGCCCGCTTGGCCTCGAAGAGCGCCAGGTCGGCCCGGGCGATCGCCTCGGCCAACTCCTCGCCGGGACCGGACTCGGTCACCCCGAAGCTGCAGGTGAACGGCGGCAGCCCGTGCTCGAGCACCGCGCTGGCCAGCCGCGCCCGGACGTTGTCGGCGATCGAGCGGGCGTCCGGTCCGGTGCAGCCGGGCAGCACCGCGACGAACTCCTCGCCGCCGTGCCGGGAGACCAGGTCCTGCTTGCGCAACGAGCTGGCGAAGGTGGTCGCGAACAGCCGCAGCGCCCGGTCGCCGGTCTCGTGGCCGTAGGTGTCGTTCAGCTGCTTGAAGTGGTCGAGGTCGGCCACCACCACCGCGATCCGGTTCTCGGCCTGGCGCAGCTCGCGCACCCGGTTCTGCATCGAGCGGCGGTTGAGCAGCCCGGTCAGGCTGTCGGTGGAGGCCTGCAGCTGGGACTCCGCGATCACCCGCAGCAGCCCGATCCGGGAGCCGAGCTTGTCGGTCAGCACGCCGAGGTCCTGCGACTGCTCCGCGCTCGGCAGCTCGCCCGGGGTGTCCACCGCGTGCAGCACGCCGACCGTCCGGCCCATGATCGAGACCGGCAGGCAGACCGCCGAGCACCGGCCGCGCTCGCGGTGCCGCAGCTTCGGGCAGGCGTCGAGCGCCTCGCTGTCGGCGAAGCGCTGCAGCTGCGAGCGGCGGGCGGCCGGGCACTGGTCCGGCGAGTCGACGGTGCAGCCGGGTGCCACCCCGTCCGGCGACGAGGTGGCGACCCGCAGCAGGTGGGCGTGGCTGTTGTCGGCCAGCAGCAGCTCGGCCGACGATTGCGGCACCACCTGGCCGAGCGCCCGCTCGATCACCTCGATCACCTCGGGCTCGTTGCCGGCCATCTCCAGCGCGGTGTGCAGGCTGCGGTCGAAGTCCTGACGGCGGACCTGCGCGTGCCGGCGGCTGCTCTCCAGCTCCACCTCCTCGATGGCGTTCTTGAGCTGGCTGCGCAGCGTCTTCATCAGCCGGTTCGCCAGCCGCTGCTGCCGGTCCATCCGGTACCAGACCAGGCCGGTCAGCGGGACGGCGGTGGCGCACATCAGGCCGGCGGTGATCAGCGCCGCGGCCAGCCCGCCGGCGACCCGGTGCGCGAGGTAGGTCGCGGGGAGGGCGATGACGGTGATCAGGGTGACCGCGAGGACGGCGGTCTGGATGCCGAGCTGCTTCATCCGGTTGCGCGCGTGGTACCACTGGGCCTCGGTCGCGGCTATGACCTCCGGGTCGACCATGACGCCTCCCATCGCCGAGCCGGCCCCGTACCCGCTCTGAGAGATCCCATCGGCAATCCGGCGCCCGGGTTGAGCATCGGACGCCTGAGCAGACAGCGGTCAGTCCGGGTCGGCCCCGGCCTCGGCCAGCGCCTGCTCTGCCCGTTCGAGCGCCCGGGCGGCCGTGCGGTGGGCCCGCTCGGCCGCGGCGACCCCGCCGGCCGCCCGCTGCCCGGCCCGCTCGGCGGCGGCCAGCTCGTCGCGCAGCCGTGCGGTCCGGGCGGCCAGCTCGGCCTGCTCGGCGCGGGCATCGTCCAGCTGTTCGACGGCCCGGTCGAGCGCGTCCAGCGCCGCCGCGCGGTCCCGCTCGGCACGCCGCAGCGCGCGTTCGGCCCGGCCGCCAGTGGCCGATTCCGCGGCGGCCGGTTCCGCGGGGGTGGGGACGGCGCGCAGCCGGTTGGGTACCGCCACCGCGTCGCCGAGGTCCACCGCCCCGAAGCCGGAGTAGCTGAGCGCGGCGGTCAGCCGGCCGGACAGCACCGCCCGCTCGGCGTCCTCGTCGGCGATCGCCGCCTCGAAGGTGGCCCGCACCTGGCCGAGCACCGCCTCGCTGGGCGGCCGGGCGGGAGCGCGCCGGGCCAGCTCGGTGAGCGCGGCCAGCGCCGCCTGCCGCCGTTCGGACAGCTGCCGCAGCTCCGGACCGCGCAGGTGGCGGTGGGCATCGCGCAGCGCGGCGGCGAGCTCGGTCAGCTCAGTCAGCTCGGCCGGCCGGTCCCGGGCCAGCCGGTTGACCAGGGCGGCGGCCAGCACCGGCTTGCGCAGCCCGCCGATCTGCCGGGCCAGCTCCCGGTCCCCGGCCGCGCGGGCCTGCCCGGCCAGCTCGGTGCGCCGCCGGCCGAAGGCGTCCAGCTCGTCCGGCCCGAGCGCGCAGAGCAGGTCGGCCGCGGCGTCGAGGTCGAGGTCGCCTCCGAGTCGGCGTAGTGCCCGAACGGCGGCACCTCGACGTACCCGGATGAGCGGTAGAGCTGGATCGCCTCGGGCTGCTTGCCACCGGTCTCCAGCAGGAACCAGCGCACCCCGTGCCCGGCCGCGCTGTCCTCCAGGTACCGCAGCATCGCCCGGGCGAAGCCGGCCCCGCGGACCGCCTCGGCCACGTACATCCGCTTGAGCTCGGCGGCCGGGTCGGCCCAGGCGGTCGCCGGGTCGCCGGCCACCAGCAGCCGCCAGCCACCCATCGCAACCGGCTCGCCGTCGCAGTAGCCGACCGCGAACAGCCCGCGCGGGGCGTCGAACTGGCTGCGGTCGATGTGCGCGCCGTCCGGCCCGCCGTAGCGCCGGACGTACTCTTGCTGCACCTCGCCGACCAGCCGCTCGGCGTCCGGGTGGTGGTAGCCGACCGGTCGGATCTCCAGCTCTGCCATAGCCGCATTGTCGCGCACGCGACGATCGGCCCGGCGCCCGGTCGACCCTGGCCGCATAGCGCACCGTGACGGGTCAATTACCTTTCGTCATAGGCCAAAACGCCCATGGCCAATCTCCTTACTTGTGCTTGACATGAAGTCGGCGTTAGTGGATTGTGCGGTTACCGTCTCGGAGCCGAGGCGGTCGGGTGAGTGACGATCCGCCGGGCGACCTGGTCGCCGCTGGCCCGGCGGGGAGCAAGGCGAAACCGGCACCTGGTCGAGCGTCAGCACACCCGGGGGGCCCTTCGCCGATGCGCACGTCCGCACGCACCCGCCGCCGGGGCCTGGTAGCCGTCGGCACCGGCCTGGTCGTCCTGCTCGGCGGCGGTGTCGCCTTCGCCTACTGGACGACCACCGGCTCCGGTTCCGGGACCGCCCGGGTTGCCACCGCGACCGCCGGCCTGACCCTGCACGCGACCACCACCGGCCTGCTCGCGCCGGGCACCAGCATCGGGGTGTCGTTCACCGCCGACAACCCGGGCCCGGCCGGCCTGCGGGTCGGCACCGTGCACCTGGTGAGCGTGGCGGCCGACGCCGGGCATGCCGGCTGCTCGGTGGCCGACTTCGCGATGGCCGACGTGCCGGTGAACCAGACCGTGCCGCCGCACGGCGTCGGCGTGCCGCTCACCGCGACCGGCAGCCTCAGCTACGCCGACACCACCGCCGACCAGTCCGGCTGCATGGGCGCGACCCTCACGCTGACCGTCAGCAGCAACTAGCCACCGCCCCCGTCGCGACCCCGCGCCGGCGCACAACGAGCAGGACGACCAGGACGACGATGAGCACGGTCATGGCGAGGGTGACCCGGCGGGCGGCATGGCCGACGCTGTCGTTGACCCTGCTCGCCCTGCTCGGGGTGCTCGGCGTGCTGCTGCTCACCGGCGGTCACCGCTCCGACCGGGGCGCGTTCAGCGTCCGGACGCAGCCCTCGGTGATCGCCCTGACAGTCGGCGACGGCGCCGAGTTCACCGTGACGCTGACCGCCCAGGACGGCTTCGCCGGCACCGTCACGCTGGCCAGTGCCCCGCTGCCGGCCGGCGTCGAGCTGACCTTCGACCAGTGGGCGCTCACCCTCTCTGCCGGCCAGCGGGTCGCGGTGGCCACCGGCCGGCTGCGCACCACCAGCGCTGCGGCGGCCGGGGCGGCCGGCATCCAGGTGATCGCCCGCGCCGGCGGGACCAGCCAGACCAGCGTGGTGCAGTTGCAGCTGCAGCCGGCCGACCTGACCAACCCGGCCGCCCCGCCGCCGCCGACCACCGGCCCGGGCAGCGCGAGCTTCACCGTCTTCGGCAACCTGCGGGGTGCCCTGGCACCGGGCGCGAGCCTGCCGATCGACCTGCACCTGGTGAACGGCAACCCGTTCGAGCTGCGGGTCGACAGCCTGACCGTGGCCGTCGCCTCGACCAGCAGCGCCGCCTGCCGGCCGGAGAACTTCGCCGTCGTGCAGTACCGGGGCGGCTACCCGGTGCGGGTCGCGGCCGGCACCAGCACGTCGCTGTCCGCGCTGCGGGTGCCGGCCGCGGCCTGGCCCCAGCTGCGGATGCTCGACCTGCCCAGCAACCAGGACGCGTGCAAGGGCGTGACGGTGAACCTGCGCTACGCCGGCACCGGATCGGGGGCGTGACCGTGCTCCGCCGGGTGGGCCTCCCGGTTATCGCCCTGCTCGCGGTGCTGCTGGCCGGCACCACCAGCGCCTGGGCGTACTGGCGGGCGGCCGGCACCGGCACCGGCCGGGCCGCCGTCGACCGGCTGGCCATCGAGGTGCAGGCGCCCGACGGCCCGAACGCCGCGCTGCTGCTACCCGGCGGCACCGGCGACGCGCTGGTACGGGTGCACAACGCAGGCACCGTGCCGGTGACGGTGATCTCGGTGCAGCCGAACGGCGTCCCGGTGGCAGGCAACGGCTGCACCCCGACCGGCGTCGGCTTCACCGGCCGGGACGGGCTGGACTGGCCGATCCCGGCCGGCGGCACGGTGACCCGGTCGCTGCCCGGCACGGTGCGGATGGCCCTGGACGCCGCGGCCGGCTGCCAGGGCACCAGCTTCGCCATCCCGGTGACGGTGACCGTCCGCTCGCTCGACGGCACCCGCAGCACCGGCGGGCGGCACCCGTGAGGCGGTGGCTGCGGCTGGCCGGCCTGCTGGCCGGCGGCGCGACGCTGCTCGCGATCACCCCGGGGGTGGCGGCCGGCTTCTGGCTGCGCGCCGACGGCTCGCACAGCGCCCGGGCCACCGCGGCGGTGCTGCCGGCCGGGCACCCGCCGACCGGCGCCGCCGTGGCCGGGCGCACCGTCACGGTCCGGTTCCCACTGTCGGTCGTGGCCGGCGTGCCGCTCGCCGACTACCGGCTCGTCCGGTACCCGGCCGGCGGTGGCACCCCGGCGGCATCCTGGGCCTGCCACCTGGCGGATGCCGCCGGCTGCACCGAGGCCGGCGTGCCGGACGGCACCTGGGTCTACACCGACACCCCCGTGCGCGGCAGCTGGCAGGGCACCGAGAGCCGGGCCGGCCGGCCCGTCCAGGTGGACGGCACCGCACCCGCGGTCGGGGTGGCCGAGCTGGCGACCCGGGACCGCACCCCGCTGCTCACCGGCACCGCCGGCACCCGGCCCGGCGATGCCCGCACGGTGACGGTGCGCGTCTACGCCCGTGGCCGGCTGCTGCAAACCCGGACCGTGGCCGCGGCCGGTGGCCGGTGGCGGCTGGCGGCCCGGGCGCTGCCGGCCGACGCCGGCTACACGGTGCGGGTCCGGCAGGCGGATGCGGCCGGCAACGTCGGCGAGGCGGCCGCCCGGCTGGTGATCGACCGGACGGCGCCCACGGTCAGACTGGCCGGGCTGCCTGCCCTGGTGGGCGGCCGGCCGAGGTTCACCGGCACCGCGGGCACCGCCCGGGACGCGGCCGGGCACAGCGCCGATGCCCCGACGGTGACCGTGCGGGTGTGGGCGGCCGGCGGCGGGGTGGTGCAGACGCTGACCGCGGCGGTGGCGCACGGCCGCTGGTCGGTGACCAGCCCGGGGCTGCCGTCCGGCCGGTACGTGGTGCGCGCCGTGCAGGCGGACGCGGCCGGCAACGAGGCCGTGACCGGGCCGCGGCGGTTCGCGGTGGACGCCAGCCCGCCGGCGGTCACGGTGGCCGGCGGACCGACCGCCGATCCGGCCCCGGTGCTGCGTGGCACCGCGGGCACCGCGCACGGCGACGCCGGGACGGTGACGGTGCGGGTGACCGACGCCGCCGGCCGGCTGGTGCGGCGGCAGGTCGTCCGGGTGGTCCGCGGTGGCTGGTCGGCGCGGCTGGCCGGGCTGGCGCCGAACGCCCGCTACGCCGTGACGGTGGCGCAGGCCGACGCGCTCGGCAACGTCGGCCGGGCCAGCGCCGGGCTGACGGTGGACACCGCCGCGCCGGTAGTCACCCTGACCGCCGCCGGGCCGTCCGCCGACCCGGCCGGGGCCGCCGTCACCGGGACCGCCGGAGCCGCGGCGGATTCGCCGACCACCAGCGCCGACGCTGCCACCGTGACGGTGCGGGTGTACTCGGGGCCGTCCGTGGTGCGGGAGCTGGCCGTGCCGGTGACGGCGGGCGCGTTCTCGGTGGCCGTCGCGCTGCCGCCGGGGACCTACACCGCCGAGGCGACCCAGCGGGACGCGGCCGGCAACCTCGGCCGGAGTGCCCCGGTCACCCTCACCGTGCCCGCCAGCGCGTTTCCGTCATCGGATCGTTGACTGTGCGTGAGTCCCGGTAATCCACACTTTGTGGATATCCAGGACTCATCTTTCATCAACGCTGAGCATTGCCCGACGATGAGTGGTGATGAAGAAGCTGGTGCTGGTGCCACCCAAGATGGAGCTGGCTTCAGTCATGACGACAGACCCTGGTCGCCGGAACCAGCCCCAGAAGGGCACGACGAAGTCGGCCACCCTGGCAGGAATCGGCTCCCTCTTCGATCTCCGGGGAGCGGCGACCTGCCGCAACATATCGTCGCTGATGCAGCCGGGGCGTCCCAAGACCTCGGTGAAGGGGAGCTTCTCGACAGCGATGAGGCGACGGCCAATCTAGCCAAGACGGGGGAACTTCCCCGGATCGTTCTGGGGATCAAGCAGGACGTCCAGAACATCAAAAACGAACTGCACCTGCATGGTTCCACCCAATTCAGCGTTCGAGAGTTGCGGGAGCTCAAGGACAACAGCGGGACGGCCATCGAAGCTCAGACCTCCTCCGACCCGACCCAATCGGCGGCTGACGAGTAGCGAGTCCCGGCCTAACCCGCCACCGGCAGCGCGATCACGACGACCAGCCCGCCACCCGGGGTGTCCTCCAGCCCGATGCTGCCGTGCATCGCCTCGACGAAGCCGCGCGCGATGGCCAGCCCCAGCCCGACCCCGGCCCCGGTGCTCACCGCCCGGTCGTCCCGGCGCTGGAACGGCGCGAACACCGCCGCCTTCGCCGCGTCCGGGATGCCCGGGCCACGGTCGATCACCCGCAGCTCCACCAGCCCGCCGTGCCGCTCGGCGACCATCCGCACCCGGGCGCCGGACGGCGAGTAGCGCAGCGCGTTCTCCAGCACGTTCGCCAGCACCCGTTCGGCCAGGCCCGCGTCGGCCAGCACGGCGGGCAGCTCGCCGGGGATCGAGACGTCCACCGCGGCCGGCGCCGTCAGCGCCGACAGCGCCCGGTTGACCAGGTCGTCCACGCCCACCGGGTGCAGGTCCACCGACAGCGCGCCGGCCTGCAGCCGCGACAGGTCCAGCAGGTTCGTCACCAGCGCGGTCAGCCGGTCCAGCGCCCGGTCGGCGGTGCCGAGCAGCTCCCGGCGATCGTCCTCGCTCCACCGCACCTCGGCGCTGCGCAGGCTCGACACCGCCGCCTTCGCCGAGGCGATCGGGGTGCGCAGGTCGTGGCTCACCGCGTTGAGCAGCGCCGTCCGGGCCCGATCGGTCTCGGCCAGTTCCCGGGCCGCGGCCGCCGCCTCGGCCAGCTGCCGCTGCCGGTAGGCCACCGCCACCTCGGTCGCGAAGGCCACCAGCATCCGCTGGTCCTCGGCGGCCAGGCCGCGCCCGTGCAGCGCCAGGGTCAGGTCGTCCCCGATCGGCACCAGCACCTCGGCGGCACCGGCCGCCGGCTCGCCGGTGGCCGCCAGCACCTGCCGACCGCCCTGGCCGTCCGCCCGCACCAGCTCCACGCCGCGCACCGCGAAGGTCTCGGCCACCCGCTGCAGCAGCGCCGGCAGCGCCTGCTCGCCGCGCAGCAGGCTGCCGGCCAGCGTCGAGAGCGTCTCGGCCTCGGCATTGGCCCGGGCCGCCTCCGCGGTCCGGCGGGCGGCCTGGTCGACCACCCGCGAGACCAGCACCGCGATCAGCACGAACACCGACAGCGCCAGGATGTTCTGCGGCTCGGAGATGGTGAACGTGTGCAGCGGTTCGGCGAAGTAGAAGTTGAGCAGCACGCTGGCCGCTACCGCCGCGGCCAGGGCCGGCCAGAAGCCGCCCACCAGCGCGCAGATCACCACGACCAGCAGGAACAGCAGCAGGTCGCTGCCGAAGCTCAGGTCCGACCGGAACCGGCTGCACACCGCGACCAGCGCCGCCAGCATCACCGCCGCCAGCAGCAGCCCGGCCAGCCGGCGGCGCCGGGTCAGCCCGCCGGTGAGCCGCGGCAGCACCCGGCCGCGGCCGGCGTAGTCGTGGCTGACCACGTGCACGTCGATGCTGCCCGACCGGCGGGTGATGCTCATCCCGGTGCCCGGCCCGGTCAGGGCCGCCAACAGCGGGTGCCGGCGGCTGGCGCCGATCACGATCTGGGTGGCGTTGCTGGCCCGGGCGAAGTCCAGCACCGCCTCGGCCACCTGCTCGCCGATGATCGAGTGGAAGCTGCCGCCGAGCGATTCCACCAGCAGCCGCTGCGAGTCCAGCGCCGCCACCGACCGCAGGCCGTCGCTGCGCGCGATGTGCACCGCCAGCAGCTCGCCGCTGCCGGTGCGGTCGGCGATCCGGGCGGCCCGCCGGATGAGCGCCTCCCCTTCCGGGCCGCCGGTGAGCGCCACCACCACCCGTTCCCGGGTCTCCCAGGTGTCGGCGATGCCGTGCCGCTGCCGGTACTGCTGCAGTCCCTCGGACACGCTGTCGGCCAGCCAGAGCAGCGCCAGCTCGCGCAGCGCGGTCAGGTTGCCCGGCCGGAAGTAGTTGGCCAGCGCCGCGCCGGTCTCCTCGGCCGGGTAGACGTTGCCGTGCGCCAGCCGGCGGCGAAGCGCCTCGGGGGTCATGTCCACCAGCTCGACCTGCTCGGCGGCCCGTACCACCGCGTCCGGCACCGTCTCGGTGACCGGCATCCCGGTGACCGCCTCGACCACGTCGGTGACCGACTCCAGGTGCTGGACGTTCAGCGTGCTGACCACGTCGATGCCGGCCGCCAGCAGCACCTCGACGTCCTGCCAGCGCGCGGCGTTGCCGGCGCCCGGCACGTTGCGGTGGGCCAGCTCGTCGACCAGCGCGACCTGCGGGTGCCGGTCGAGCACGGCGGCCAGGTCGAGCTCGGCGAACTCGGCACCCCGGTAGCCGATCCGGCGCGGCGGCACCACCGGCAGCGCACCGATCCGCTCGGCGGTGGCCGGCCGGCCGTGCGGCTCGACGAAGGCCACCACCACGTCCGCGCCGCGGGCCAGTCGCCGGTTGCCCTCGTCCAGCATCCGGAACGTCTTGCCCACCCCGGGCGCGGCGCCCAGGTACACGCGCAGCCGCCCGCGCTGTGACACGCCGCCCGCTCCCATCCGCCGCGGCCCGACCGCGGGCCCGGCACGCCGCCTCACTCTACGGGCGGGCCGGCCACGGGCCCGGGACGCACGAGTGCCCCCGGCCAACGTCGGCCGGGGGCACTCGCGGGGAGCCCGAGCGTCAGCTCAGGTTGATGTCGTCCACCCAGAAGGTGGTCGCGTATGCCGAGTCGTTCGTCGCGGCGAACGACAGCAGTACGGACTGGCCGGCGTAGGCCGACAGGTCCGAGGTGGTCTTGATCCAGGTACCGGTCGAGCTGCCGTCCGACTGGGTGCTGACCGTCTTGAGCACGGTGCCGCTCTGCTTGATGGTGGTGGTCAGGAAGTCGTAGGAGTGGCTGGTCTCGGCCGTGGTGATGTAGGTGTAGAAGGTCAGCACGCCGGAGGTCGGCACGGTCACCGTCTGGGTGGCCGACATCGACGAGTTGGTGGTGCCGCCGAGCTTGAGCGCGTACGAGCCGCCATGCGTGGTGCCGGTGGTGACGGCCGCGCCGCTGCCCAGCGACCAGTAGTGGTTGCCGTTCTCGAAGTCGCCGTTCTGCACGGCGTTGCTGCCGCCACCGCCGGAGGTGCCGACGGTCCAGCTGAAGCTGGCCGAGGCGGTCGCGTTGGTCGCGTCCTTGGCGGTCGCGGTCACCGAGAAGGTGCCGGCGGCCGACGGAGTGCCCGAGACCAGGCCGGACGAGGCGTTGAGCGACAGGCCGGTGGGCAGCCCGGTGGCCGACCAGGTGTAGGGCGAGGTGCCGCCGCTGGCGGTGAGCTGCAGGCTGGCCGCGGAGCCGACGGTGCTCGACTGCGAGCCCGGGTTGTTCACCGACAGCGAGCCGGTGCCGCCGCCGCTGCCGCCGCTGGCCAGCCACTCGGTGCCGTTGAGCATCACCTTGTCGTCGGTGCCGGCCGGGTCGTTCCAGCCGTTGTAGAGGGTGTTGCCCGACTGGCCGGTGCCGTCGTCGATGGTGGAGGAGTCACCGATGAACATCACCCGGCCGGAGCCGAAGGTCGAGGTGGCGACCGCCGCGCCGGTGGTGCCGGACGGGGAGTAGCCGGTCCGGTAGATCTCACCGCGCACGTTCGGGTTGTCCGACGGCTTCATCGTCACCGTGGTGCCGTTGCGGATGATGGTGCCGGTGGCGGTGCCGAACGGGCCCTTGATGATCGGGTCGTTGGCGGCGGCGGAGCCGATCACGTTCGGGTTCTCGCTGGCGATGTTGAGCAGGTCGATCGAGAAGCCGAACGGGTCGTTGGAGTTGACCGAGTTGTTGGTCATCAGGTCGTTCAGGATCTTCGGCGAGTCCCAGCCGTCGTTGTTGCGGTCCGAGCCGGTGTGGTCGGAGATCATGAACAGGCCGCCGCCGTTCTTGACGAACGTCATGATGGCGGTCTTCTCCGAGGCCGTGAGCTGGATGTTCGGCTCGGGCAGCACGAAGGCATTGAAGTTCTTCAGGTCCAGCGACCCGCTGGTGCCGTAGGTGATGGTGTTGCCGGAGCCCAGCGTCTTCAGCGAGTAGCGCCCGGTCTTCTGCAGCGCCACGCCCCAGGCCGAGATGGCACCGGTCCAGGACGTCTCCGAGGTCGGGTTGGAGTTCTGGGCCAGCGGGTCCGGCTGGGACGTCGAGATGATCCAGTCGGCGTTGCCGGCGGTCTCGGCCAGCGTGTTGTCGAACAGCACCTTGTAGGGCGTGGTCGCGGCGTGTGCCGCCGGCGCCGTGCTGACCAGCGAGGCGACGGTGAGGGCCGCCGCTCCGGTGAGCACGGCGGTGGTCACCGCGCCGATTCTCCGAGACAGCCGCGCAGGGCTCGTCCGCATATCAAACCTCCGGGGGTAAGGGGGTGAGTGTCCGATTTGATCAGACTCGGCGCACTGTAGAACCCCGGAGGTTCGCTAGGAGTTAATTAAGAGTAAGTGTTGGACAAACAGAGGATTTTCATGGGAAGCGCGGCTAGAGCTCCAGGCTCTCGCCCGCGGCCAGCGGCTGGTAGTCGGTGCCGTACTCCAGCCCCACCCGGCGCAGGTGCGAGCCGTAGCCGAACCGGCCGGTGTCCGAGAGCAGCGCGTCGTGCACGCCGGTCGCCCGCCGGGCCCGCAGCGCCACCGTGAAGTCGATGGTCTCGGCGATCTTGGCCCACGGCGCGTTCAGCGGCACCAGCGCCAACTCCACCGAGGCGGTCGGCACCACGTAGGAGTCGCCGGGGTGGTAGACGGTGCCCTCGACCAGGTAGCAGACGTTGGCCACCACCGGCACCGAGGAGT
>Ga0335073_10004528_pt1 | contig 19425 bp, 16 predicted proteins | sample Lox_Sample_22_FD_207093 | JGI IMG/M metagenome (GOLD analysis project Ga0335073, IMG submission 207093) | Soil microbial communities from Loxahatchee National Wildlife Refuge, Florida, United States - Lox_Sample_2.2 | ecosystem: Environmental > Terrestrial > Soil > Wetlands | place: USA...
CGATGCCACGACGGGAGACGGCTTGCTGACGGCCTTGCGCGTGATGGACGTGATGGTGCGGAGCGGGAAGCCGCTGGCAGAGCTGGTAGGTGACTTGAAGGTGTTTCCGCAGAAAATTCAGAATGTACGGGTACGGGAGAAGGTTCCGTTTGCGCAGGTTCCAGAAGTGCAGAAAGCGATTGATTCAGCGCAGCGCGAACTCGATGGCAACGGGCGCGTGGTGGTGCGCTATTCGGGAACCGAGGCGCTGGCACGGGTGATGGTGGAGGCAGAGTCGGAGGAAAAGATGAAGGCATTGACGGCAGGGATTGCAGGAGCGATTGAAAGGGAGCTGGGAGGGTAGCAGACAGAAAGGGATTTTCCTACTCAAATATTGGCGACAACCTGGCCAGCACTTCGTTCACGGCTGCGAGCGGGAGTGCCCGCGACAGTTAGCTAGTCCAAATCTCTCCAGTTGGGGCCAATGCCGAGCTCGACTAACAGCGGCACGGCTAACTCGCGGACATTTTCCATTTCTTCGCGGACGAGAGATTTCATCACATCGATTTCTTCTTCCGGAATATCGAAGACTAATTCATCGTGCACCTGCAAAGTCATCTTTGACTTCAGTTCGCGGTCGCGCAGGGCGGCGTCGATGCGGATCATGGCGATCTTGATGAGATCGGCGGCGGTGCCTTGCAAAGGGGTGTTGACGGCGGTGCGCTCGGCGAAGCCGCGCTGATTGGCGTTTTTGCTGTTGATGTCGGGGATGGGGCGAATGCGATCGAAGAGCGTTTTCACTTTCAGGTCGCGGCGGGCTGCTTCGAGAGTCTGGTCGATAAAGGCACGGACACCTTTGTACGTCTTGAAATAATTTTCGATAAACAGCTTGGCCTCGCCAGTTTCGATGCCGAGATTTTGCGAGAGGCCAAAAGGCGAGAGCCCATAGACGATGCCGAAGTTCACGACTTTGGCCTGGCGGCGATGGTCAGGCGTAACCATGAGCGGTGGCACGCCGAAGACTTGCGAGGCCGTGAGCGTGTGAATGTCGTCGCCGCGGCGATAGGCTTCGACCAGCAGCGGGTCGCGAGAGAAGTGTGCAAGGAGGCGGAGTTCGATTTGCGAGTAATCGGCAGTGAGAAGAACGTGGCCGGGCTCGGCGATGAAGGCGGCGCGGATGCTGCGTCCGAGCTCGGTGCGGATGGGAATGTTCTGCAGATTGGGGTTCGCAGAAGAAAGACGGCCGGTGGCGGTGCCGGCCTGATAGAAGGTGGTGTGCAGGCGGCCGGTGGCGGGATTGATCAGCGCGGGCAGAGCGTCGACGTAGGTAGATTTGAGCTTGGTGAGCTGGCGATAGTCGAGGACCATGCGAGCGATGGGATGTTCTTCGGCCAAATCTTCGAGCACATCGACGGCGGTCGATATGGTGCGCCCTTTGCCATATTTCACGGGCTTGGGCAGGCTCAGCTTGTTGAACAGAACATCCCCAAGCTGGCGCGGCGAGCTGATGTTGAACTCGGTTCCTGCCGCTTCATAGATTTCTTTGGCCTGGGCGGTAATTTCCCGCTCAAGCTCCGTTGACATGCGCGAGAGAGCGGTGGTGTCGATCTTTACTCCGGCTTGCTCCATGCGAGCGAGAACAGGAACGAGCGGCAGATCGATCTCTTCATAAAGCTTGAGCAGGCCGGCTTGCCCGACTTCGTCGCGAAGAGATGCGGTGAGACGAAATGTGATGTCGGCGGCCTCGGCAAGATCGCCGCTGAGCTTCAGGTTGGACTGACGTAGAGCGACTTCTGAAAGGCGATGCGAAGAATATGTGGGGTTGAGCAGATAGGAATACAGCATGGGATCATGATGCACGCCCCGAAGCGCGACGCCGGCCGGTGTGAGCGCATGAATCGCCGACTTGTAATCGTGGATGGATTTGGGCAAAGCGGGATCTGCGAGGGCAGCGTGCAGCCTGGTTGCGGCCTCATTCGAGTTCAGCGCGACCGAGGCAGCGGAGCCGGCGGATGCAGAGATGGCGATACGCAGCATTGGCTTGTTTGTCGGAGCCGCTGCGGCGTGGGTTAGCGGCAGCATGGGAGCTTCCTCCGCCGATGCTTCTTCTTCGTTCTCTTCGCCGGGTGTTACGGCTGGTTCCGTTTGCTCAATCGCTATGGCAAGCACACCTCCGGGAGCAATTGTCTTCAAAACTTTCTCCACATCGGCGGCTGATGTTGCCTGGGTATAGTGGGATTCCGTAATTGCGACGGTCGGCAGTAATTCCTTCAGAAGTGATGTAAATTCAAGCTCGGTGAAGAGCTGGCGGAGAGCGACGAGGTCAGGCTCGCCGACACGCATGGATTCGACATCGAGGTCGACGGGAACATTTACGTCGATGGCGGCCATGCTCTTGCTGAAGAGGATGGTCTCGCGGTTGTTCTGCAGCGACTCGCGGTAGGTTTTCTTTTCGACTTCGGCAGCGCGCTCGAGGGCTTGTTCGACCGAGCCGAAGCGCTTGATGATTTCGACCGAGCCCTTGTCGCCGATGCCGGGAGCGCCGGGGATGTTATCGATACTGTCACCACGGAGGGCCATCACATCGACCACACGCTCCGGGGGAACACCGAGAATCTCTTCGACCTTGGCGGGGTCGCAGATCAGATTGTCTTTCGGAGGATTCAGAATGCAGACCTTTTCATTGACGAGCTGCATCATGTCCTTGTCGCTGGAGACGACGTAGACGGGATGCGAGGCTTCGGCAGCTTTGCGGGCGAGTGTGCCGATGACATCGTCGGCTTCGAAGCCGGCGTGCTCGAGAATGGGGATGCGATAAGCCTCGAGGGCGCGACGAATGTAAGGAAGCTGCTGGGCGAGATCTTCGGGCATGGCGGCGCGGTTGGCCTTGTAGCCTTTGTATTCGACCTCCGTAAAGGTTTGCGTCTTGATATCGAACTTGCGGACTGTCGTGATGGCTTCGGCTTGCTGGTCGCGAAAAGTGGGGGCGGCAACGTCGTAGACTGCCGCCAGATATTCAGGAGAAAAATCTTCGCGCAGCTTGCGCAACATGTTGACAAAAACGTAAATCGCGGCGGTGGGAAGGCCATGCTTGGTGGACATGGGCCGCTGGCGCGCCATGGCGTGGTAGGCGCGAAAGATGAACGACATCGTGTCCATGAGAAAGATGCGGCCGTGGGCGGAGGCGGAAGCTTGGGGCGCGGAGGATGATTCCGAAGATTTTTTGCGGGGAGGCAAGATCTCAGTTTAGCAGTTGCAGGTGAGGGATGGCGGAGGGGAGAAACCCAGGATTCCTCACTTCGTTCGCAACGATGCGGCCTTGCCAAACTCGAAGTGACAAGGACTCTTCTGATTCAAAAATCGACTCGGAAGTTGGCTTCCACAACCTTCTTCGGGTCGCCGCCGGGCGAACTGCGGAAGATGAGATAGTACCGGGATCCTTGCTCGAGAGAGGAGGGGAGATCGACGTTGACCGCCTGGTTATGCGAGGCGTCCACGGAGAAAAGTGCCTCGCTCTGACGGCCATGAGAGAAATCGTCGTATTGGTCTTGCGTGAGGACAAGAAAATCGACGTTGGCGGCATCATCGGACTCTCCGCCGCCCGTGTTGCGGACGAATGAGGCAAAGATACCGTGGAGATGGGGAGCGGCGGAGTGAGCCGGAATTGTGAACGGAAAAGTCTTCGTGGCGGTGAGGGCAAAAGTCTTCTGCAGAATGGTTTGGCTGGTGCCGACGGGAGTTAAGGGAGTAGCGCGGTCCATCGGGGCCAGTTCCTGGGCGGGAGGAGCCTGCTTCTTCTGACAGGCCACGGTCGGAAAAGACAATACAAAGACAACGGAAAAGCAAAGCCACCGGACCGGCATGTAACGGATCATGGGGCTACATGCCTTCCGCGCGCACTGTCGTAGACTTCAGCGCGATAGCCATCGATCGCTCTCAAAGAAGAGTATAACGCACGAGCTATTGTTTTCAGGCGCGGGGGAACTCTTCCGTCGCGGTATTCATAGAAAATCCGAAACACGGATTCGGAAAACACACTGGGCGTTGTGAGGCAGAGAAGACTCAGAGGTTCAGCAATTCATGGATCATTCCAGGAACATGCAGTCGCCGAAGGAATAGAAGCGGTAACGTTGGGAGACGGCATGTTCGTAGGCACGCAAGACATTTTCCCGTCCGGCGAAGGCGCTAACCAGCATGAGCAACGTGGATTGGGGCAAATGAAAGTTGGTAAGGAGCGCGCTCACCACCTTGAATTCGAAGCCGGGAAAGATGAAGAGGTCGGCAAGTGCCGAACCAGCCGAAACTCTACCACCGCCGAGACATGCCGCGTGCTCGAGGGCGCGGGTGGTGGTGGTGCCGACCGCAACAATACGCCGCGAGGCGCGCAGGGCGTTGTTGATCGTGGCGGCGGATTCGACGGAAATTGCATAGGGTTCGGTCTGGATTTTGTGATCTTCCACGCGGGTTACGCGGATGGGCTGGAAGGTCCCCAGGCCTACGTGCAGCGTAATTTCGACGGTTTCGATTCCGCGGTCACGGATACGGGCAAGAATTTCGGGGGTGAAGTGGAGTCCGGCAGTGGGTGCGGCGACTGATCCGCGTTCGCGCGCGTAGACAGTTTGGTATCGCTCACGATCCGGGAGAGAGTCGGGGCGGGCGATGTAGGGCGGAAGAGGTACGTGGCCGAGCTCTTCAACAAGTCCGAAGAAGTCGTCGACCGGCTGAAAGCGAATGCGCCGTTCGCCGAAACTGCCGCGAGCGATCACTTCTGCTTCCAGTGTTTCGGGCTCGCCGAAAAACAGGCGCTCACCCACGCCAATCTTGCGGCCCGGGCGTACCAGGCACTCCCATTCGTTGGGATCGGCTGACAGTTGGGCGGTTAGGAGGACTTCAGCACGCCCGTGGAGAAAATCGCGGGATGCGGGATTGCGCCGGCTGAGCGCTTGCGACTTCAGGCCCGAGCGGCGCCCCAACAGGCGAGCGGGAAAAACACGGGTGTTGTTGAAGACGACAAGATCATCGGATCTCAGCAGTTCGGGAAACTCAAGGAATTGAATATCCTGCCAGCGGCCGCTGGCGCGGTGAAGATGCAACATACGTGAAGCCGCACGATCGGCAAGAGGCTGCTGGGCGATGAGTTCTTCGGGGAGATGGTAATGGAAGTCGGCAACCTGCACGGGCATCCAGATTACAGGAAACCTTAAGCAAGAAAATGCGTGCGACGATCAGCAAAATTTACCTCATCTTTTTACGAATGGGATTGTCTCCCGGCATGAGGTGCTGTAGGATGCAGGGGTAGAGTGGTCTGCCGCTGATTCGTCAACCCCCCAAGACGAGTGATCCATGTCGGAACGCAAATCCAGGGACGAGATTGTCCGCTACGGGCGCATGCTACATGAGCGCGGCTTCGTGGCGGCCATGGATGGGAATCTTTCGGTGCGTCTGGATGCGGAGCGAATTCTGGTAACGCCCACGTGCGTGAGCAAGGGGGCGATGCGGCCCTCCGACCTGGTCGTGGTGGACACTCGTGGCAAGCGCGTGGCGGGCAAACGCAATGTCACCAGCGAAATCGGCATGCATCTGCTGATTTACCGCATGCGGCCAGACGTGGAGGCGATTGTGCACGCCCACCCCCCAACAGCTACCGGCTTCGCGGCCGCCGGAATGGCGCTGACGGAGCCCCTGGTTTGCGAAGTGGTTATGGGCCTGGGATGCATTCCGCTGGCTCGGTATGGCACGCCGGGAACGTCAGAACTGGCGCAGACTCTGGAGCCGTTTGTTCCCCGCTACGACGCCATTCTGATGTCAAATCACGGGGTGGTCACGTACGGAGATACGGTTGAGCATGCATACATGAAGATGGAGACGGTCGAGCACTTCGCCCAGATCGCGCTGGTTACGCACCTGCTGGGACGTCAGCAGCCTCTCAACGGGGTAGAGGTTGAGAAGCTGCTTTCCGCCCGCACAAAGTATTTCGGCGCCAAGCTGGCCGCGAGTCTTCCCTTGCCACTGATGAGATCGCCGGAAAAGGCGAGCTAGGCGCTCCACAGCGAACCTCCCGCCGCGGTTTTCTTTGCTCAGTCCCCTCCGATTCTGAAGCGAAACCCCACCCGAAAATTAATCGGCAGCGCCGGATAGCCGACCACTTCGTTGTAGCGCCGGTCGAGCGCGTTTTCGACGCTCAAGTAAGCGGTGACGCGAGAGTTGACGGCATACCATCCGGCAATATCGGCGCGAACATAGCCTGCCGCATGGTCAATGTTGAAATCGAGGAAGTCAGAATCGGGGCGTCGTCCGACAAAGCTGCCTGCCAGATTTGCTCCCCAACGCGCGCGAAAGTAGGACAACAACACAGTCGCCGAGTGTTTCGGACGCCGCAGGAGGGGCATGCCTGGATCGTAAAGGGAGTTTACCGGGGCTGGATTGTCCAATATCTGAGTTGAGGTGTAGGTATAGGCGGTATCGAGGGTGAGTCTGGCGCGTAGTTTGGCCTGAAACTCCAGCTCTGCGCCCTGAGCAAAAGCGCGATTCACATTTACATACTGGCCCTGGAAGGTTACCGGGTTGACGGTGACATAGTTGATCTGATCACGAAACAGATTGTTGAAGTAGGTAGCATTGAAGACATACCTGCCCTGAAGAAAATTCTGCTGAATTCCCGCTTCGAAAGCACGGACGCGCTCGGGCTTGAGGCCGGGATTGGGAAATGTATACGGCAGCCCGGCAAACGTTTCTTCGAGGCGAGGCTCCTTGAAGCCGGTGGCATAGGAAAAGCGCAGGCGCGTGCCGGAGAAGATCTGATTTCCGCGTAGAGCCTGCAGAGTCAGCGCTACACGCGGTACTCCAGTGTTGCCGAAGGCACTGTTATGAACGAAACGCCCGCCAAAGATGGCCGACAACCTTCCCAGTACCAGCTGTTGCTGGGCGTAAACATCATCGTTGAGCCGCTGGCCGTGGGTTTGAGGCGGATAGTCCAGGTCGCCGATGAAGCCGTTTTCGTTTTCCACGCGGTAGCCGAAGGTGGTATGGGCCCAGGTTCGTTCAGAGTAATCGCCCTGATATTCGAATCCGGCGCGATTGATACGGTCGACTTCGTGGGAGGCATAGTCGAACACGCGGTCGGGATCGCCATTGGGATTCAGTTCGGTATAGCGATAGAGGTAATCGAAGCCCGTGAGCCGATGCTGCCAGCCGTTGGGTGCACTTACAGCGAGTTCAGCACTGCCTAACAGATTGTTGTATTGCGACCATTCGGAGGGGTCGGGTGGCTGCAGTGCCGCGCCGTTGAAGTTCCATTCGCCGGGAACGCCGGTATGGCTGTTGCTATGGCGAAAGCGGAGGCGGAGCGAAACCTCATCGCTGAGGGCTGCACCAACGTTCGCGCCTTGCAGGGAATCGGAATAGGCGTCGTTCACGCCAAATCCATCGGTGTTGAACTGGCCTGCGAAAGCGTTGTAATCGAAGCGGCCGCGGGCGCCCGCGAGAGAAGCGTAACCATGGGCCGTTGAAAAGTTGCCGCCATCGGCGCCAAAGCGGAGTTCGGGCGTGGGCGTACTGCCGCTGCGCGTCCACATCTGGATGGCGCTGGTCATGGCGTCGGACCCATAAAGTGTGCTCTGCGCTCCGCGGACAAATTCGACGCGGCCGATCTGGTCCATGGGCAGGGTGCCGAAATCAAAGGTGCCACCGGGCTCGTTGATGGTGACGCCATCAACGATGACTTTGTTGTATGTGGAATCGCCGCCGCGCACGAACAAGGACGACAATCCCCCATTTTGACCTGCGGTGTTGATTACGGCACCGGGCAAAAAACGAATCGCGTCATCGGCCGCGATGGGATTCATGGTTTGCAGCTGTTCTGGGTTAAGGGAGGCGACGTTGGCGCCAGAGTCTTCTCCCGGCAGCGGAGTGCGAGTCGCACTTACGAGCACGGTTTCGGAGGCGAGGGCTAAGCGCAGGTGCACGGTGATGGCACTCGTTTCCGACGAGAGGTTAACCGTTTCCTCGGCAAACCCCGGAGCCAGGATTCTTAGCTGGTAGGAACCTGGAGCCGAGGCGCGGAAAACAGCGATTCCCTCGGCTGAGGTGGTTTGCCTCGACAAAATGACCGTGCGGCCCAGTCGAGTCATGGAAACCTGAGCGCCGGGGACGACAGCAGATTGGGGATCAAGAACTTTGACTTGCAGTTCGGCGGCGAAAGCTGCCGCCACAAAGACGAGCGAGAAAACGAGGGCGCGAACCACGCACATACCTTCCTCCTTTACACGCGAAAGGGGTTGAGTGGACGGTTGCGCCGGTCTCCTGGCTTTGCGAGTAAGGATGTTTGCCAGAACATCCAGCCTTCAGCCGCCAGCCTTCCCGGAATTTCTCCAGTGACCGGCGGCGGTTTCCTCGCTTACAGTTGCGCGGCAGCGCGGGATTTGCACCCGCTTCCCTGTCTTCACCGAGCGGTAAAGACGCGCGAACCGAAGAATTGAGAAAGAACGAGAAAGCTGTGAAAGGAATCTAACGGCTGGCGAGGGAGGAAGTCAACTGGCAGCGGAGTCTGGTAGCGGCGCGGTTAGAATTTCCTTGAAGTAGCGTCATCTGAGTAGAGCTGTGCTTGCGTGCTGAGCAAAAGATCTCGCTCAGTCGCCACACTTCGCGCCGGATTCCTCGTCCCGATCGTGAACAAGCTTGACTTCGGAATAACGCCGACACCTAACGGGATAATGCAGCTGTGTGGATCTGGCCTCTATACCTGGGAAACTCCGGAGTACCCACCTTGCTGACGTTGGCTTCCGTGAATTCGCGGATGCGATCGAGTGCGGCCTGCAGATCGGCGGTCCAGCGAGCCAGATCTTCTTCGCTGGCGTCGGAAGAAACCGGAATGATATTGCCGAAGCGCACGAGAACGCGGGAAAAAGGCTTGGGAATGATGAGGCGGTCCCAGGTGTTGAGCACCCAGGCGCTCTCCACAGCCATATGAAACATGGAAAGCGGCACGCCGGAAGAGCGCGCCAGAGCGGCGGGACCGGGCTTGACCTGATAGCGCGGTCCGCGCGGGCCGTCGATGCTGAAGGCCACTGTCCAGCCTTCTTCCAGGGCGCGGCGCAAGCCGAGCAGAGCGCGTATGGGACTGCGGCTGCTGGACCCTTTGACCGGGACGAAGCCGAAATTGCGGATGATGCGGCCCATGTATTCCCCGTCGTAGCTGAAGCTGCTCATCACCCGGACGCCGATATTGCGGCAGATGTAAGTTGCCGGGATGATGCAGGCGTGCCAGAAAGAGACGATGAGCGGCCGCTGATCGATGGTACGCTGCGCATTTTCTTCGCGCGAAACACAGACGCGAAGGGTTGGCCCCACGAGGCGAATGAACCAGGTTCCAGCGAAGATGATCAGGCGCAGGACGAGGCGCTGACGCAGGGTGAAACTGCGTGGTCCGGATTCAGCCTGAGCAGGCGCGGCCGCGTCGCGGATTGTGGCTTCCGGCACGAGGCTATTGTAAAGCCAGGGGTGATGGCAGAAGGGAAGTTCTATTTCGGTTGCACAGTCAGGAAAAGCGAGATTCCTCACTTCGTTCGGAATGACAAAGGAGGGCACTCGGAATGACGAAGTCTGATCGCTAGCTTTCCAGGTAGGTATCGATCCACTCTTTAACTTTCAGGCGGCGCTCATCGGCCGAGTCGAAACGAACCCCGAAAGACTTGGCCTTACGCCAGGTTACCGTGCTTCGCACCCACACGCGGGGAAGCGTCAACAGAGCGAAGGAGACTTCGACGGTGGCGCCTTTAGCGAGGTCTTCCGCGGTTTTCAACGACATTCCGCCGGAGCTGATCTCGATGCTGGTGGCCGTAATACGCTCGCCGTCTGCGCCGGTAATGGAAACTTCCGTCATGACCGGAATGCGCACATAGCGGCGAAATTCGTGCAGCACCAGCAGGTGGGTGGCACGGACGAGTTTGAGTGCAGACGGGCGTTCCAATGGTTCGCCAAACATGGCGTTGATGCCGTATTTGGAGTACCGCATCGCTTCCTGAGCGTTTCCCCCCAGGCCATAGATCAACAGGCGGCTGTTCGAAGGAGAGGTGCGCGCAGCTTCCATCACCGCCTCCGCTCCCGGGCCGAGCCGCAAAACGCAGGCCTCGAACTTTTCCTGGTGCAACCGCTCAGCAGCATTCGCTGACATGACAACCGTTTCAATGCCGAAGTGGCGAAAACAGTCCGACAGCAGAGTTCTCGCGCCATCGTCCAGATCGATGAGAGCGGCATGGGCAGCGGTCTTCTTGGCGGGGGAAACGGGAGCGAGAACGCTGGCGAAGGCCTTTTCCATGTCTGGTAATGCCGACTGGGTGTGAAAACCTATTGTGTCTTGCAGAACGGGCAGATGGAAAGACCACGAAGGGACTACGCGAAGGTACAAAAGTATCATTACTGGAACTGCACCGGCGTGTGCGTGGATGGGAAAAGGCTTAACGGTGCACTGTTGATCGAGAATGCGTTCTTGAACCCAGATTCCTCGCTTTGGCTCGGTATGACAATGCTTCGATAAAGGCCTAAGCGCACAGCGCACGAAGTTCACAGAGGGTGGCAGCGATGGTCTTACTCTGACCAACGCCGGAACAGCAGGGCGCCGTTGGTGCCACCGAAGCCGAAGGAGTTGGTCATCGCGTATTCGATTTCAGCCTTGCGCGCGTGATTGGGGACGAAGTCCATGCCGGCGGTTTCGGGATCCTGATTATCCAGGTTGGCCGTGGGTGGCAGCACCTGATTGCGCAGGGCCAGGACGGTGATGCCCGCCTCGAGGCCGCCTGCTCCGCCAAGAAGATGGCCGGTCATCGACTTGGTGGAACTGACAGCGATTTTGCGAGAGCCAAAAAAATTGCGGATGGCGTGGGCCTCAAGCGTGTCGCCGATGGGCGTGGACGTGCCATGGGCGTTGACGTAGCCGACCATTTCCGGCGCGATGCCGGCGTCGCGCACGGCGTTGCGCATCACACGGAAGCCGCCTTCGTGCTCGGGAGCGGGCTGGGTGATGTGGTAGGCGTCCCCCGACATGCCATAGCCGACGATTTCCGCCAGAATTGGAGCGCCGCGTTTTTTCGCCGATTCGAGCTCCTCAAGAATCAAAATGCCGGCGCCTTCGCCAATGACGAATCCGTCGCGGTCGCGGTCCCAGGGCCGGCTGGCTTTTTCCGGCGCGTCGTTGCGGGTGGAAAGCGCACGCATAGCGCCAAATCCGCCCACGCCCATGGGAGTAATAGCCGCCTCGCTGCCGCCGGCGATCATCACGTCGGCGTCGTTGTGCTGGATGATGCGGAAAGAATCGCCGAGCGAGTGGGCGCTGGTGGTGCATGCGGTTGCCGTGGCCTCGTTCGGCCCCTTGGCGCCGTAGCGCATGGAAACCTGGCCCGCCGCGAGATTGATAATCGCCGAGGGAATGAAAAATGGAGAAATCTTGCGTGGGCCGCCTTCCATCAGGGCGGAGTGCTCGCGCTCGATAATGTCGAATCCTCCGATGCCGGAGCCGATGTGCACGCCCACGCGCTCGGCGTTTTCCGGAGTGATCTTCAGCCCTGACATTTTCATCGCTTCATCGGAGGCGGCGATGGCCAGGTGGATAAAGCGAGCCATCTTCTTGACTTCTTTTTTTTCGATGTAGTTCAGCGGGTCGAAGTTCTTGACCTCGGCGGCGATCTGGCAGGCGAAATTACTGGCGTCAAAACCGGCGATGCGGGCCACCCCGCTCTTGCCGGCAAGCAGACCCTTCCACACTTCGTCCGTACTGTTGCCTACCCCGCAGATCAGGCCGAGGCCTGTGACTACAACCCTGCGTCCCAACTATTTCCCCGCCTTGGCGTGCTTGCCGATGTAGTCGATGGCATCCTGCACGGTGCGGATCTTCTCGGCGTCCTCGTCAGGAATTTCGATATCGAAGGCCTCTTCGAAGGCCATCACGAGTTCAACCGTGTCGAGCGAATCGGCGCCCAGATCGTCCACGAACGAAGCGCTGGAGGTAACCTCGCCTTCATCGACTCCCAGTTGTTCCACAATTATCTGCTTTACCTTCTCGTCAACGGCTGCCATGTTTCTCCTCGTCTGCCTCAGTTGGATTGATGTTCGGATGCGCAAGATTCAGGCTTGCAGCTTTCCATCTTCAGCCCTGCCCATGCTCGGGCACTCCGCGAGTGCGTCGCGCCGCGGGTCCAGAGCACACAAAATAGGCGAACGTGTAGTGTACTTGCCCCCGCGAATGGGTGTAAAGGAAGGCCATCGGCGCCGGGGCAAACCCCTCCCACGACTCGAATTCGGACACATGATCCTAGCGGTTGCCTGTTCTCCGGGTCAAACCCTGGACAGTGGGCGAGTTATGATCAACGCCATGCGTGCCGTCGTGCAGCGTGTGAGTCGGGCCCGGGTAACGGTGAGAGACGAGGTCACCGGCGAAATCGGTGCCGGACTGCTGGTATTGCTGGGCGTGGGAGCCGAAGACGCCGAAACGGATGCGATCTATCTGGCAGAAAAGGTTGCCGGGTTACGTATCTTCGAGGACGAGCAGGGGAAAATGAATCGCAGCGTGGCTGAGGCGGGTGGGAGCGTGCTGGCAGTTTCACAATTCACTCTGTATGGCGACGTACGTCGCGGGAAGAGGCCCTCGTTCGACGCAGCGGCTCGCCCGGAAAAGGCGAGAGCGTTGTATGAGCTTTTCGTGGAGAAAATCCGTGCGGCCGGCCTGCGCTGTGAAACCGGTCGCTTTCAGGAGATGATGCAGGTGGAACTGGTGAACGAAGGGCCGGTGACGCTTTTGCTCGATTCTGCAAAGCAGTTTTGACCCGGATGCCAGAGTCCAGGCTTCATCGCGCCTGCAGAATGGCGTCCGTCACTCGCGCGGCCTCCACCGCAGCTTTCACATCGTGCGTGCGCAGAATATGAGCGCCTTTGAGAGCGAGAGCCGTGTGCGAGGCGAGAGTTCCGTAGAGGCGCTGGTCGAGAGGAGCATCCTGGCCGTCGCGCGCCAGAGTGCGGCCAAGAAACGATTTGCGCGAAGTGCCTGCCAGCAGCGGCAAACCGAGCGATTGTAAATCTTCGAAGTGAGCCATGAGCGGATAGTTCTGCTCGAAATTCTTGCCAAAACCGAAGCCGGGATCGACCGCGATGCGTTCACGCCGCACTCCAGCGAGCACCGCGTTTTCCGTCCACTGTTTCAGCTCGCGCTTTACCAGCAGCGTGATGTCGCCGGGCGGTGGAAGAGTGCGCCACTCCTCCGGCCGGCCGCGCATATGCATCAGAACTACCCCGCATTTCAGCTCGGAGGCGGTCTTTGCCATCTGCGAATCCCAGCGAAATGCGCTGATGTCGTTGATGATTTCGGCGCCCGCCGTGACCGCCGCGCGGGCTACCGGAGCTTTATAGGTATCGATGGAGAGCAGTGCCTCGGGCTGCACTTTGTGCAGCGTGGTAATCACCGGCATCACCCGGGAGAGCTCTTCTTCGGCGTTAAGGGCAATTTTTGCGCCGGGGCGCGTCGATTCTCCGCCAATGTCAATGATGTCGGAGCCTTCGTCGAGCAGCCGCAGCGCGTGCTCCACCGCTTTGGTGGGATCGAAGTATTTGCCGCCATCAAAAAACGAATCGGGGGTGACGTTCACGATGCCCATGATGAGCGTCCGCTTGCCCAGTTCGAGACTGCGCGAACGGAGACTCCATTGGAAGACAGCCCGCATCGCGGACGATTGTAAACGAAAGGCGGGAGGCGCTATCGACGCCGGATGGCGGCCTTCCGGCTCGAAGCGGCAAGCGGGCCGGCTCCCGCACCCGCGGGTGGTTTGCGCATGCCGTCGAGCAATTCTTTGAGAACGGTTGCGTTGTTGTGATCCTCGTTGCGGGAAGCGAACAGAAGGGTCACGCGTTTGTTTTCGCGCGTGAGGTTGTAGAGTTTGCGCAAGTCCTCCTGCGCTTCCGGCGCGGCCAGTTCCTTCAGGTAACGCTTGCGGAAGTCCCGCCAGTGCTCGGGTTGCGCGTGAAACCACTTGCGCAAATCGCTGGAGGGAGCGAGGCCGCGCAGCCAGTCGTCGAGTCCCGCTTTTTCTTTGGTCAGGCCGCGCGGCCACAAACGGTCGACCAGAATGCGCGCTCCGTCGGATCGAGAAACCGGCTCGTAGACTCTTTTGATCGCGACTGTCATGACTCCACCTATCTTTCTTGCATTATTATTGTAAGACGCCTCGGTTGGGGCGCGGCAGGATTGGGCAAGCAACGGATGGAGGTCCAGCAAAGCGAGCGCCAGCGGCTATTCCGGGCAACGTTTGCCGCATTGATCTCTCTGCTCACCGTGGCAGGGCTGCTTGCCTGCCATGTCGAGCGGCGCAGAACCGATGCAGAGCTGGGGCTGAATGCGCAGCAGGCGGCGGGACGCCGAGTTTACGACGATGCCTGCGCCCGCTGCCACGAACCGTACTCCACCCGGGGCAAGAAGGGACCGGGACTGAAGGGCGTTTTCCGGCACCCGTACCTGCCCATCAGTGGGCTGCCCGCCAATGACGAACGCGTGACCGACATCATCCGCCTCGGCCGCAAGGAAATGCCCGGCTTCAGCCAGAAGCTGACCCAGCAGCAACTTGACGACCTGCTGGCCTACATGCACACCCTTTAGGATCGAACGCTGGCCGGGATTTCGGGCCGCTGCGAATTTCATGGGATAATCCACACGTGGGAAACGCTGCATCCTCTGAGCTTTTTCGCAAACTGCCTTCGGTTGACGAGCTTCTCCGCGGACCCGAACTGGCCAGGCTTGTGGATGAATTTGGCCAGGGCCCTACCGCCGACGCGGCACGTGCAGTCTTGGCGCGCATGCGCCGAGAGATCGCTTCCGGATTGTTGACGGAACGCGCATTGGACTTGGCATTGGCGGGAATCCCAGATGCAGTCGAGCAGGAACTTCGCCGGGCGCTGGTTTATTCACTGCGCCCCGTGATCAACGCCACCGGGGTCATTCTGCATACCAATCTGGGCCGCGCTCCGCTGGCTGAGGCTGCAATCGAACATATCGGCGAGACTGCGGCATCGTATTCCAACCTTGAGTTCGATCTCAGCGCCGGAGAACGGGGGAAGCGCGACGTGCACGTCGACCGGCTGCTGCGCCAACTGCTGAGCGATGAAGCGATTGGCGGAAGTCCCCCGAAAGCGGGCCTCTCGACCATTGTGGTCAACAACAACGCCGCCGCAGTGCTGCTGGCCTTGAACACGCTGGCCGAGGGCGGTGAGGCGATTGTCTCGCGCGGCGAACTGGTGGAGATTGGCGGCTCGTTCCGCATCCCCGAGGTGATGGCCAAGTCGGGCGCCGTACTCCGCGAAGTGGGCACTACGAATCGCACGCGCATTGGCGACTACGCGCGCGCTATCAACGACCGCACCCGGCTCCTGCTGCGAGTACACCGGTCGAATTTTGAAATCTCGGGTTTCACCGAGCAGGCATCGACGACGGAACTGGTTACGCTGGCGCGCAAGTATAGTGTGCCGGTGATGGAGGACCTGGGCAGCGGGGCCTTGTTCGATCTGCGCTCTGTGGGAATCAGCGGAGAGCCGGGAGTGCTCGACAGCCTGGGCAGCGGCGTGGACGTGGTCACGTATAGCGGCGACAAGCTTCTGGGAGGGCCGCAGGCCGGACTGATCAGCGGGCGTTCGGAGATCGTCGCGCGCATGCGGTCGAACTCTCTTTTCCGTGCCCTGCGAGTCGACAAACTTGTCTACGCCGCGCTGGAAGCAACTCTGCTCGCCTATGTGCGGCGCGATCATGAAGCGATTCCGGCGCTGCGCATGATGCGGATGTCGAAAGAAGAAATAGGCAAGCGCGGGGAAACCGTGGCCGCCGGCCTGGCAACCGCAAGGCTGAAAGCCGAGATTGTTGATGGCGAATCTGTGATCGGCGGAGGCGCAGCGCCGTCCTCGGTGCTGCCCACGCGGCTGCTGGCAATAACCTGTGAAAATTTCAGCTCGGATGAACTGTGCACACGCCTGCGGGCGAACGAACCCCCGGTGATTGCTCGAGTGGAAGAAGGCCGGGTGCTGATCGATCTGCGCACGGTGTTTCCCGGGCAGGATGACCTGCTCACCGATGCCCTGCGGCGCAGCGCAGCCTAACCGGCAGGCATCGAATGCTTTTTGGCTACTCTCTACACCATCGGCCATTCCACGCGTTCGCTGGATGAGCTGACCGAAGCGCTGGCGGCACATCGCATTCAGACACTATTCGATATTCGCGCCTTCCCGGCATCGCGGCGGCTGCCGCAGTTCAATCGGGAATCTCTGGAAAAGAGTCTCCCGGCAGCGGGCGTTCAATATGTGTGGCTGAAGGCGCTGGGCGGGTATCGAAAAAAAACCTTGGATGAGTCTCCGAACATCGCCTTGCGTAACGACAGCTTCCGCAACTATGCCGATTACATGCTGACGCCGGAGTTCGAGAAGGCTGTGGCGGAGTTGATTTGGAGCGCGGAAAAATCGCGCACGGCCTACATGTGCGCGGAGCGGGTGTATTTTCATTGTCATCGCATGCTGGTCTCGGATTGGCTGGTGGCGCACGGACACGAGGTGCTGCACATCGATGGAACCGGACCGGTCAAAGCGCACGGTCTGACAGCGGAGGCACGCCTGGTGGAAGGGCGGCTGATTTACCGCGGCGACCGGCTGTTGTAGATTTCAGAACAAACATCTCATGATCGTCGGCACAGGCATCGACATCGCTGAGGTTCCGCGGATTCGGCATTCCATCGAACGCTTCGGCGAACGCTTTCTGCGACGCGTCTTCACCGCAGGCGAAATCCGTTACTGCGACTCGAAAGCCAATCGGGTGGAGCGCTATGCCGCGCGTTTTGCCGCCAAAGAGGCGGCGATGAAGGCCCTGGGCACCGGCTGGAGTCATGGCGTGCGCTGGCGCGATTGTGAAGTCGCCCGCATGCCCGGTGGAAGGCCGACGATCGTCTTTCATGGCCGAGCCGCCGAGTTTGCCGCCCGGCTGGGTGCGAAAAATGCGGCGCTCTCACTCTCCCACACTGCCGAACAGGCCATTGCCCAGGTGATACTGGAAAGCTAACACCACGAACCGAATCCGGCCGCCACCTTCTGCTACACTTGGCCCAATCTCTCCTATGTCTGCGACCATTCAGGCGCCCGCCCCGGTCTCTTCTACTGCGGAGATACCCGATCGAATCCTGCTGGCAGGCCTGGGTCTGACCAGCTTTGCGGCGTTATTGCTCGAACTCTCCCTTACCCGCCTGTTTTCGGTTGTGCTCTTCTATCACTTCGCGTTTCTTGCCATCTCGATTGCTCTGCTGGGTTTGGGCGCGGGCGGGGTATTCGCCTATCTGCTGAAGAGACGCCTGGCACGAACGGATACGCGCGCTCTGGCAGCCCGGCTGTGTATCGATAGCTCGATACTGGTGTTTGTCGCTCTCGAGGTCGTGCTGCATGTTCCGGTTGCGCTCACGGTCACAGGAAGAAACTTCCTGCACCTGACTGCGATTTACGTGATTTCCGCGCTGCCTTTTTTCCTGACGGGAGTGCAGTTCTCGGTGGTATTCGCGCGCGAATCGCGGCGCATTCCGCGGCTTTATGGAGCCGATCTTTGCGGAGGAGCGATGGCCTGCCTTGCCGTCGTGCCGCTGCTCAACTGGATCGGCGGGCCCAATACGATTCTGTTCGCCGGCGTTGCGCTGGCGGCCGCTGCCATGATCTGGGCGGCTTCGCGGACCACTCAGCGGATCGCCTTTGGCGTGCTTGCCGCATTCCTGATCTTGATCGCCGCCAACCTCAATAACCGGCTGATCGATGTGGTCTATGCCAAAGGCCTGTTCCGTGATCCGGCCTGGGTGGAATTTTCCCGCTGGAACGCTTTGTCCCGCGTGGAAGTGGACCGCTGGGGACCGGCGAAAGCCATCGTGATCGATGCCGACGCTTCGACTTACATCATGAATGTTGATCTGGGGCACTGGCGTGAAACGGGGTGGGAACGCCTTCTCATGTCGGCTCCGCCGGCCCTGGCCAATGTTCTGCGCCCTCATGGAGAATTCGCCATTATCGGCCCGGGAGGGGGAGTGGATGTGGTGCGCGCGTTGGGCAATGGCAGCCCGAACGTCGTGGGTATCGAGATCAATCCCATCATTGCCAACACCATCATGCGCGGCCGCTATGCCAGCTATTCCAAACATCTTTATCAGCGGCCGGACGTGCACATGCACGTGACCGATGGCCGCTCTTACCTGCGCTCATCGCGGGAGCAGTTCGACGTCGTACAAATGACTCTGGTGGATACATGGGCTTCGACCGCCGCGGGAGCCTTTGCGCTGAGCGAAAACAATCTCTATACCGTGGAAGCGTTTGAGGAGTATTTCGAACACCTCAAGCCGGATGGCATGATCGCGATTACGCGATGGGAATTCCGCGAGCCGCGCGAAGCCTTGCGGATAGTATCCGTGGCTATGCAAGCCTTGCACCGGCTTGGCGTGGCCGATCCATCCCGCAATTTCATCGTCGCCTCTCAGGGGGCCTTGACCGAAGATGGCATTCCCGTGGTGGTGCTCTCCAAAAAGTCCGCTTTCACTGCCGAGGAAGAAGCCGCGGTGAAGGCTGCCTTTGACCGCTACAGGAACCTGCAGCCTCTTTATCTTCCGTCGACGCCCGGCCATAATCCGTTTTCCGAGTTGATTGCAAGCAACGACCCCTACGCTTTTGCCCGGGAATATGCCTATAACGTGGCGCCGGTCAATGATGATTCGCCATTCTTCTTTTTTACCCTCAAGCCGAGCCAAGTGCTAAGACAGGCAAAAGGCGAAAAAGGAGTCGACTGGAAGGTAAATCTCGGCGTGGTGGTTTTGATTCTGGTGCTGGCGATTTCTTTCGCGGCCGTTGTGCTATTTCTGATTTTGCCGCTGGCGCTGAAAGCGGGTGGACTGCATTCGGCGACCGGACTGCGGCGTCCGGCTTTAACCTTGATGTATTTCGTCGCCGTAGGACTAGGGTACATCCTGGTGGAAATCGCCTTCATCCAGCGCTTCGTGCTGTTCTTAGGACATCCCACCTATGCTCTGACCGTCGTCATTTTCCTCTTACTTCTTTCCAGTGGAGCGGGAAGCCTGTTTTCCCGCCGCTGGCTTCCCCACACCCGGCTGGCCTGGATGCCGATCCTGCTGGTCGTCGGTCTACTTCTGCTCAACGTGTTCTTTCTTCCCGGACGGCTGGCGGCGTGGGTGGGATTGGCCTTCGACGTCCGTCTTCTGATCAGTGCCGTTCTGCTCGTGCCGCTGGGATTCCTAATGGGCATGCCATTTCCCACAGGGCTGCGTGCGCTGGCCGGACTGCCGGCGCCTGAATTTGCCAGCGCACCAGCGACAGCAGACAACGCCGTCGAGTGGGCCTGGGCTATGAACGCCTCGGCCAGCGTGTTGGGATCCGTGCTGGCCATGGTGATCG
>Ga0335073_10004529_pt1 | contig 19421 bp, 19 predicted proteins | sample Lox_Sample_22_FD_207093 | JGI IMG/M metagenome (GOLD analysis project Ga0335073, IMG submission 207093) | Soil microbial communities from Loxahatchee National Wildlife Refuge, Florida, United States - Lox_Sample_2.2 | ecosystem: Environmental > Terrestrial > Soil > Wetlands | place: USA...
GCGGCGGCAGAGTTCCCCGAAGGCGTTCACGTCTTCGACCTCAGACCGGTGTTCTCGCCCGGCGGACGCTATATCGACAGCCTCACGCACGACGGTCGCACTCTCACGGTGCACGAGCCCGACGGCTTTCATCTCTCGGCATCGGCGGACACGATCGTGGCCCACATGTTCGTGGAGCGACTACGCGAAGATGGCGCGCTCTAGAACGGCTCCCAAGGCAGTCGACGATCGGTGCACAAGGCACAGGCCGGCGGTCGGTTCCGCTGGCCGATCGCCGTTAGGTGAACTGCGAGTACTTGTAACTCACGCGCTTCGCGCCGTTCTTACAAGACACGCTGCTGAAAAACTCGGTCGGGATCGACGGACCCCTCTTCTCACTGCAACGGAATCCGTCAATGGATGAGTTGCAGGTGCCCTTGACGCCTCCGTGTTTGACCTGGCAGGCGTGATAGCCGGCGACGACGGTGAGTCCCGTATCGCAGCTCGTCCCGCTGACGCTGAGCGAGGTCAGATAGGTCGGGCCGAGATGCTCACCGTGATGAGGGATGCTGCAACCAGCCGCGACTGCCCGCGGGCTCGCAGCAGCATGGCTCGCAGCAGCCTGGCTTGCAAAGCCGCTGAGAAGCACAAGCGTCGCGATCGGGACAATCATCGAGCGTCTGCGGATCATTGGACGCATCATTACAGCTTGGCTGTCGCCGCGGAGCGCCGCTTGGGCGCAGATAGATGGAATATGCCGCTTGGTCCGATCGCGAAGTGATCATGGGGAAAGTCCTCTCGCGAGAGCGTCGCCACGAGCCGGGCGCTGCCGTTGCCGCGGTCCACGCGAGGCAGGCCGTCAGCTAGCTCGATCGAGATCCACCGAGCACGGAGTACGCGTCCACCGGCCCCCAACTTGACTCGCAGGATCGCGCTCCGCGAGAGGACGCCACCACCCCCAAGCGTGTGGTAGCCGACGAAGTTGCCGAGCGAGTAGGCGATTAGCCGCCCGTGATAGCGCTCGACGCCGCGGATCACGTGCGGACCGGAGCCAAGCACGATCGATGCGCCCGCGTCGATCATCGCGTGCGCAAACCGGCGTGTTTCGCCCCGATCCTCGCCGAGGTAGACCTCCGAGCCGGTCGGGGTATGCAACTCGTTCGCGCCCTCGCCACCCGCGTGAATGACCACGACCACGAGCGCAGCGCGAGCCCGGGCGTACTTGATCAGGCGCTTCGCGGCTGGAATATCGAGAAGATTGCCGTCATAGGGATAGGGGGCGAAGCCGACGAATGCCACCCGCACCCCCCTACGACGAAGGATCGTCGCAACGCCCGGAAGCCCGGTGTGTGCAACGCCTGCACGCCGCAGAGCCGCGATCGTCTGCCGCCTACCGCCTGCGCCGTAGTCCATCGCGTGGTTGTTTGCCTGGTTGACGAGGTCAAACCCGAGCGAGCGCAGTTCGCCCGCTACGGAGGTAGGTGCCTGAAAGGCAAAGCAGTCGCCGCTGCCGATCCCCCCACACTTCGAGCTTCCGCCAACCGAAAGCGTCCCCTCCAAGTTGCCGATCGTCAGGTCGGCACCATGCAGCAGCTTGCCGACAGGCCGCAGCGCGGTGCGCAGGCCACCCGGCGGCAGGCCTCTTTGTGTGCTGAGCGCAATATCGCCCACCCACTCCAGCGTGACCGCCCGTTGAGCTGGGGGCGCCGGGGCGGCTCGACTCGCGAGCGCGCAGCTCAGAGCGATCAGCAGCGCTAGCAGCGGAATCACGAATCGCAAGCGCAGAGATGCGGTACTTCGTGCCCGAAGCAGCCAGGCCTCCCAAGAGTTCACATCCGGTTCGCGCGGTTCGAGCTCGCACATTCCTACCGACGCCTCCCCCCCTGGATTGTGACTACCGGGATCTGTCCATATTTCGCGATCGGATGACGCTTTCCTGGGTGAGCCAGAGCGCCGAGCATCGCCGAGCGCTACGCGGCTGGGCGCCGCCGAGCGCCATTTGCACGAGACCGTTTCAAGGTCGAATGGGAACGCGCTCCAAGACGGATGGGGCGGTGATCGTCGCGCCGCGTGAGCCCTGCGTACCGATCAGCGTCAGTTCGAGACGAATTCGATAGCGCCCGCGCAGCGATAGATCGACGAGCGCAGGGTGGGTAAGCCGGAGGCTGACACCAACTCGCCCGCCAGCTGGGACCGATGCACAGGCGGTCGCGATCGTCGGCGCGCGTGGGACCGCTTCGCGGATGGCCAGCACCACAACGGCAGCGACGGGGCCGGCATTCAGCACGGTGGCCCGCACGCTCGAGGAGGCGCGATCCAAGTCGGTCGCGCGGCTGGGGGTTTCGATCGCCAAGGCGGAGGGATCCGCTGGAGGGCTCGCGGCCGGAGGAGATGTGCAGCGAGGGCGCGGCAGCGAGCGTGGCGGAGCTGCGAGCGGCGCAACCTGGCCGATCAAATGTGCGAGCGCAGCCGATCCCGTGGGCGTCAGATGGAGTCCATCGCCTTCAAACCACCCGGGATGCCCAGCGCTGTAAGCGACCCAGTCGAGCACGCGCACGCGATCGGGATGCCGACGTCCCTCGAGACGTACGAGCTTGGCATCTGTGCCAGCGCTGCCTCCCAGCTCGCGCGGGGTGAGGAGCACGAGCAGCCGTTCCCCGCCCAGGATCTGCAACGCCCGCTCGACATCGCCGTCATGGATTTCGCCGTTGGCCCCCAGCGCGATTACAACCAGCCTGGGTAGTAGATGCGCATGTGCCAATGAGCTCAACAGCGAGAGGGCCTCGGGATACTGCCGACAGCCGTGTGCGTTCGCGGCGAAGCCCTCACGGGCGAGTCCGTTGAGCGCGAGTAGCATCGTCGAGTCGCCGATCGCGAGCGGGGGACGGTAGTCACGATGCCAGTCCTCGGGCGCCCGCTCCACAACGCCGCCACAGCCCGCGGACGTCGCCCGGGGCAGCACGGCGAAAGCCCTCGCGCTCAGACAGCAAAGCGCGAGCGCAGTGATCGCAACGATGATTCGAGGCGCACTCTCTTGGAAGATCTTCATTGAGTCGTCAGGCAGCCCGCAAATGCTCTGCCCTCATTGCGTTCCTCGCAGCGTTCCCCTGGAGTCGCCATATATCCGAACCGTGTACTTATACGGCATCGATGCGGACTGCATCATAAGCAGCTAGGAGACGCCGAGCACTGTAGGAGGCTGCCACGATCGTCGTATGGCGAACCTTGTCTTCTCGCTCTGCGCCGCCCTCGCCTGCCTGATCGTGGCGATCCTCGCGGGCGTCAAAGGCGCGGGCGTAGTAGCAGCGGTGTGGGGCGCGCTAGCGGTCGGCTTCGTGGGTCGCGCGACGTACGCATACCGGCGCCTGCACAAGGACTAGCCCCGGCCAGGATGGCCCGCGACCCGACGCGCGCGTCGCGTCCTAAGCAAGACCTAAGCTCAGCGACATGATCCTCGCTACGGACTACCCACTGCTCGAAATCTTCTGGACGATCCTCGTCTTCTTCGCGTTCATCGTCTGGCTGATGATCCTGTTCACGGTGCTGAGCGACATCTTCCGCCGACATGACGTGAGTGGCGCGACGAAGGTCCTCTGGATCATCGTGATCATCCTGCTGCCCTACCTAGGCACGTTCGTGTACCTAATCACCCAGCACACGGGCATGAGCGAACGCGCACAGCGCCAGCAGAAAGCGGTCGAAGACGAATTCGGCAAGTACGTGCGCTCGGTGGCGGGAGACCTCGACCCGACGGAAAAGATCGCGAAAGCCCACGAGCTTCTGGAGCGCGGCGCGATCAACCAAGCGGAGTTCGACCAGATCAAGCGCCAAGCGCTGGCCGGAAGTTGACGTTTTGATGGGAGAGTCCCCGACGGGACTCTCTAATCGGATAGAAGCCTGTGCTTGGCGGCGGCGAACTCGTCGTCGCTGAGTCCACCGCTCTCGTGCAGCGCCGCGAGGCGCTCTAGCTGATCGACAGGAGCAGAGGGCGCGGCAGGCGGCCCGGGTGCGGAGCCGCCGGCAACGGCGGTAGCTCCGGTGCGCAGTCGCTGACCGCGTCGCACAAGCTCGTCGCGCACCTCGCTCGCGCGGCCGCGCAGGCCGTCGCGCTCGGCCACGTAGTGGGCGTGGGGAAACTCCGAGGCGGCCTGGCGGCGTAGCAGCTCGACGCCGAGCAACGTGAGCGCGGCGATAAGGAGGATGCCGATGAGCCGATGGCTTGCCTCGATCGGCCCCCACAGGAAGAACAAGACCAACACGATGGCGGCGGAGCCGAACGCAAGGTCGGGACGGTCGCGCAGGTAAGGGGCAAACGCGCGGCGCAGCGAGACGGCCCAACGCGAGCCCCCGGCAAGCAGACCGGCGAGCGAGACGAGCGCGCCGATGAAAACGGTGGCGACGGCAACCTCGACGAGCACGCTGGTGGCGATCGACCAAGTGGCGTTCGCGGCGGGACGGACGGATTCGGTTTTGACGAGCGCCCCGACGACCTGCGCGCCCGCGACGGAGCGGACGATCAAGGCGATGGCGCCGGAGAGGATGCCGAGGATGCCGACGGCGAGGAGCGCGCGGCTCCGCCTGCCGCTGGAGAGGCCGACGGCGAGCGCAAGCAAGAGCAGCACGAGCACGGGCAGCACGATCGCGAGTGCGCGCAGGCCCCGCGCGGTGCCCTGCATGGTTTCGAGCGTCTTCGAGCGCAGGATCGTGATCCGCCCGACGGAGTCCTGCAGTTTGGCGATGACTTCGGGTGGGGTGCCAAAGCGGGCGGCGACGTTGGCGACGATCGGGCGCAGGTCGAGCACAACGGCGCCACGACCGGGCGTGCGCACGACGGTGCCCCGGTTCTCGATCAGGTTCACGAACTGCTTGTGGCTGACTTCGCTCGCCGAACGCCAAAGCCCCTGCACGTGGGAGGTCTGAAGCGCGGCGAGGATCCCTTCTTCGATCACGGTGCGCAGGCCGCCGGCGGCGGGACCGGCGAGAGGCTTGAGCTGCTTGGGCAGCCCTGAGCGAAGCTCGCCGGCGAGATCGACGTTGGCGTAGAGCTGTTCGGTGAGGTAGCTTGAGAGCTCGTCCTGGATCGCCCGGTTCTCGAGCAGCTTGGTGCTGGTGCGCGTCCAGTAGCCGGTGTCGAGCAACTGGCGATTTGCCCACACGGCGAGGATCCCGGCGACGCTGAGCACGGTCGCGACGAGCAGGATTACTCGCACGGGCCATGACAGCGATCGGCTCACGAACTAGGAGTATCGTTGGTCGACCAGATCAAGGGGAGAGGCGATGTACGACTACGTGATCGTGGGTGCAGGGTCAGCGGGCTGCGTGCTCGCGAACCGTCTTAGCGAGGACCCCGACGTACGGGTGCTGCTGCTGGAGGCCGGACCGCCGGACGTGAACGAAAACATCCACGTCCCGCTCGGCTATCTGCAACTGGGCTCAACCGAGGTGGACTGGGACTACCACTCGGCGCCAGAGCAGGAGTGCGACCACCGACGGATCACGCTGCCACGCGGGCGCGTGCTGGGTGGCTCCTCCTCGGTGAACGCGATGGTCTACATCCGCGGCAACCGCCGCGACTACGACGAATGGAACCTCCACGGCTGGGGTGCGGCGGACTTGCTCCCGTACTTCACGAAGGCCGAGGACAACGAGCGCGGGGCGTCGCAGTGGCACGGCGTAGGCGGCCCGCTCGCGGTGAGCGAGGAGCGCTCGCACAACAAGATCTCAAGCGCGTTTGTGGACGCGGGCGAGCAAGCTGGTCTGCCACGCAACCCGGACTTCAACGGCGATCAGCAGGACGGCGTCGGCCTCTACCAGGTGACCCAGCGCGGAGGCATGCGCGCAAGCGCCGCAGCTGCGTACCTGCGCCCGGCCGAAGGCCGCCCGAACCTGACGGTGATGCCCTACATGCTCGTCCACCGGATCCTGTTCGAGGGCACACGCGCGGTGGGCGTGGAGGCGAGTCGGCTCGGCGAGCTGCAAGAGCTGCGCGCCGAACGCGAGGTGATCCTCAGCGGTGGCGCGTACAACTCACCGCAGCTCTTGATGCTCTCGGGCGTCGGCCCGGCCGAACACCTGACGATGCGCGAAATCGAGGTACTGCTCGACCAGCCGCAGGTGGGCGAGAACCTCTCGGATCACCCGGCGACTCAGCTTGTTTGGACGACACCGGAGCCGGAGAGCCTACTGCTCGCGCTGGAGCCCGAGGCGCTAACGGAGTACGAAGCGACGCAGACGGGCCCGTTCGCGTCGAACCTCGCCGAGGCGGGCGGGTTCGCTCGCGTGGGTGAGGGCGCGCCGGCGCCGGACACTCAGTTCCACGTTGCCCCGGTACACATCGTCGAAGAGGGCATGCGCGACCCAGAAGCCCACGGCCTGTGGGCCTCACCGTGCCTGCTGACGGAGCACAGCCGAGGCTCGGTCCGCCTGCTCTCGAAAGATCCGACGGCGAAGCCGGTGATCCACAACGCGTTCTACACCGAGGGCGATGACATGCAGAGGATGATCGCGGGCCTGCGCCTGCTGATGGAAATCTGTGGCCAGCCCGCGATGAAGCCCTACGCGGCCTCGCCGTTCAATGTGCCAGATGGAGACAGCGATGAGGCGCTGCGCAAGCACGTGGCGCGCACGACGTTCGCGATCTATCACCCGGTGGGCACGTGCCGGATGGGCGAGGACACCGCGGCGGTCGTGGACACGGAGCTGCGGGTCAACGGCGTTGAGGGGCTGCGGGTGGTGGACGCCTCGGTGATGCCGGTCGTCCCGCGCGGGAACACGAACGCGCCGACGATCGCGGTCGCGGAGCGAGCCGCGGACCTGATCCGTCATGGCCGCGCGCTCGAGGCCCCGCTCGCGGCGGCGAGCACGGACGCAGCGCGTACAGAGCCGGTCACCGCGTAGCGACGACCGGCTCCGGCAGCACCCGCTCCACCAGCGCGCCGAGCGGGCGCGCTTCGATCCCCTCGCGCAAGTCGAGCCGGTATGCGAGCAGCGCGAGGCTGGGGGCGATCAGGAAGTCGGCGGCGTTCAGCCGCTCGCCGCCGAGCACGCCCTGCGCGATCCAGCCGTCGATCCGGTCGAGCATCGCGGGCAGTTCCTCAAGCAGCGCCTGCTCGGCTTGCGCGCTGCCCGCGCCGAAGACCACTCGGGCCGCGGCCTGGTTGTTGATCCGGCGCAGCAGCTCGCCCCTGGCGAGCAGCGCCCCCAGCCGCCCGTCGTTCGCGCGGTTATAGATCCCGTCGAGTCCGTGCAGCGCCCCCGCGAGCACGGTCCGTCGCGCGGCCATCTGGAAGGTCTCATCAGCCCACTCCTCGGCCGCTTCGACCTCACGCCGACGCTCGGGGTCGGAAGGGAACAGCGGCGGCTCGGGCACGAGCTCCTCAAGCCGGCGCGCGATCGCGCGGTTGGTCTGCACGCGCTCTGCGCCCAGCTTCAACGCGGGCACCGTGCCCATCCGATCGAGCGCGGCGAGCGAGCGGCTGGTTTGACCGTTCACGCTGCGAATCGGCTTGCGATGACCGGCGAAGCCGAGCAAGCGCAGCAGCGTGGGATGGGCGCCCGTGGGCAAAGTCACGGTCCGGTAGGGCACCTGCTTGTGCGCGAGCATCAACATCGCGGCACGGCAAGCGTGCGAGCCGTGGATCACATAGAGAGTCGCGTCAGATTGCTGTGGATCACTCGCGCTCATGCTTCGAGCAGAATCGTGACAGGCCCGTCGTTTACGAGCGAGACCGACATGTGCGCGCCGAACTCGCCCCGCTTGGCGCTCGCGCGCTCGCAGAAGCGCTCGTATAGGGGCAGCGCCTGCTCGCCGGGCGCGGCCTCGATATAGCTCGGGCGGTTGCCCTTGCGCGCGTCGGCGTACAGCGTGAACTGGCTGACGCAGAGGATCTCGCGCTCGCCAAGCGGCTCATTCATGCGCCCGTGCTCATCGGCGAAGATGCGCAGCGCGCGCACCTTTTCGGCGAGCTTGTCCGCGGCCTCGGGACGGTCATCGCGCGAGATCCCGAGCAGCACGAGCAGTCCGGGGCCGATCTCGGAGACCCGGCGCTCGCCGACGTCGACGCTCGCGCTCGCGACGCGCTGCACCAGTACGCGCACGCGAGGTAGTTTCGCTCAGAACAGGGCCGAAAGCGCCTCGACGAGGCCAGGCAGCTTGTCGGGGCCGCGGGCCAGGTCGAGCTGGCGCTTGGGCCGCGGGGTCGCGGCGAGGTTACGCGTGAGCTCCAGCTGCTCGACACAACCGAGGTCTTCGGCGTGAGGCTTGCAACGTTCGAGCACGGCGTCGAGCACCTCGGGCACAGGCGCTCGGCGGCCGAGGCGCGCGTCGATCAGGCTCGCCTCGGCGCCGTCGCGCGCGGCGAGGAAGCGGTTCTCGGCGAGCACCTCGGGTAGGTCGAACAGCGGATCGGCGCCCGACCCCTCGGTGGCCTCCAAGCGCACGAGGCACTGCACGAGCGCGGTGAGCGCAGCGGAGTCGGCGACCGTGGTCTGCGCGTCCATGATCCGCACCTCGATCGTGCCGAAGCGCGGCTGCAGGCGCGCGTCCCACCACAAGAATGTCGGCTCGGGGAAGGCCTCGCAGCGCAGCAGCAAGTCGATCGTCGAGACGTAGTCGGCGTAGTCGAGAAACGCGCGGGGAATGCCGACACGCGGAAACGCCTGGAACAACGGCGTGCGCGCGGAGGCAAGGCCGGTCTCGCGACCCTGCCAGAAGGGCGAGTTGGCCGAGAGCGCGAGCAGCAGCGGCAAATGCGAGCGCAGGCGGTTGATCGCGCGCACCGCGCTTTCGGGGTCGGGCACGGCGACGTGCACGTGCAACGCGAACGTCGGCTCGCGCCGCGCAAGCTCGCGCATCGAGCCGTAGAGGAAGCGGTAGCGGTCTCCTTCGGAGATCTTCGTGTCCTGCCACAGCGTGAACGGATGCAGGCCCGCAACCGCGGCGCGCAGGTCCAGGGGCGCGAGCTCGCGCGCGAGGTCGCCGCGCAGGTCCTCGAGCTGCGCGACGCCGGAGGCGACCGTGGCGTGTGGATCAGTGCGCAGCTCAAGCGCCGAGCCATGGGTCTCGGTGCTCGCGTGCGAGGCCAGCTCGCCGGTCAGCCCCGACATCACGGCGTCAGCCTCGGAGGCGAGCGCCCAGTCAGATGGATCGAGCAGCATTACCTCCTCCTCGACCCCGATCGTCCACGCGCTGCTCGCGGTAGGCGCCCAGTGCGACCACTCGCCGGCGTGTTGCTCCACGGGGGGTGCCTCAGACTGCGTGGGCACCAAAGTCCTCCTGCTCGCCGAAGTTCACGCGCGGGCGCTCGTGCTCGCGTTCGCGTTCGCGCGGGGCGGCCATACCCGGATGCTTCGTCGCCTCGACGAGGCGCTCGAACAGCGAGAGCTGCTCGGCGTCGGCGACGAGCGTCTCGGCGTGCCACTGCACGCCGATGATGAAACGCCCCTCGCTCTCCTCGACCGCCTCGATCAGGCCGTCTTCAGACCAGGCGACCGCGCGCAACCCGAAGCCGATCTGGTCGATCGCTTGGTGATGGAAGGAGTTCACCTTGACGGGTCCGCCGCCTGTCGTCTGCGCGAGACTTGAGTCGGGCGCGACGCGGACCTCGTGGCTTGTGAGCGTGCCGAGCTCTTTCTGGCGATGTTCGATCGTGCCGTTCGTGAAGTCGGGCACGTGTTGGTGCAGCGTCCCTTGACGCGCGACGTTCAAGAGCTGCGCGCCGCGACAGATGCCGAGGATCGGCATCCGACGGCGGTAGGCGTGGCGACAGAGCGTGAGCTCAAAAGCATCTACCACCGGGTCGGTCGGGCCCAGCTCAGGGTGCGGAGCCGCGCCGTAGGTCGAGGGGTCAAGATCGGGGCCGCCGGTCAGCAGCAGACCCGAGAGGTGGTCGAGCAATGCGTCAACGTTCTCGGTCGTCAGCGGTGGCAGCGCGACGGGCAGTCCACCGGCCATCTCGATCGCGCGCATGTAGGAAAGGCCGAGCGTCATCTCGGTCTGCGTGGGCTCTGAGTGGCGCGCGGGCTGCACGCGTTCGCGGCTGCGGATCTCAGAGACGGTGACGCCGATTACGGGTCTGCTCATGCCAGCACCCACGTGTCCTTGCTCCCCCCGTTCTGAGAGGAGTTCACGACGAGCGCGCCGCGATCGAAGGCGACGCGGGTGAGCCCGCCAGGCAGCACCCGTACGTCCTCAGCCGCGGCGATCGCGAACGGGCGCAAGTCGATGTGGCGCGGCTCCAGGCGGCCGTCGGTGACGGTCGGATGACGCGAGAGCATCACGGTCTCCTGCGCGATGAACCGCTCGGGCGCGGCGGCGACTTCAGCAGCGGCCTTGCGCACGTCCTCGGGCCGCGCGTGCGGCGCGATCACGACCCCATAGCCGCCGTGACCGCTGCGCGGCTTGATCACCAGCTCGTCGATCCGCTCGAGGATCATCTCGAGCACTTCGGGCTGCGCGGGGTCATAAGTCGGGACCGAGGGCAGCAGCGGCTCCTCGTCGAGATAGAAGCGGACCATCTCCTCCACGTAGGCGTGCACGAGCTTGTCGTCGGCGACGCCGGTGCCAAACGCGTTCACGCAGGCGAGCGTGCCCGCGAGCATCGGCTCCAGCAACAGCTCGGCGACGTGCGTGAGCTTGCCCCGCTCGTCGGTAAGGCGGTCCTCGTCGGTACGCCGGTAGACGACGTCGACGGCCCGCTCGCCCTCGGGCAGGCGTGCAAACAATCGCTCGCCACGCACGGTCAACTGCTCGGCGAGCACGAGCGGCACCCCCGTATGGCGTGCGATCTGGGCATGCTCGTAGTAGGCGGAGTTCGCCTCGCCGTCGGTGAGCAGCACGACGGTCGGCTCCTCCCCCGCGCTCTCGGGAGCGGCCGCGCGCAGCGCGGCGCCCAGCAGCTCGAAAGCGGCATCGAGCGAACGGACGTGCACGCCGCTCGGCGGCGTCAAGTGCGCCCGCAGCGCTTCGCGTGTCGCGACGGCGTAGGCGATCCCCGAGGGCGTGCGCAGGTTGTCCTCGAGCACCTTGAACGTTCCGTCGCTGTCGCGCACGATGTCGAGGCCCGCGACGACGATCCAAGTGCTCACCTGCTCCCCGGCACCGTCAAGCAACGGCTCATAGTGCTCCGCCCCGGCGATCGCCCGCTCGGGGACGACGCCAGCGTGCACGATCCGCCGCTCACCGTAGACGTCGCGGACGAACAGCTCGAGCGCGCGCACGCGCTGGGCGACTCCCGCGGATAGATCACGCCACTCGGCGGCGGAGATCAGGCGCGGTATCGGGTCGATACGGAACTCTTGGACGCCTTCGCTGGTGCCGAAGCACACCCCCCGCTGCCGAGCCTCGGCGGCGACGCGCTCGGACAGCTCGCGCAAATCGAGGCGTTCGAGCGCTCGGCGCAGGCGTCGATCGAGCTCACCGGCGCGCGCGACGGCGGAGGTGCCCTCATCGAATGGCTCGCCCGGCGCGGGCAAGTCGAGTGCGACCTCGGAACGCAGCTCTGCTGGCGCGGTCCCCGACATATCCAGATTGTGCGTCCGCGCCGCGCCCAGGTCGTTCGACCCACGTCCAAAATGGCGCCCAGGCGCTTGGACGGCTCGCGAGGCGCGTACGCGCCTGCGCGGCCCAATAGCATCGCGCCGAGGGGTTCGGGATGACATCGTCAGACGTGTAAGTGCCCGCCCGCGCCGTGGTTCTATCCCGAGGAGGCCAGATGTCCTTTCAAACGCTGCTGTACGACACGAAGGACGCGATCGCGACGATCACACTGAACCGCCCGGAGCGGCTGAACACGATCGTGCCACCGATGCCGCATGAGATCGAGGCCGCGATGCAGCTGGCGATCGAGGACGAGCACGTGAAGGTGATCGTGCTGCGCGGCGCGGGGCGCTCGTTCTGCGCGGGCTTTGACTTCGCGGGTGGCTTTCACCACTGGGATGAGTCGTTGACAAGCGACGGTGAGTGGGATCCAGGCAAGGACTTCGTGTTCGCGACCGCGCAGGCGCTGGGCCCGGTGCCGAAGTTCATGAGCTTGTGGCGTTCGCCGAAGCCGGTAATTGCTCAGGTGCACGGCTGGTGCGTCGGGGGTGGCAGCGATATGGCGCTGTGCGCGGACCTGGTGATCGCGAGCGAGGACGCCCGGATCGGCACCTCCTACTCGCGAATGTGGGGCTGTTACCTGACGGGCATGTGGCTCTATCGCCTCGGCCTGACGAAGGCGAAGGAACTAGCCCTGACGGGCAAACCGCTGTCGGGACTGGAAGCGGTCGAGACCGGCCTGATCAACGGCGCGGTCCCGTTCGCGCGTCTGGAGGAGGAGGTGCGCGAGCGCGCGGAGCAGCTCGCGGCGATCCCGCTCTCGCAGCTCTCGGCGATGAAGTTGATCGTGAACCAGGCCTACGAGAACATGGGCCTGGCCTCGACGCAAGCGCTCGGCCCGATCCTCGACGGCTTGATGCGCAATACCCCGGATGCGAAGCGCTTCATTGAGCAGGCCGAGCGTGAGGGCGTGCAGAGCGTGGTCGAGCTGCGCGACTCACCGTTCGGCGACTACAGCCAGGCTCCGCCCGAGGAGCAGCCCGACCCCGCGAACGTGATCGTGCCCTAGTCGCCGGACGAGCGCCCGTCGGGGCTATGCCCACCGGACGATGCCTATGTCGCTCGACGCCGGTCCGCGCCACCCGGGTCGCTAGGCGACGTCTGTCGCGGCCGCCTCGCCTTCGCGCGGTGACTTCCTCGCCCCGTAGCGCCTCCAGTGGCGCTCGGGGATCTCGTCGGGGTCCTTGTACCAGTACCAGGTGCAGGGATCGGTGGAGTAATCCTCGGGCGGGTCGGAGGGATACAGCGGGTAGCCCGACCACTGGATCGGCATCGACTCGTTCATGAAGCTGCAGTGCGTGCAGTAGAGCGGGAAACCCTTGCGCTGGAAGGACCAGTCGTGCGCTTCCAGCGTGCCGCCGCCATTGGGCAGCCCCTCATACCAGCCGTTGCGCACGAGCCGCTGTCCGGAGCCGCAGGGGTTCATCGTGAACGTGACCTTCTCCTCATCCTCGGACATCGTGAAGCTGCCGGGGTTGGGACCGACGCCCGAACAAGAATGCGCGCGCCAGGTGGCGGCGAGCAGGCCGACTAGCTCGCGCCGGTCGATTGCGTTGATCGCGTCGTGGTGACGGCGCCAACCGCGGTTCATGCTCTGCTCCCAGGCCTCAGCCACGCCCTCGTCGCCGAGCTTCTGCTGAATGAAGGAGACGAGGTCGAGCACGCCACCTGCCATCAAATCGTGCAGCATCTGCCACTCGTGCTTCATCTCGTTGCACAGCCGACGCGCGGTCTCCAGATCGCCGGCGTCGATTGCCTCGACGGCGCGGTCCATCGTCGGGCGCGAGAGGTCGTCGAGCTCTTGCTCGGAAAACCAACGATCTGTCATCGTCTCCTCCTCCGGATCATGAACGGGGGGCCAATTGTGACCGACGTGCGCACCGCCCTGGTCACGGGCGCTTCACGCGGAATCGGCGCAGCGATCGCGCGGCGCTTGAGCGCGGACGGCTTGCGCGTCCTGACGCTCGACCTGCAAGAAGGATGCGACTTTGCGCTCGACGTTGCCCGCGATGAGTTCCCCTCCCTGGAGATCGACGTGTGCGTCGCGAATGCGGGGATCACGACGACGATCGCGCCCGGTCACCGCATGACCCCCGAGCAGTGGCAGCGCGACATCGACGTGAACCTCACGGGGGCGTTTCGCACCGCGCAGGCGGTCCTGCCCGGGATGCGCGAGCGCCGCGAGGGCCGAATCGTCGTGGTCTCGAGCGTCGCCGCCCTCGGCGGGCTGCCTGGCCAGGTCGCCTATGCGGCGTCGAAGGCGGGTCAGCTGGGCATGGTGCGCACGCTCGCGAGCGAGAACGCCTCACGCGGGATCACAGTCAACGCCGTACTCCCAGGCTTGGTCGCGACCGAGCAGGTGCTCGCGATGCCCGCCGAGATCCGCGAGCGGCTGCTGAGCTCGATGCCGAGCGGCAGGCTCGTGGAGCCAGATGAGATCGCGGCGACCGTGTCCTTCCTCGCGAGCTCGGGGGCAGCGCAGATCAACGGGCAGGCGATCGCGGTCGACGGCGGCGCCTCGCTGGCCCAGATCTCGCTTGGCAGCGAGCGACGCTGAGCGAGCGTGCGCGCGGCGGACCTGGAGCTCGCGCGCCACGGCCGCGGGCCGCTCGTGTTGTTCGTGCATGGCAGCATCGTGGGGGCGCAGCGGACCTGGCGTTGGCAGCTGCCGCTCGCGGAGCAGTGGGAACTCGCGCTCGTCAATCGTCCCGGCTTCGGCAAGAGTCCACCGCTGGAGCGCGGTGACTTCGAGGTCGAGGGGCAGCTGATCGCGGAGCTGTGCGAAGACCTCGCCCCACGCGGCGTGCACCTCGTGGGCCACTCCTACGGCGCGGTGATCGCCCTGTACGCGGCGGCCCAGGCGCGACAAGCCGTGCGCTCGCTGACGATCTCCGAGCCGGGTTGCATGGGCGTCGCATCCTCCGAGCCGGCGGTTGCGGCACAGATCGCCTCAGGGGATTTGCTCTACGAACACGCAGAGCGGCTCACACCGCTGGACTTCCTGCGTGCGTTTCGAGGCGGCGTGGGCTCCACGCACGAAACTCCTGGCGAGCTGGACGGCGAGCTACTAGCTGGGGCGCAGCTGCTGATGCGCGAACGCCCGCCATGGGAGGCCGATCCACCGCTGCAGGAACTGCGCGACGCCTCGTTCGCAAAGCTCGTGATCTCGGGCGGGCACTCGCCGGTGTTCGAGGCGATTTGCGACGTCGTCGCGGAGCGGATCGGTGCCCGGCGAGTGCAAATCCTCGGCCGCGGACACACAATCCCCTCGGCGGGCGAGCCCTACAACGAGCTGCTGGATTCGTTCATGCGCGAGACCGAGGCATCACAGCACCCCCGCGATTAGGCCGGTGACCGCGGAGGGCTGTGAGGTTGACCCCGCGACGTTCGTCGCAGTGACGAGCACGCGCAGCGTGTTGCCGACGTCGAGCAGGGGGATCGGGAAGCTAGCGCCGGTCGCTTTCGCGATGTCTACGCAGGCGTTGCCGAGCACGCCGCACAGCTGCCACTGGTAGCTGAAAGAGATCGGTTCGCTGCCGCTCCAAGAGCCGGCCGTAGCAGTCAGAGTCTGGAGCCCTTTGAGGGCTCCCCCGATCGTCGGCGCTGCGGTGTTTTTGGGCAGGATGCCCGCGATCAAGCCGGTCATGGGCGTTGCGACCGTGCTGGAGCCGGCGACGTTTGTCGCGGTGACGAGCACCTCGAGCGTCTTGCCGATCTCGCTCGGATCCAGTTTTAGCGAGCCGCCCGTGGCGCCTTCGATCGCTTTGCAGGCTTCGCCAAGCGCGTTGCATAGCTGCCACTGGTAGCTATAGGCGATCGGTTCGGTCCCCGACCAGACGCCGCTCGCAACGCTCAGCAGCCCCCCGTCCTGCAGCACGCCGGCGATGCTGGGGAGCACCGTGTTCGTGGGCAGGATCCCGAGAATCGGCTGAGTCTCGGGCGAGGTCGCCGACGCCGTGCCCTGCGCGTTGGCGGCGCTAACAACGACGGCGAGATCGCTCGCGAAGTCCAGACCCGACGCGGTGTAGGTCGCCTGTTCGGCGCCGGGGATCTCTTGGCAGCCACCGCCTACCGGCAGGCAGCGAAGCCACTGATACGTAAACGAGATGGGCCCGGTCCCGGCCCACTGACCGGCGTCGGCGGTGAGTGCCTGCCCTTCCTGCAAGCTTCCGGCGATCGAGGGGGGCGCAGTGTTGACAGGCGCCCCCGCGAGGATGGGCTTCGTGCGTTTGGAGGCGACGCTCAGCGAACCGAGGTCGTTCGTCGCAGTGACGATCACGCGCAGGCGCCGGGCGATCTGGGCGCTAGCCGCCCGGTAGCTGGGTCCGTCGGCGCCGGGGATCGTCGTGCATGCGCCACCGCGCACACAAGACTGCCATTCATAGGTGAAGGAATCTGGAGGCGTGCCCTTCCAGGTGCCACCTCCCACGGACAAGAGCTGCCCGTCGGCGGGGCTGCCGGAGACCACAGGCGCCTTGCCCTTGCGCAGCGCGACGGGAGCGACGACCTCGCTTGGGGCCGAGGTGTCGCTGCTCTGCCCGCTCGCGTCGGAGACTGTCACGGTCACGCGCAGCGTGTAGCCGACGTCGTCGTGCACGACCTTGCGCGTAGGATGCGTTGCGGAGGGGAGCGGGCTACAGGCGTTGCCCGAGGCGTCGCAGCGCGACCAGCTGTAGCTGTAGGCGACCGGGTGCTGCCCTGACCAGTCGCCCTTGTCGGCTTTGACCCGCTGACCATCGCGCGGGGCGGCCGAGACGCTGGGCGGCGCGAGCTCAGTCGGGCCTTCGGCAGCCGACGCCGTGCCCGTCCAGATAGCAACGCTGATCGCAAAAGCGAACGCGCTGCCTAGCAGCATCGACCCCAGCTTCAGCCGACCAGCCGTGAATCCCCTCGTCATCTCCGCTCCCCCGTTCCCCGGTTTACTCGCGTTTCGCGTACCGGCCGGCCCACCCCTGGACCAACGCAACCGCCACGCGTCTACAAATATCAACTGCTCGATACCCGCATCCAGCGAGTCGAAACTCGTTCTCTAAAAAGTTTTGAGAGGTGTCCTCGGGACCGCATCGATCGCAGCGTCAGGCGGGTTACCTGGGGCACCACGAGCGAGTGCAAAGGAGCGAGCAGATGCGTTCAAGCAAGCTGACATGGGCCTTGGCGGCAATCGCGGCGCTCACGGCCGTGATAGCGCCCGCAGCCTCCGCCAGACGGCACGCGACCCGGCACGTGGGGCGCCACGCCACGGGCCTCGGAGGGTGTCGGCTTGCCGTGAACGTCGCCCCTCGCTTCATCGAAACGGGCGAATCGACGGTCGTCTTTGGTCAGCTGAGCTGCCCCACAGGCGCGAACCTCGAGGCTCAGCCGGTGACGGTTTATGGCCGCTCCGCCGGGGGTTCCTCCGGTTTGGCCATGGAGGGCACGACGAGCACCGATCCGACGGGCCACTTCCAGGTCACGACCCCGGCGCTGAACACGAACACCCAGCTGTATGCGACGGTCGGCGAAGTGCGGAGCACCAACAAAATTGTGAAGGTCTCGCCAAAGGTGATGATGACGACCGCTCCGCCCGACGGCTCGCAGCTGTTCACGGGCGGCGGTCCGCTATTCCACTCGCACGCCCACAGGCTCGGCTTCACGAGCAAAGTCGTCTTCGGCGGCACGGTTAGCCCCGAAGACGAAGGAGCAGTCGTCGCGCTTCAGCGGGAGAGCTCGGTCGGCAGCGAAGAATGGCACAGCATCGACCGCAGCCGTGTAGGCCAGGGCGGCACGTACTCGATCATCCACACGTTCGCGGTGCCCGGCGATGCAAACATCCGAGTGATCGTGCGCGCGCACGGGCTTAATGCTCCGGGCGCCTCGGAACCGGTTTCCTATGAGATCTCCCAGGCGCAGAACCCGGCACTAATGATCGAAAGTTCGGCCGACCCGATCTCCTTCGGCCAGCCAGTGACGATCAGCGGCAAGACCACAGCGCCTGCTGGAGCGCAGTTGACGCTGCTCTCACGCACGCGCCTGCAGCACGGCTTCACCGCGGTCGCGACGACGACGAGTGGGGGCGACGGCTCCTACTCCTTCCCGGCGCAGACGCCGAATCAGAGCACGTTCTACAAGGTGACCGGCGCCGGTAAGACCTCCTCGCGCCTGTTCGAGGGCGTCCGCTACGGCCTGACAGCGAGTGCTTCGGCGAGCAGCGTGCAGGCGGGCTCGTCGGTCATCTTCTCGGGCACGGTCACACCAGGACACGAAAATCATCCGGTCTACCTGCAGGTGCAGAACCCCTCGGGGATCGGCTTCCACACGGTTGAGGTCGCGCAGGTTACGGGCACCTCGACCTTTTCAATCTCTCACACGTTCTACGCGGCGATCTCGCGCAAGCTACGGGTAAAGGTCCCTGGCGACCCTGAAAACCAAGGTGTCGCGAGCCAACTGCTCGGCGTCGAAGTGACACCCGCACCCGCTGCAGCGCTGATGCCGGAGCCTCCGGGCAACTCGACGCCGCCTGGGGAAGGGCACATCTAGGGAGAGGGGCGACAGGCCGGCGGGCAACGAGGCCCGCCGGCCCGCTCACGCCGCTACGGCGCGTGCCTGCAGGTGCGCACCGACCTTGCGCTTGACGCGCTGCAAAGCGTTGTCGACTGTCTTGGTGTCGCACTCCAGCCGCTCGCCGACCTGCTCGTAGGAGTAGCCATCGAGGTACAGCGAGAGCACGCGACTCTCCAGCTCGGATAGGGCGCTAGAGAGGCAGCCCACGAGCGAGCGCAGCTCCTCGGAGCTGATCACCTGGTTGACCGGGTCATGCACCGTGGGGCCGGGCAGGATCTGGTCGAGCGTCGGCACGTCCTCTCCCGCGCCCGCGGGGGTCGAGGAAAACGAGACGTACTGGTTCAGTGGCGTGTGCTTGTTGCGCGTCGCCGTCTTCACCGCCGTGATGATCTGGCGCGTGATGCACAGCTCGGCGAAGTTGCGAAAGCTCGACTCGCGATCCGTGCGGAAGTCGCGGATCGCCTTGTACAGGCCGACCAGCCCCTCCTGGATCAGGTCGTCGGCGTCGCCGCCTGCGAGGAAGTAGGAGGAAGCCTTCAACCGGACGAAGCCGTGGTAGCGACGAACGAGCCGGTCGTAAGCGTTGCGATCGCCCGTCTTCGCAAGGGCGATCAGATACCCATCATCAACCTTGGGTTCAGAGTTAGGGTTATGGGAGATTCGAGCCACGAGCAGATCCTTTCCTGCGTCTGCCCTTGTGGCAGGCGCCAATTTGCTCAGTGGCGCACTCCTCCCCTGGCGCCAAAGCTATGTATTCCTAAGGCTGCTTCAACCTTAGGTTCAGCGTTATGTTGGCGCGAGCCTAGAAAAGTTATGGAGAGTTGTCAAGCCCACGGGCCATGTCCTGCAAGATCTCGTACAGAATCGCGGCGGCGGCGGCGCTGACATTCAACGAGTCGATCCTGCCCAGCAACGGCAAGGCGATCAGCTCGTCGCAGGCCTTCGCGACTCGGGGACGCAAGCCGCTCCCCTCGCTGCCGAGCACCAGCACGACTCCCGCGCCCGCGTAGTCGGGCGCGTCGTAGGGCACCGCTCGTGGGTCATCGCCGCTTGCCCCGTAGCACCAGCAGCCCGCTTTGCGAGCGTCGAGCAGGAAGTCCGCGACGTTGCGAACGCGCGCGAGCGCAAGGTGCTCGACCGCCCCCGCGGAGGCCTTGCAGACCGCCGGGGTGACCTCGGCGGAGCGGCGCTCGGGGATCACGACCCCCGCGGCGCCCGTGCACTCGGCGGTGCGGCAGATCGAGCCGAGGTTCTGCGGGTCCTGGATCTGGTCGAGCGCGACGATCAGAGGCCGCTCGCCCGCAAG
>Ga0335073_10004530_pt1 | contig 19421 bp, 15 predicted proteins | sample Lox_Sample_22_FD_207093 | JGI IMG/M metagenome (GOLD analysis project Ga0335073, IMG submission 207093) | Soil microbial communities from Loxahatchee National Wildlife Refuge, Florida, United States - Lox_Sample_2.2 | ecosystem: Environmental > Terrestrial > Soil > Wetlands | place: USA...
GTACGCCTACAAGCATCCTGGCTCCACGCTTGCCAACCCTCAGGAGATCAAGTTTGTCTCGCGCTACAGCGACCCCAACCATCCTGCCTCCAGCGGCAGCTTGATTTCCCTGCTCACCGGCGGCCACATTAATCCGGTCTCGCGAAAAGATCAGAGGCGTCAGTTGAGGAGGCAGTACCATGATCAGAGACGCGTCATGAGAGGCAGGGCACCGAAGTATCAGAGCAAAGATCCCGACGAACCTACCAGCCGTATCAGGAAAATGCTGCGACAGGTGTGTTTGAAACTTCGAGGAGCAATTTTGGACGACATTTCTGACGTGCATATAGGATGTGCTGTATCTCACGATTGTCAATATGCCAACGCCAGAGGAAATTGCGGCCGCTCAGGCCAAGATTGCGGAGATGAAGGCGTTGAAAGACCAGACGGGCGGTTTCTTCGGAGGCCTGCTACAACAACGCTCACACTGATCCAAGAGGAATATTTTGCTGCAATATATAGGGACTTATCCGGTAGTTTTAGAGGTTACGAAATCAAATTCACGAAGTTTTTTTTGATAGCCGAAGGCTTTTAATTCTATCTGATCTCAGCGTTGTCACAGTCGTGTTGCTGGATATTTTCAATTTTTGAGCTGCATATGCTATAGAGGCTAGGGATGACCACTAAGGAATGTGTGATATTCACTAATGTACATCTGTGGTCGACACCGTTATTGATCATCCAGTCCTTATCGCTTGGCCCATGTAAGACGGATCCTTCAGAGTCAGACATATCAACCCATGCGAATGCCGGCGCCTTGATGGTCACCATCCGGACGACCAGAATTCGCATAGTTACTCGTGTCAAGGGTACTCTTCGCCATGGCCTTCTTCTCCTCCTCAATCTTCTTAAGCTTCTTTTCTTGCTTGCCGGCGCCACTGCCCTTGCCATGGAACTGGTGGCTGAGGTGCTTGAAGGCCTCCTTGGCGGTCATCTCGCGGTGGAACTCGTCAATGTACTTCAGATTGACCTCGGGCTTGTAGTTGCGCTCGTAGAAGTCGGCCATGCGGCTGGCCTCCTGCTCCTCGCGGCGCAGGTTCTCGTTGCGCTGGTACTCCTCGCGCTCGCGGTTGCTCATCTTGTAGTAGCCGTCGGACTGGCGCGTGCGCTCGCGCTCCTCGCGCGCCTGCTTCAGCGCCAGCTTCTCGCGCTCGCGCTTCTCCGCCAGGAACTGCTGCTGCGCTTTGAACAGGCCCACGTCCGACGTCGGCGCGTTTTTGTCCAGTAGGTCGCGCTCGCGAAGCAGCTTCAGCGTGCTGCCCAGGCCTTTGCTGATATCCTTGTCTTCGGTAAGTGCAATACTCTCGTCCTTTGGTTCGTCTTCGTCGGGCTCCTCTGAAGCATGAGAGTCTTCCATCGGTGCGTCGTAGTATTCTGGATCACCGTTCATGGCACGATTCAACGCGGCTTCCTCAGCCAGCTTCTTGATAGTAATTTCGCGCTGCTCCTCGTGCCACTTTTCAGGCTGCAGAGTGTCCAACCATCGTTTGTGATCGTTATTCAAGTATTGTTTACCTGTATCGGTGTAAGTTTCATCATCGGGCAGCCATTCTGGCAACTCAGTCCAGTCCAAATACGTACTGTCATCATCTGAAACACGACTAGTATCTGCGGTAGCTTTCTCCTCCGCTACTCGTTGAAGGAGGCGCCGTTTGAATTCGGCCCTACTCTGCTTATTTTTCTTCGAGTTTGCAGCACGCTGTCGCGCAAGCCGTAGCTGAAGATCATCATCGTCAAAGTTCATATCGTCGAAAGTGCGCTTCCTGCTCGTGACGATATTACCATTCGACGCAGTGGGATCGGCCTGCATACTGTCGGTGCCATTTTCATGGGAAGCGGTAGGTTCCGGGCTGCGGAGTGAGTCGTCATCGAAAGTCTTCTTTCTGAAGACTGTGTTAGGGTTCTTGGTTCGCTTCTTGATTTTGATATCTGAAGCCTTCTTGTAGTCGGATGCTGAATCTTTCTCCTTGAAGAGATCTTCCAAGCCAATGAGAAGTCGATTTGTGGGAACAGAGCTTTCTTCTGTGCTTGGTGCCGATCGTTCAACCGTACTTCCTTTGCCATCGAGTGTAAAATGGTGACGTTTCTTGCCATCAATAACATCATCATATTGAGCAAGCATCTTCTTCTCTCCTGTGCCATCGTCGTCGTTGGGATTGTAAACCGGCTTTCGTTTCTTCAGCTCCAACTTCTCCTTAAGTTTCTCCTTCGTGACCAGTTCTGTGTTTTCAAGTTCGTCGTCATCGCTCTCCTCGCCAATCTTCCGGTCTTTGAGAGTTAGGATTTGCTCTGTATCTAGGTCGAATTCGTTGAGCTGATGAGAGACCTTAAGGCCTTTGAGGTCTGAAGAAGTATAGTTGGTCTTCTTAGCAATGGCATCCTCCTCGGCATTCTTTGCCGCTTCAGCCTTCGCAATCTTTTTCTGACGCTTACGCTGCTGTTCGAGCCACTGCTTTGTATCCAACTCCTCCTCATCGTCGTCGGCAAGTGTGGCGCCCTTCAGTACCTGTTGGCGTTGTGCTTTCTCGCGAGCCTTCTTTGCAGCTTCTTTGCGTTTCGTTCGCTCAGCCTTCGCGTCTCGCTCGGCCTGAAGTTTTTGCCAGTTATCGTGTGCGGCCGCTTCACGTGTCTCGAGGGTACTCGCAGGTTCCTCGTCGGACTGATTGTCCTTGGCTGAGTCCTTGAAGGCGAGACTGTCGCTGGTTTGCGGCACTGGGATGGGCTGGAGGCCGAGCGCCACGCGCTGCTTGTTCACGGCTTCGATGTCGACCTCTGCCATGACTCCGTAAGGTGTCACAGCGGACGGACAGGTGAGAGTCAAAGGAGAAAGAAATTGTCGCTCGTGTTGTTGTGGGTTTTGCAAACAAAGTGACGGAACTACATCATGTTGTACATGGAAACCGAAAATATTATCCGAAGATTACCCACCAATTGACTAACTCATATCGGACTAGCTTGATCTAACTCTTGGCAAGGAATATTTTTCTAACTCCAAAATCACAGTCGGTTTCTTTTCTTTCATATAACCAGATCTGTGCCTCAGTCCTCCCGGAACACTCTGTATTCTCGGTTGCAGCGACTTTGGCAATTCGACGACCATGGAGCCGGATTTTCAATGAAGTCGATTTCCTGTCGACAGATCTAAGAGCAATCACCCAGGATCCTTGAGTCTCCTCGTGAGATTCGGTGAACGGGCGGCACCTGATTCCAGCGCCTGTCTTGAGTCTTGGGCACTTAGCCCGTGATAATGAGGGCAAAACCCAGGCAGCCTACATATCTCTTTTCGGTCTAAGGGCATTCTGTTGATCGAAAAGACTGAAGCAACACCGTCCGGTCTTCAGAGGTTCTTCAATTGTAAGAGCACCACCGTTCCTCCTGTTCTGAATTGGCCGATTTACATCATGTTCATTTACATGGAAACGCAACGAACCCACCGAAATTTGACGGGTTCACTTGGGAAGCTATGAAAGCGGTCAAGTCCTTCAGTTTTAATCACGGATGCTATCAGCGTCATGATACTGCACTAACGTATTTCACAACCGAGCCGTACACCTGAAATCGCACCTAATTCATCGAAATTTACCATGCAAGATCTCAACAACGACCGAGTAGATTATTTTAAAACTCAATATATAGATACTTCTACGTGTTTTAAGATATCCATGGAAGCCATGAGGTAATAGGATTCGTTTTGACCGAGATACAGGGCATTGAGTCAAAAATGAGGCAAATGGGGGCCAGAATGGAAGTATCTCGAGAACCATGAGGTCTGTTGATTCAAAACTCGGCTGATAGGTTCAAAATGATCAAGAAAATACGTATACAAAGTTTGGAAGTAATCTACCAGGTCGTTGTTGAGATCTTGCATGGTAAATTTCGACGAATTAGGTGCGATTTCAGGTGTACGGCTCGTTTGTGAAATACGTTACTGTGAATGTGAAGATCAGCCAGCTATCCCCAATCGAACTGTTCTCTTCTGTGTGCCAGTGAACTGAAGACGAGTGCTGTTTCTATCTCTTGAATCTGGAGTTCTGTCTCTTATATTCTACAAACAATCAAACGTGTTCAAATTGGTGATCATCTAGGACGCACAACAGAAGCCTTCCGAAAACCCGTACCATGTCCACGGTGCCAAGCATCTCACCGTGAGTAATTGCGTGGCTTTATGAAAAGTCACGACTTGGCTGCATTCGGAGCTGGATTTGGGTGGTTAGGTCTTAGGTTGTTGCGCACACGCAGATCTAAGATAGGTGGCGCTTTTGACAGTTACGGGGAGAAAACGGTTTTTGACACGCTGCTATCGGCGTCCGGCGCTTGTTGTATCCGTCTTCACGGACTAGGCTGTTATTTTGTCAAAGGAAACCAACGTGTGGTGCACACGAAGTAAGCTTTTCAGGGGCTTGTACGAGAGACAGCGTGCGGCTCCGATGGTTCGCATGCCCTGCATGCAGCCGCATCCACGTTGGTCGGCAGTCACAATATGGTGTAGTCCCATCACGCGCTGATATAGTGGTACGAAGCAGGGCGGAAGCGCCCGTACGCCTATCGCATCTGTTTCGAAGAGAAGATTAACTAGAGCATCAAACGAACTATGCTCTTTCTCAACGCACCGAGCAGTCTTTCATCACAAATTGGGTAGGGGAGCCTCGCAAATCATCGGAAACACAGACCGCATACACCGATGACCTCCGTGATGTCCTTCATAGTTCCTAAGGAGACAATAAGTAAATCGGAAGTGGGGTGCCCATCATTGCGCCCATCCTGCTCTTTTCAGTCTTGGCGATTGCGCGTAATCGACTGGAAAGAGATGGCTCTCGTCACGAAGTATCAGCAGATCGTAAAAAAAAGGCCTTAAAACATCTTACGGATTCACGTGGCGTAGCCACTTTGAAGCCAAACCGCAAGAATGCAAGTGCGTAGGTCATGCTCTCCATGTTTCTCCGCCGTTAGGGCTACTTCAATCTGGTTGACGCATTCGCACAGGATAAATCGAGAAGTGTGGCTGATGGGAGATAGCATTGAAAATGCTCTGCACGGCATGCCAAAGCAACGAAGTCCTACTAGTAGTAATGTAGCGAGCCTTTCAGATGGACGGTTCAAGGACGATTCAAGAGCAAGCCGAAAAACCGTTCTGGGCAATATTACAGAGGTAGAAACACGAGGAATGCCAGGTCCAGGACTAGATTGGACCATGGTGGAGGATCTGTGTTTGAACGTTGAAGGTCGGCGCGGGAACGACCGATGGCCGACGTTGAGTGGCTGTATCGTAGCGCACTGCATAATTATTACAGTACTGCTGAGCCTGTCGGTTTCTCCCGGGGCTCGGCATGCGCTACTGAGGCTGAGCAACCACGGCGTCGTGAATGCTGCCAAGCCGAGCAGGAACACTGGCAGCTGCGAAACCCGATCAAACTTGTGAATTCAGGTGCTTCCGTGCAAATCGCCTTTCCAGGCTGGCCAATTCTGTTTCGAGGGTGCGTGATGGCTGACGCGGTCGCATCTTCAGGACGTTTCTTAAGTACCTCTAAAGGATCCGTCACAGGTTCCATGCCATGCTAGTATCGTAGTGAGGCCCAGCCCGACCACTCACGCGCCCTGTCTTGCAGCATCACCATCATCCGTTCATCCTTCCATCCATCTCTATCTCTCCCATCGTCTTCTCTTGCCTAACCTATCCATCACCGCAGCCCTCTTCCACTTCCGTATTCTTACTTGTTCCTCCTTTCCTTATCTCTGTGCAGCCATATCCCTTCTCAACCTCCCGGCGCCGCACGGACGATCCTGCTCCCTCTTCGACCCGATCCTCGACCTTGATTTGCTTTTCGAATGCCCTTCTTCACCTAACGAACCCGCTTCGTCCTCACGATTCCGATTTCTCACACGATTCTTCAACCATAAACCCCACCCATCCTGCGTACACACCTTTCGCCAGCAAAGATGAGGCTCACGCGTAGTATGGCGCGCCGGTACTCGAGCGGCGCAAACTCTACTTCCTCCGCCTCGACCTCTCCCGAGAGAGGTATTGACGATGATAACGACTCTCTCATGCTGCACGATAACGATTCTCAATCTTCGCTGGCCGTGTCCTTACCAGATGAGCTCAGTGATTCGCTTGCCGAGGAGATGGCAGAGCGGTGCCGCGTCTCACCAATCAGTCGGTTACCGGCTGAGCTTATGATAGCCATCTTCCAGAAACTGGGTTCGTCTGCAGACCTCAAATCATGCATGCTCGTCTCGCGAGAATGGGCCAGAAACAGTGTTGGACTCCTTTGGCATCGGCCTCAGACTCAGCGATGGGAAGCTCTGCACAACGTTGTTCAATCACTTCGTAGTGCACATGCTTACTACGATTACGCCCACCTCGTCAAACGCCTCAACCTCTCCAGCCTCGGAGCTTTAGTCAGTGATGGAACTCTTCAGCCATTCAGGAGTTGCAAACGAGTTGAGCGACTGACGTTGACCAACTGCACCAAACTTACAGACCTGAGCGTTGTTCAAATGGCAGAGGGCAACCGTAGTCTGCTGGCTCTCGACGTCACTGGAATGGAAGGTCTCACCGACAAGACCATGTTCGTAGTGGCCAACAACTGCTTCCGCTTGCAAGGTCTGAATATATCACACTGCCGCCGCATTACGGATGATGGATTGGCCGCAGTAGCTCGAAGCTGCAGACACCTCAAACGAGTGAGTTTCATGACCTCCTAATCTTATTCCGATTCTAACGATATATCCAGCTCAAATTCAACCACTGTATGCAGCTTACTGACAGGTCCATTATTGCCTTTGCCACACATTGTCGTCAATTGCTTGAGATTGACCTGCACGAATGCAAACAAATCGAAGACGATGCGGTCACTGCCTTGATCAGCGAAGGTCCTCAGCTGCGAGAACTTCGTCTGGCGCACTGTGTCCGCATCACAGACAATGCTTTTCTGAACCTTCCAGGGGATATGACGTTTGAAAGCTTGAGGATCTTAGATCTCACGGACTGCGGTGAGCTGGGCGACTACGGAGTTCAGAAAATCGTCACGGCAGCACCACGGCTACGCAACCTCGTCCTTGCCAAGTGCCGACAGATTTCAGACCGTGCCGTCATGGCCATCACCAAGCTCGGCAAGAATCTGCATTACATCCACCTTGGTCATTGTGCAAAGATCACGGATGCTGGAGTTCAGCAACTAGTTCGCCATTGCAATCGCATTCGATATATCGACCTCGCTTGCTGCACCAACTTAACTGATGCGTCCGTCACACAGTTGGCCACTCTACCAAAGCTGAAGCGCATTGGATTGGTCAAGTGCGGCCACATTACAGATCAGAGTATCTATGCTCTTGCAAAATCAAAGCAAGGAAACCTTGGTGGGCCTAAAGTACCAAGCTCGCTGGAACGTGTGCATTTGAGCTACTGCATTACTCTGTCGCTCAAAGGCATTACGGCCTTGCTCAACAACTGCCCTCGACTAACGCATCTGTCCCTTACAGGTGTTGCCGCCTTCCTCCAAGACGAATTGCTAGCTTTTTGCCGTGAAGCACCTCCAGAGTTCAACGATCATCAACGGGAGCTGTTCTGCGTATTTTCGGGCCCCGGTGTTTCACGTCTTCGAAACCATCTCAATCAGGAGGCGCGTAATCAGCCGTACGACACCGAAGGCACTATATTCGATGAGGCTAACTTTGACGACAACGTATCGGATATCGGTGGTATGAATATGGATTTGATGGATCAAAGTCATACTCTCCATCAACCTATCCCGCTCCACGGCCCATATCCTCCACCGCCACCACCATCCATCCAACCGCATGATAGCCCTCAGCACGTAGGTCAGCAGCATAGTCCTCCAGCCCTGGAGCCGTTGCAAATTCAAACACAAAATATCCATGGGCATCATGTCGGCAGTCCAGATGGCAGCCCAACGCACTTCGATCCGACCACGAACGATGCTCCTCTGACTCTCGAAGATGCAGAAGATCTCGAGATGCTAGGCGAGTATAACGGCATGGAGTGAAGAGGCGTTCCACTCGGTTTACCATGTTATTCAGTTCGGCGTTGAACTATAGCGAGCAAAGAGGACTCTTTCTGCACAGCATCAATGCATTAACACAATACACCTCATGTGGTTAAAGAGTATTTCTCGGCTTTACATACAAAAACGAGCTCGCATTGCCAGACTCCGTTGGGAGCATCATATAGGCTGAACTGGTCTTGCTTGATTCGTGATGCATTTCTGATGGCGAGAACGTCTTATGAAGAAAATGTGTCCAATGCATTTGGCAGCGATGGCGCAGAGGAAATTGTCGGCTTCACATTGTAGCTAGCATGGATTAGCAGCTAGAATATACTCAGTATCATTACCGTACTTAACTTTTTCCTAAGGGCATTCGTTTATCAAAACTGATACTTCCTCCCTAGCACCTGTCATTTGTACCACAGGGTTAAGTTGATCACCACTAGACCAAATCATGGAACTCCGTACTCAGTCATACTGTACAGCGGTTTACATTCAACGAGTTAGTAGCGAATTGCGGCGATATAAAACTAAGTGCATGTCGGTGCCGAAAGTCGGTACGGCAGTTAGTAAAGTTGACGCCTCCAACTTCTTCCCACCAAACAACGGTAAACGATGCCGGGAAGCCTCAACTTGGACGGCTTTAGCCATCCGACACTACCAGAAAGCCAAGGAACTGGTAGTTCTCCAGATGTAATTACCCAATGAGATAAAGAGCATATTCAATCTCGCACATGAATCGGACGATTGTCCGATCCCCTCTCGCCCGGAAATCCGACTTCAGCTCCTCGCCAACTCACCTCATCAACGGCATTTGATCCACGGCAGCGAATAGCCTTGCCAAGTGAAAGAGCCAGGAATGTTGAAAATGGCCTCCGCGTCCATCCAAGCAATCCACCACCCAACGTAACATCTCACGGCGAACGAAAATGGCCGCCAAAGCGCCCAGCACACCGCCACGCGCCCTCGACCTGGACCAAACACTCTCCTCGCTGCCCACACCACCGCCGTCCACCCTGCGCGCCCACACCCGCAAACTGCTCCAAGCCGCGTCCCCACCCCCCACCCTCGTCATCCTCGACGACGACCCCACCGGCACGCAAACCTGCCACGGCGTCGCCGTGCTCACGGCCTGGGACGCGGCGTCGCTGGCGGCTGAGTTCCGCGCGACGCGGCCCGGCGCCGGCTTCTTCATCCTGACGAACAGCCGCGCGCTGCACGGGGCCGCGGCGGCCGCGCTGGTCGCGCACATCTGCGCGGCGCTGCGCGACGCTGCGGCGGTGGCGGGCGCGCGCTTCGAGGTCGTGCTGCGCGGCGATTCTACCCTGCGCGGGCACTTCCCCGCCGAGCCGCGCGCTGTCGAGAGTGTGCTGGGCGCTGCGGATGCGTGGGTGCTCGCGCCGTTCTTTCTCCAGGGTGGCAGGTACACCATTGCCGATGTGCACTATGTTGCGGAGGGGGGCAGGCTCGTTCCGGCTGGCGAGACGCCGTTTGCGAGGGATGCGGCTTTTGGGTATCGCAGTAGCGATTTGAGGGAGTGGGTCGTGGAGAAGAGTAATGGGGAGATTGGGCCGGATCGAGTGAAGAGTTTGGGCTTGGAGATGATTAGAGGTGGTGGGAGTAAGGCGGTTTGTGAGGCTTTGATGGGCTTTGATAAGGGTAGTGTCGTTATCGTGAATGCTGCTTGCGAGGAGGATGTGGATGTGGTTGTGCTAGGTCTTCTGGAAGGTTGGTTTTGCTTCCAAAGAGGAGACTTCATTGAAATGGTATGGCTTACTCGTGAATCTAGCTGCCGAACGAGGAAAACATTTCCTTTTCCGCACCGGTGCCGCATTCGTGTCTGCTCGGCTAGGAATATCACCAATTCCACCGATTTCCGCTTCGACACTATCACTCTCACGAGAAGTTGGCGGCTTGATTGTCGCTGGCTCTTATGTTCCCAAAACCACCGCGCAACTCGAATCCCTGATATGTGGCCGCGGTTCAAAACTAACCACCATCGTAATTGATGTGGAGAAGCTTCTAGCTTCACCTACTAGCGCTGAAGAAACTCTGAAGCAATCATTGGCACACGCGGAACGAGAGATCACTGGTGGTCAGGACGTTTTGGTCATGACCAGTCGCAAACTCATCACAGGATCAGACGAAAGGTCAAGTTTGGATATAGGTTCTATAGTTGCAAAGACGTTGGTCTCTTTTGTAGAGAGACTAGACTCCAGGCCGCGTTACATCATAGCGAAGGGTGGAATCACCTCTTCCGACTGCGCCAGTAAAAGTTTACGAATGCGAAGGGCTCTGGTTGTCGGTCAAGCCGCCCCAGGTGTCCCGCTGTGGAGATGCGAGGAGAAGACGAGCAAATGGCCAGGTTTACCGTACGTTGTATTTCCAGGAAATGTGGGCTCTGAGAAGACGCTTCTGGAAGTCGTGGAACGATTTGACCCGCGAGTTGTGCATTCATAGAAAATGAATCGGGAGTTCATTGTGTGAATTGACTACTTAGAAGGTTGTACACATCATGTACTGAATCCGAGTCAAACGACTCCCAAATGAGATCACCATTCATAAGATTAAAGTCTGTCGCGAGCATTGAAGGTGTCCCAAACGGATCCCATGTGCCAATTCCAGCGTTCTCTCCTAGTTGATACTCCGCCGGTCGCATCGTCATATTCTCTCCATCAGGCCGTACAGGATTACTGGAGCTTCTGGACGTATCTCCGCTTGGCTGTTGGGACATGTCATGCTGCTTAAGCATTTGCTCCAAGCCAGCGGCTATATGATAGAGTAAATGGCGTGCAGATGTGACAGAGCTCTTCAGTAAATGTATCATTCGCTCGAGAAGACCCCAGACGAAAGCTTGTTCTACGTTCAACCCAAGAATACGATTCCACTTGGTTGTGACCTTCATCAAGAAAACAGAGGCAAAAGCAATCATTGTGTGAACATAAAGCGGTGTTCCCACAAGAGCTCGTCGAAGATCATCTTCTTCGAGCACAAACGTGAGCACACTCGCTGCCGCGGAAATCGCCATGTTTGCGAATTCCTTTCGCTCCGTTGAGAGTCTCCCGTGGCGGACATTTATGCCTCGAATGGCGTACGCATTGAGCTGAAGCTTAGCGAAGTAAGAGTAGAGGATTATACCTTTCGGTGGGAAGGTTCCTATGAAAGGATTGTCGCGCTGGCGAGCATGCCACTTGATCCTCCACTGATCGATTTCGAGGTTGAAATTACGCATCAAAGGAAAATCAGCCTCGGAGAGCAAAGCTTGACTGGTATCGTGCTGCGGCAGTCTTCGCTCAGCAAACACGTCTTGAACTCGTGTGAGTATCTGCATAAGCGCGACTTGTGAGAGTATGCGTTCATCGAGGGCATTAGCTTGAGGCAGTCGGAGAAATAGATCATGCTCTCGAATTTGTACACTTTCGCTTATCATCGGTGGACGGCCATACGCAACGCTAAAATGATGGTCACAAACGTACAACATGTACCACAGCCGTGCTCGTAAGAAATGTTCGCCGTCGCCTTCCAGGGCTTTGTAGAATGAGTGGTGGATGTTCAACTCAGTAGCGATCCGAATTGCATGACCTGAAAGTTTCCAAGACACGTCTGGGAGCCAGAAAGCCGCGATACAAAGCCCGCGAACGTCGTCAATGGAGTGATAGCGTGAAAACATGGACGACGATATCAAAGAGAGAAACTCCTTGTAGCACCTGTCAAAAGTTTCTGTACTCGTCGGAACGTGCAACGCCGCTACCGTTAAAATCGTTGCCGTCAGAAGCTGAGAGGATCTTCGAATAGAATTCAGGTCTCTATGAATCTCTTCTAGACCGACCCATAGATAGTGGTTTAGCGTTGCGTGGAACATCTTGTACAGCTCCTGGGCTTCTCCCTCGCTCATCAGACCTCTGCTGATAAAGTCGTCTATGTGAGACTCTTCTTCAGCTTCAGAGCGGAATGTCTTTGACCGGTTGCTGCGGATATTTCGTAGTCGCGTAACTTCGTAGAGACTTCCCATTGGCTCAATAACTGATACAAGTTTGTGGTTATCGCTAGTTTCCATTGGCTCTGGAGAGTTCTCTCTCGTCATATCCATGCGAGTATTGTCCACAGATCTGGCCGAATGAGGAGAGTCGGAGATGTTGCTGCTTGTCGTGAGGGGCCCAGCCAGTACAACCACAGGCACTGATCTCACAGATACCGGACTAGCAACGGATTGAAGTGGTGTTGTTCGAGGGCCTTGCTGCGCCAGAGTGTTGAGGGTCTGCTGCAGCTGTTGAATTTGATCTTGCATCGCATCGATCTTTCTCTCGTACTGCCCGTTTAGAGCGGCATGGCCAGTAGATCCCCATGATACTCGAGTCTGAACGCATTGCAGTTTGCGCTTGATGCATCTATTACACGTTCTGCTACCAGGAAGCACCTCGCATTTCATCTTTAACCGTTTGCATTCTTGACATGCCTTGCTCTTCCTCCCAGGACCTCCAACACCTGCTGGGACTTTGCCATCGCCCTTGAGCGGCACCTCATGCCCATGTCCATCATGGGAAGCATTTCGATCGTGAGTAAATTTGGTGCTCTGTCCAGTTACTTGCTGAATTGTTGCCTGAGGACTTTGCGTGTGGTCTGTAGCGGCACCTCCGGAGACTGCTGGTTCCATGTCGCAGTTCCGGGCATACGTGCGGACTGTTGCTGGTTGCGGGTCTCCATGGCCATAATTATGGCATCGGCAAAAGGAAGTGCCCTAGGATATCGAAATCCGCAAAACGCGGTTCTCACCGTCGGCTGTCTCCCGATTTCTGCGTTTTTACCACTTTCGAATTCGATGGTCGTTACAACTATCCCTTGCACTAGCGATGGCCAGCGGGAATTGCAAGCCGGTTCGCGGTCTTCTGTCCGTCCTCGCATGTCGGCGAATCCAGAGCGGACGCCAAAGAGCCATGACTTGTGCCAATGACATCTTTGCGCCCTTACTTGTGATGAAAAGCTCTTCGCATTACTAATAACTCAAAGAGCTCAGGATTGAGGCCATATGATGAAGGCCATAATACGGAATGGCAGAGACTCAGCAGTCAGCACAGAGCCGTTAGCGATGAGCTTCCGCCTCGTATCGTACCGTATTTGCTCGAAAAAGTTAGCTTCCACTGCGGCTGCAGATCTCGTTGGCGGTTAGCCTTTGGAGCGTGCGAGCTCCGTTCAGGATTATCAAACTCCGCCGCTTCCACCACGATCCTCTGCTGAGATTATCAGTAGAGAAGTCTGTATCCAATAACGTCTTTTTGTCTTCGTATGCGAAGGCAAAATATATGATAAGGAATAGAGATCATCCAAAGAACGAAACGGATGTTAGCTTTGAGCTTCCACAGCAGTTCCGTTGCTGCTGAGGATGCCCAACGGTCATTCTATTCAGTGCGATGTATAAATTAGATGACATTCTCTTTATAGTGGGACAGAATCAAATTTCATTTCACATTATAGTATCATCAGCATGCCTCACCCAAAGTTCACCCCGACGTTCCATAATGCCCCTTATCCGCGTATCTCCCCTTCGCAACCGCGCCTGTCTTGCAATGGGAAGGTAGTTGTCATAACAGGAGGTGGTCGAGGAATAGGTCGGGCAATCGCTACAAACTTCGCAATTGCGGGTGCGAACGTATTCATAATCGGGCGTAACGAGGCCAGCCTCCGAGACACCATAGTTGAGCTTTCAGAGCAGTCATCCTCGTCTCCTACCACAACAAAACCTCAGTTCGGCTATCAAGCAGCAGATACCAGCGATCAAGAAGCCGTGAAGTCCGCCATAGCGACTGCTGTGGAAAGGTTTGGGCGAATCGATATCATGGTCAACAACGCCGGCTACCTCGATGCTCACAAGCCGATTTCAGCCTCAGATCTGGAAGACTACTGGCGTTGCTATGAAGTTAACGTCAAAGCCGGGATCATCGTGGTCCAAGAATTCCTTAAGATTGCTGAACCAGGCGCGACATTCATCAATGTCTCCTCGGGAGCGTCACATATCTCACGTATTCACAACTATTCAGCGTATTCGTCAAGTAAGATGGCATTCGCACGGATCTGCGAGTACGTTCAGGGTGAGAATCAAGAGTTGCGGGTGTTCAGCATACAACCTGGGAGTATTGAGACGGATATGGCGAAGAAAGCCCGCGATTTGACACCTTGTGATGACATCAGTAGGTTTGCTCTGAAAGTGCAGTATGTACACTGAACTGACAGATAGAAGATCTTCCAGGTGCCTTTTGCGTGTGGCTTGCAAGCGATGAAGCAAACTTTTTGAAGGGAAAATTCGTGTGGGCGAATTGGGACGTGGATGAGTTGGTGGAAAGGAAAGATGTGATTGTCAAGAAAGATATGTTGACAATGCGTCTCAGTGGATGGCCTGATGGCCTCTAGGAGTAATAAAGGGGCGAAGCGATAGCCTATACACACTTTTACATAGAAACATTAATGTTCGAGGTTCAGATGTTCAGTTATTACATAATGAAGCTGAGTGTCGCGGTTTCGACCTCACGATCCGGGGCGGCTTAGACATCTCCGCTCACCATACTCCGTACGAATACTCTACCTCTAGCAACTTTTCACACCATCGACTTACAGCCTTTGTTTGCAGAAAATGGCGCCAACAACCGAAGTTGGTGCCCAAACTAGTAGGTGGTACCAATATTAGACACAAGGTAGAGTGGATAGTACGGAGATTTTAGATACCACGGATATGCGTTTACTATTTACAAGGTTCGCAACGCCTTCCGGATTGTAATTACATGACCCTATCTCGTTAGCCTAAAATACGTCGATCCACATTATCTCAGATGCCGCTAATTCATTTCTGCCATACAGCCGATTATCGAGAGCGCCTCACTCATCCGAGATAGTATCCAACATGGCTGGCATAGGCAACGAAAGAGGAGAATGGATGACTGTGAACCAGCGGGACCTTACTGCTTCACACCTAGGAGACCACTGCTCAATTGATGTAATGCGGAAAGTGCGAGGACCAGTAATACTGCTGGTAGCACTACGAATCGTTAGCATTGCCATGATAGCACTTCGCGCACACAATACACGCTATGGGTAAAATCCATTGACTGTGAGGAGGATCATCCGCATGTAGTGGCACGCACGAACTTTACACTCTGCGCTGATCCAAAACCCAGCGGCACATATCGCCATTGTGCTGGTATGACTACGACTACTGCGCCATTTAGATCTTCTCGAGTCACCGGTCCGTGTATTACATGCAAACATTCATCGAAAACCACTGAATTCGAACTTCTTCTCCGAGTTGTTCCCTTTCAACAATTCGTATGCTTGAGGAGCCTTCTAAAATATTATCTTTGTCTTATCCGCGTCCATTACCGCATCTGCCTTCGTCGCCGAGACCTAGTCAAACAAAACCTCGTAGGGAAATATGGAATCCTCCATCACTTCTGCGCTGGCGAATTTGTAGTAGACGTGGCATGGATCCGTTTTAATATCAAACTGGATGCTTTGGCGGCGGCTTTTGATGGACTTATCTCGTCATCAGAGGCCAAAACCGCGTCGGGATTACTTGTGATGGACGATGCCGAAGCATATCCCGAGTCGACTACAGGCGACAGCAGCGGGTCGTCTCGCAGTGCTTCTGAGGACAGGCTGAGCTGTTGCGGACGTGGTTTTGACGTCTTCCATTTCTGATGTGACGATTGCTGTTGCTGGCTTCTCCATTTCGCGATCTTCTCTTCAGAGGGAAACTCGACTCTGTCTACAGCTTGAACTGCGCTGATATCGCGGAAAACGTCGACGATTGGTACAACGTACGAGTCTCCAAAGCCATCTGAAGCAACAACGTGCCCATAGACTTCGAAAGTGTTGGCATCGATAACCCACGACCCACAGTCGCCGCGTACAAACCGTGGGGGCAAGTTGTGCTGAAACGGTGGTGTTCCATTCGTACTGGAGTGACCAGAGTGACTAGGGCTGGGCATGAATAGGAAGCATCGCTGGAGCAAGCTCAGCGGGCCCAAAGGAATATAAGCACAGTCCGCAGACAGTGTGCCCCGTACAAGACCGCTCTGTCCACTAGGGATAAGCACATCGCGGGAGCCATTCCAATGATCTGGTGGCAGAGTATGGGCGATTGAGCTGCTGACAAAAACCCCAATTGATGTTGCGCCTCTGCACAGCCCAGAGGATCCTGTCAACCCAGACTTGTGCTCCTGTTGTAGCCGATTGACATAGTAATCGTCATCGGGGACGTTGAAAATGGCCCAATCCGATGCCCCTTGTCGTTCAATGTCGCATCCGGAGTAAGATGATAGGAGTAGCTTCCCAAACGCCTTGTTGTACGGCGGCCCTTCCAGAGCTTCAAGACGTCTTTTGACCTCCTTTCCGTAGTATTGTTCCTCTGGGCCATCCATGAATTCAATCTCGGCATCGGGCTCGTAGCCGCCATCGCCTACGCCAAGCTCAAGCGACTCCTGGCTTTGTGACGACCATCGCTTTATGGTCGCTTGAGGCACGATGTGCCCAACGGTCAGGGCGCAGATATCAGCGCTGTGACCTTTCACCAAACTGATCAAGCCGCCGATGGTTGTTAGAGGTCCGGTATCCACGTCACCAAATCGTGCTGGAGTTCCACAAAGCGTCGTTCGTTCTGTTTTACGACTGTTGTCAGAGCCTCGCACGAATAGCGTCTGGTCCTCTCGTACGGTCGATCCGGCAAGATAGTTCAGCTGTCGCTCGCTGACAATGACATCGAAACATCGATTGGTGTTGCCCGCGCAGGCAATGTGACTTTGCTCCGCGATTTGGGGCTGTTGAAAGTACCCCCGCACCTTTTTTACCAGCGACTTGTCGCAAAAGACAACGATCCGGGTTCTGGCAGTCTCTTTGGTCTCTCCCAGAAGCGCCAGTCTCATTGAGATCGGTCCGGCCGAGACTAGCCTTGCGGAGGCGTAAATGTCGCGGAGGTCTTTCTCCACGAACTCCTTGATGTCGGCAAATCTTTTTCTCTCATGATCAGACGCATCTATTCCAAAAATTTTAAACTTGGTTCCCGGGAGGCTGCTAACTGCTGAGAACCTGCTCGGAGTGCTGGACGCGGACGCATATCCTGAATCAAGGCTGTAAGTCTTTCTCGTCGCCGAGGATGATAGGCCTGGGAGAGGTGGCAGAGGTTTATCGACAACAGAAGTATCGCAAATGAGTTTATGGTTCATGATCAACAATTGTGGTTTCAAACGAGCAACTAGATTGTGCAATCACCAGGATCGCGTGAATAAACTACGCACAGCAACTAGGATATTGCCGAAGATAGTGGTAATGTTTCCGAGAAATTGAAACCATAAACTCTCATATAACAGACCACCCTTAGCGGGTCACCGTATTGTGACTAGCAAAGGGGCGGAAGCAAGGAGAAGGTAGCGGAGCACAGCCGGCGACGCTGAAGAGTTTCAGGCAGTGTTTCAAGAACCGCGCGACCGAACTCCCCATCCAAGAACAAACCGAACACCAATTTATTCGGCGCAGTTCAGATGACCAATCATGCTCGTGTTGGCCACACCACCGCCTTGGACATCCTGAAACAGGCCAGCTGGAGCTGAGCTAAGAGGCTTTCATGTTTCGAGTATCCGCGAGGCTGCGAGCTGGTGTGGAATTCATGGTGTTTGGGAGGCTGGGGTCATCCCACGGATTTTCTACATCGTTAAAGGAGCGTCATAAGGCTGAAGCTCCCCATACAAGGTATTAGTCGTCTGACGAAACGTTTGGAAACACAGCCTCAATCCGGAGGGGGGTTTAAGATGCAAACGACGCCTATTCATTTCCTCCCTTCCAGCTTTAGATCAATTTATTAGCATCGCTATCATGACTGTGCAATATCCTCTTGTCAAAGCAACTGACTCGGAGCTGTATAGTCTCTGTCAGTGTATCTGGGTATGGGAATCATGCACATGCAATGACAAGTTGTGCCATTGCTCAGAAGAGGTGGATCGCGCAAATAGAATGGGCCGGCTAAGGAGATACTTGGACTTCTACAGGCGACTGACATCGGCCTACGAGCCCGCAGTTGAAACTGGAAGCTTACCAGCGTTGTCCTCCCATGTTGAATTGATCCGAATCATACAAACCTTGAAAGAGAACCCAAACATTCTACGATCGCAGCTCGCAGGAGTCATGTTCCCGGACCAGCAGTATCAGCAAGGGGACGTCGACATGGCAATTAGTCTGGCAGTAAAGGCTCTTTGCATGGTGAGCAGCGGCGGCTCTACCAGTGTGAGTCTTCCCCACACGGTAGTATTATTAGAAACCGGAAGCCACCACATCACATGGAGAGACGACGTCTCGTTCAGAGCTTTCTTAGACGCTTCCTTTCCACTCAGTGACAATCTCGCACTGAACGATCACGAGAGCCTTTTTAGCGATCTCACTACATCTTTGAGTGCCGTGCAGCTCAAGAAACATTCCGGCCTGGAATTCGAGCCTACGGACAGCCTGCAAAACCACCTGAAGCTCGACCGCAGAGCGGGAACCGTGCAGGTATTTCACCATCTGGCATTCCTCAAAGAGCACCTTCGTTCGACATATTACCAATCCACCAAGACAAACGAGAAAGAAACCAGCCATACCTCAGCAGTGATCCTTCCGCGACAACTCTGCCTGGAAGCTATCGACTCTATCCAAAAGGTACTCTTCCCGCTCACAGATGGCAAATCACGAGAGCTCCTGCAATCTCTTGTGTCGATGGCAGGCTTCGATCCAGACACCCTACGATTCGACTCGAGCAGCATACGCAGACCGGAAGAAAGAAGCATTAAGTACTGCTACTTTGGAGCTCGACTGTTAGATCTCCGCGCCGAACTGCAGGATCCAAGGCCGCGTGGATTGGTCGAGAAGTGGCTGCAGCGCAGAAGCGGCGCTAGATATGTGATGCTGGCGACGCTGATCGGGGTCATTTTCGCCGTTGTCCTAGGCATGTGCGCTTTGGCGCTGAGCGCGCTGCAAACTTGGATTGCGTGGCAGCAGTGGAGGCATCCTAATGGTGAATGAAGACTGGTAGGAGGCGCGAAAGGAGAAACGATCGAGGCAAAGCGAACACAATTAAGGCCAGGCGGAACTGGAGTCCGAAATCACGCCACTGCACAATGGATGGCAAGACACCGCGTACTTTTCGCTTTGGGTGAATGGCCGCCATAGTGGATTTAAACCGGAATGAAGACAGAAGTAGAGGGGTACCAGTTTTGGGATCCTTTTATGGAAGAGATGAGAGCAGCCAAAAAGATGGTCGGTTCGGTGCTGGCCTGGTTGGTTGCCAGCGTCCAACGACCGCGGTCAGCCAGGCCAGTCAAAGCCCTTTAGCAAGCGCGCTGAGCAGGGGATCCCTGGGTG
>Ga0335073_10004531_pt1 | contig 19414 bp, 17 predicted proteins | sample Lox_Sample_22_FD_207093 | JGI IMG/M metagenome (GOLD analysis project Ga0335073, IMG submission 207093) | Soil microbial communities from Loxahatchee National Wildlife Refuge, Florida, United States - Lox_Sample_2.2 | ecosystem: Environmental > Terrestrial > Soil > Wetlands | place: USA...
GAGAAAAGGGAAGAGAAGCCCAGGCAAAGAAACAGTGCGAATGTAGCCGTCAAGCGATTCAATCTCATAGTTGACCCATAACCAAACGAAACTGGATTAAAACAGCGGGACGGAGCAACGCTTGCGCGACTCCGTCCCCCGGTGGAAAACCCGAAAACTACTGCCCGTATACGAAATGGCCTCGGCGATTCTGCTGCCAGCAAGCCTCGTCGTGCTCGGTGCAGAATGGCTTCTCCTTGCCATAGCTGTAGGTTTTGATGCGATCTCCACTGACCCCAGCCTGGATAAGCGCATTCTTCACCGCGTCGGCGCGATTGGTGCCGAGCGCGAGATTGTACTCGGTGGAGCCGCGCTCGTCGCAGTGTCCCTCGATCGTGATGCGTATGTTGGAGTGCTGCTGCAGGAATTGCGCATCCCCTTGAATCGAAGCCTGCTGATCGGGCCTGATTTCGTAGTTGTCGTACGCGAAGTAAATATCACGCACGTTCTTGGCGAACAACTCTTCCTCGGTTAGGTTCGAGGTAGTTGGCGGCGGTGGTGGAGGAGCGGCGTTGACGGTCACGCGCGCAGTCGCGTCCTGAGTTCCGCCGGCTCCCTTGGCGACCAGATGGTAGGTTGTAGAACTGGTCGGTGTGACCTGACGTGAGCCGCTGGTATCGACCGCACCTATGCCATCAATACTCACGTCGGTAGCGTTGGTGGTCTGCCATGTCAGAGTGGTCGAGTCGCCCTGATTGATGGTATTCGGATTCGCCGAGAGCGAAGCGGTCGGGGCCGTGGGCGCCGGTGGTGGCGGAGGGGGTGGAGGAGCGACTTTCTTTTTGCAAGCGCTCCAAAACATGATCATGCTGAAAGTGAGTACGACAAGGCCCAGGGTCCGTATCTGGTGCTTCACTGAATCCTCCAAGTTTCCGTGCGCTCGACTTGTGGCGAATTTGCAGAATCGCGGCGGAGCGCACGCTTTGCCGGCCGCGATGCCGTAGGTTCCAAATCTACCTTGCAAAACCAAAACCAGTCGACTCTTTAACTGACCTATTCAGCAGGACATTTACTTCCAACTCCAGTTCGGCTGGGTGTTATTGCCCTTGGTCGTCAGTTGTTTCACATTCGAGCCGTCAGCCAGCATGCTGAAGATCTGCTCGGTCCCGGTTCGATGGGACTGAAAAACGATGTGCCGCCCGTCGGGAGACCAGCAGGGGAAATCGTTTCTTCCCGCATCGTGGGTAAGCTGCACCCATTGTTTGCTGGCAATATCCATCAGATAAATGTCGTTGGAGCCGGGCTCGCCGGGCCCGTACTTGCGCGTCCAGGAAAAGGTCAGGAACTGGCCATTGGGTGACCAATTCGGCGAAACCGCATAACCCTGATCGGTCACGCGCTGCAGGTTCGTGCCATCGGCTTCCATCGTATAAATCTGCGGCAGTCCGGTGCGGCCGCTGACGAAGGCAATCTGCGAGCCTGTTTTTCGATTCCAGGTTGGGGCGACATCGGGACCCTTATCCGTAGTGAGTCTTTGTAAATTTCCACCCGAGCCATCGACAACGAAGATGTTGGGATACCCGTTGCGCGAAGAAGAAAAGGCGAGTTTTCCATCCGGCGACCAGGAGGGCGACAGATTCATGCCACCAAAGCGTTGGAAGGCAACCATGCGGTTGAGATCGAACGAATACATCATGATTTCCCAGCCATTTTTGGTCGTGGAACTGAAGGCCAGTCGCGAACCATCGGGCGAGACACGCGGCGAAAGAGAGATCGCGCCGAGGTGCGTAATCTGCGTCTGGTTGGCGCCGTCATAATCCATCATCCAGATTTCTTTGACGCCCGGCCGCATCTCTTTCACGAAGTAGATTTTGCTTTCGGCGATGCCTGGGATTCCTCCGCCGAGACGAAAGATGATTTCGTCTGCAAATTTGTGCGCGATCACACGCACAGCGTCGTTGGTGGCCGAATCGCCATATTGTTTTCCCAGCACCTGTGGCGAGGCTTGATTATTCAGGTCATACAGCCAGCCCTGCACCGCAACTTTGTCGGCCGTCACGCCAAGATTGCCAAACGCGAGCATGGCGGCCTTCGGTGGAGGCGAATTCCATGCGGAGAAATTTACGTCGGAAGGCTGGCCGGGACTCTGCAACGGGTAGAAGCTCTTCGAAACCATTTCGAAGATGCCCGCGTTATCGAGATCGTTCCAGAGAGTGTCGTTAAAGGTCCTCAGCATGTCGGCGTTCTTTGCGTCGGAGGTCGACGCCTTGAAGTCCGAGGCAGCGAGACGGATTTTTTCTACCCCGAGCCCAGTTCCAGTGCGGATCCAGTCTTGTGCGGTGCTAGCGGCCGCCAGAGTGAAGACGGCCGCGAGAAGAAAGGCAAGCTGGCAGACAAACCGGGATTTAGGTGCGTGGCGCGACGTCATCCCTTTGCAGAACAAGCGAGATAGACTTCGATCTATGTGATGAGCGATGGGATGCGTCCGGTTGCTCAATTTTCACTCCTCATGCCGGTGCTGGCTCCGAGGCTTGCAAGCACTCACAAGCCCAAACAACTACCTTTTGTAGTCAAACCAGAATTCTACGGAAACCTTGCTGCCTGTGTACTCCGGTGGCAATGGACCGAACGTGTCGATACGTTGAATTGCATATACGGCCGAGCGGTCGAGCGAGGGCACTCCGCTGGACTGCTCGACTTGCACATTCGAAGGATGTCCATCGCGCGCGATATCGAACGTGAGGTAAACGCGATTTGCCTCTCGAATGCTCGGATCCACTTCGTACTTCAGCCAATTCTCCGAGACCTTGCGCTGGACAGCTTGCACATACCAGGAGAATCTGCTGCCGAAATCACCACCTCCGCCGGTAAATCCAAAACCGCCCTTCGCGCCGCCGGCGTTGAACATTCCATAAGGACCGCTGACCGGTCCCCCTTCGCCATAAGGGATCTGATTAGACTCCTCGGGCTCGGGTTCCGGTTTGCGCTGCGTCGCGGTCGTCACGGGTTTCTTTTTCAGCTTCGCAGCTTTGTCGGGAATCGGGATGGCTTCCGGCTCCGGTTGCTCCTGCGGCTTGGGCTGCGATTGAGAAAGGCCCTTGGATTCGGTCGCGAGCACGTTATTGGTTGGCGTAGGATTGGCAGGCAAGGGAACCGTGCTCACAAGCGTTGCTCCCATGGCATCGCCGCCGCCGCCCGCGCCCCAGCCCTGACCACGAAATCCGCCAAGGTAAGTGGAATAGAACACCACGAACACGGAAAAGGCGAGATGCAATCCAGCTGACCACAGAATGGGCCGCCCGAGACCGCCGTGCTCGAGATCATTAGCGCTTGCTGCCATTGGAATCGATGGGCTGCGTCACGATGCTTACGTTGCTGATGCCTGCCTGCTTGATTGCGTCCATGACGGTGGCGAACGCGCCAAAGGGAACGTCTTCGTCGGAGCGTAAGTAGATCGACTGATGCCGGGGATCGCGAATCCGCTGCTTCAACGTCGCGCCGATCTGGTTGATGTTGATGGGATCGTTGCCCAGGAAGACTCGCTGAGATTTGTTAATGCTGATGACCAGCCGCTCTTCGGTGATCTCTTTGACCGTGCGGGTGTGCGGGACGTTGACCTCAATGCCCGACTGAAGGACCGGCGCCGTCACCATGAAGATGATGAGCAGAACGAGGACCACGTCGACAAGTGGAGTAACGTTGATGTCGGCGAGTGCGGTCTGGGTGCGACCGTTTGCGGCAGTGAATGCCATCAGCGCCGCACCTCAGCGACCGGTTGCGCTTGTTGGCGTTCGACCAGATTCAGCATCTCGAGCGCGAAGTCGTCATTTCGGGCCGCCAGTTCACGGATCGAGCCGAGGATAAGGTTGTAAGCGATTACCGCAGGGATAGCTGCGGCCAGACCAGCGGCGGTAGTTATCAGAGCTTCCGAGATGCCGGGAGCGACAGCGCGCAGAGTGGCGGCGCCGGCGGTACCGAGACCATGAAAGGCATCGATGATGCCCCAGACAGTCCCAAACAGCCCGATAAAAGGCGTGACCGCGCCGGTAATGGCGAGCCATGGCAGGTTGCGTTCGAACCTGGTGATTTCTTCGGAAGAAGAAATCTGCATGGCACGCTGAATTGCTGTCGGGTTGTTGATCCCACCGGTGTTGCCCATTTGCCGCCTGAACTCGGCAATGGCTCCCTCGAAGATGCCGACCAGTGGGCTCGGCCGAAACTGGTCGGCTGCCGAGACCACATCCTGCAGACGTTGTGCTCTACGAAAGGCGCGGACGAACCTCCCGCTTTGCGCGTGAGCGCGCCGGATCAGAAACCATTTCGAGAGAATGACTGCCCAGGAGAGCACGCTGAATGCGAGCAGCAGGAGAAGAACAACCTTGGCAACCGGACCGGTTTGAAGGACGAGATCAACGATTTCGCCGCCGACAAAAAGCAGAAGGGCTAGAGACAGATGCATCGTGTCTGGGAGAATTCCTTGCTCAAGATTTCTTGCCTAAAATTATAGACCGAACGCCGCCACTTCCGAGCCGACGTACCGGATCGATCAACGTGATATTGAAGTTCGGAAGTTAGGAGTCGGATTGCAGAAGCAGCGGCCCCGTTTGCAGACTCTGGTACCCGCCGCTTGCTTTTTGAAAAGAAAGAGCACGCGACGACTGCTCGAACTCGTGACTGTTCAAGCGACGAGCGTCCGCGATCAGTTCGGGATTTGTGCCTCCGCGACGTTGGAGTAGCCGCTTTCCTGTCCTTGACCGTTGACCTCAGTGGTTACGTAATAGTACGTATTGCCTCCGGCAACCGTCGAGTCGGTATAGGAGGTTGTAGAGACCAGGGCCGAGTTGAGGATGCTGTAAGGCCCTCCATTGGCCGTGCCGCGATACACGTTGTAGCCGGTGATTCCGGATGCGCCAGCTTGCCAGGACAAGGTTGCGGAGTGTGATGTGGCTGCGACTCCGGTTCCCGTCAATTGTTCACGCGAAGGTGAGTTGGTGGCGTTGCTGACGAACTGATCCTGCGCCGAGGCAGCCCCAGAGGCATTCGGAGTGAACTGGATTGTCGCTTGAACGCTCTGACCAGCCGGAATGGTGACGGGAAGGGTCAGGCCCGTGATAGCAAATTCGGAGGTGCTTGCCGCGTCCGACGAAATGGTGACCGCGCCGTTCGAAGCGGTGAGGGTTGCCGGCAAGCTCGCCGTATTGCCGACCGTGACATTGCCGAAACTCAATGTGGCCGGGCTCACGGTGAGTTGGGTGGAGGCGGCGGTTGACACTCCGGTGCCCGTCAGCGTCTGCTCGGGTGAGTTTGCGCTGCTGACGAATTCATCTTGTCCGCTGATGCTGCCGGCCGCAGACGGCGTGAACTGGATGGTGGCTTGAACGCTCTGCCCGGCGGCAAGCACCAGCGGAAACGTCATGCCCTTGATGGCAAATTGAGAGCTGCTTGTCGTCCCGGAAGAGAGGGTCACCGAGCCGCCCGTGGCTTTCAGGGTCGCCGTCAGGCTGGCGCTGCTGCCGACGTTCACATTGCCGAAACTGAGGGAAGACGGGCTTACAGTAAGCTGGCTGTTCGAAACCCCAACTCCACTCAGCAACTCCTGCGCAGGAGAGTTACTGGCATTACTGACGAACTTATCCTGCCCGGTTGCGCTGCCGGCCGCAGTTGGCGTGAACTGGATAGTGGCCTGTACGCTTTGCCCGGCCGGAATGGTTAGCGGGAAGGTCACACCTTTAATGGCAAATTGAGAGTTGGTCGTGGTCCCTGAAGCGATCGTGACCGCGCCTTGCGAAGCAGTAAGCGTTGCCGACTGACTGGCGGAGCTGCCCAAGTTCACATTGCCAAAGCTAAGTGTGGCTGGGCTGATGGTCAGCAGGCTGGATCCACCGCCCCCACCAGTGCTGTTAGAAACTCCATTGCCCGAGACCTGGGCCTGCCGCGGCGAGTATCGATCGTTGCTGACGATGAAGAATTCTGCGTAGTCATACCCGGCGGCTGTCGGGGTGAAGACCACCGGCATGGGAACGGACTTGCCAGGCTGAATGTTGGCCGGAAGTGCGAAGTTCCCCAGTGAGAATGCGCCCTGAGGCAATGTAATGGACGTCACTTTAAGAACACTGGTTCCGGTGTTCGTGAGTTCAAATGTATAAGTGCTGGACTGGCCGACAGTCGTTTTCGGAAAGAGGTTCCAGCAAGGGGCGCATTGCAGATGCTGTGCCGAGCTGGTGCCAATAGCAACAAAGAGTGCGAGCACGAGTAGTGCGGGGAAGGATCGCATGACTTTATAGTCGGCGAGTCCGTTATGTGCAATCAAACTCAGAAGTGCAAAACACCGGATTCGGAAGTACATTCACCTCTGTGTGCATAACTGGCTCTGGGAGCGGGTTTCATGCATTTCAGGCGTCTGTGCTATGCTGCGCCTGATTCAGTAGCCTTTCACTCCCGTGCTGGCTGAGCTGCGCCTCGAAAATTACGCAGTTATCGATAACGCCGTGGTTGAATTCGGCGCCGGTTTGAACCTGTTGACGGGTGAAACCGGCGCGGGGAAGTCGATTCTCATCGACGCGCTAGGGCTCTTATTGGGCGACAAGTCGTCATCAGAGGTGATCAGAACCGGCGCGGAACGGGCCGTCGTGCTGGGAGTCTTTGAAAGTGAAGGATTTGCGGCTCAGTCCATTGCAGCAGCCCTGGAAGCCAATGGGCTGGATGCAGATGACAACTCTCTGATTCTGCGGCGTGAGATTGCAGCCGGAGGAAAAGGGCGCGTATTCATTAACAACCAGCCGGCGACTGTTTCCGTCCTGAAACAGATAGCCCCTCACCTTGCAGTAATTCATGCGCAAAATGAATCTCTCGCAAATTTCGATGCGGCCGCGCGACTAGCCTTGCTCGACACATACGCGGGCATTGAGCTGGAGGGTGTGTCGGCGGCTTTCGCCGAATGGAAGCGGATTCGGGCGCGCATCGACGAACTGGAACAAAACGAACAAGAGAAGATGCGATTGCTGGATCTGTGGAAGTTCCAGTCACGGGAGATTCAGGAGGCGAAGCTGGCAGCGGGTGAAGATGAACAGTTGGAATCAGAGAAACTCGTGCTCGCCAATGCGGAGAAGATTTATGGCTCGGCGATGAGCGCCTTCGATCTCCTTTATGAAGGGAACGGATCTACATCGGCGAGCTTGCGCGCGGCGCAGAAGCATCTGGAAGAACTGGCGCGGTATGAGCCGAAATTTCAGGAGTCGCTTGCGGCGCTTGAATCGGCGCGGATTAACGTAGAGGACGTGGGCGCGACCCTGCGCGATTACGCCGGGGGGATCCAGGCTTCTCCAGAGAGGCTGGCTGAGATCGAGGAACGGTTGGCTTTGCTCGACCGGCTGAAACGGAAATACGGGCCGGCTCTTGAACAGGTGATCGCTTATGGCCAGGAGACCCGGCGTAAGCTTGCTGATATCGAAAACAAAGACGAAGTACTCGGTGAGTTGCGCCAGCAGCTCGCTGCTGTGGCAGGTCAGTACGGTCGGGCGGCCCAGGCAGTTTCGCGTAAGCGCATAGACGCCGCGCGCAAGCTGGAGAAGCTGGTCGAAGCCGAAATCAATGATCTGGCAATGCGGGCTTCGTTCGGGATTGCGGTGGAAGAAGCTGAGGCCGAAGAGCGATGGAATGCTTCGGGCATCAACCAGGTGATTTATCGGATCGCCCCGAATGCGGGCGAGCCCATGCGGCCGCTGGAGCAGATCGCTTCGGGAGGCGAACTCTCGCGGGTCATGCTGGCTTTGAAGGCATGCGTAGAAGCTGGGGCATCCAGCGGAAATTCCGTTAAGAAGAAAAGCTCGGTTACGCAGCGAACGCTCGTGTTCGATGAAATTGACACAGGCATTGGCGGACGCGCAGCGGAAGCGGTGGGAAAGAAATTAAAGGCGTTATCGAAAGGGAATCAAGTGCTTTGCGTGACCCACCTTCCCCAGATTGCGACCTTTGCGGATCATCATTTTCTGATCGAGAAACGGGCCGCCGGAGGTCGAACCAAAACTACAGTTCGGCAGATCACCGGCGAGGAGCGCACCGCCGAAGTGGCACGCATGCTTTCCGGCGCGAAGCTCACCGAAACCTCGCTCAAGCACGCTGAGCAGATGATCAAGGCGAATGCGTGAATCCGGGATCCAAGACGTCAAATCAGCGTGGCTTTCTCCCCGTTCGCTGCTAATCCTCACTCCTACAATGGCTTACTTTGACCCGGGGCTATTTGTTTCTGTACCATTACAGTAGCTTTGAAAGTAGCCGTTTTTGGGGCAGAGTAGCCTGATCGGGTGAGGGGGTTCACGTTTTGTCTGAGAGCAAGCGATTGCTGTTGTTGAAACCGCGTGGATTTTGCGCGGGCGTGGTACGAGCGATAGACATTGTCCGGATTGCCCTGGAGGCGTTTGGGCCTCCCATCTATGTGCGTAAAGAGATTGTCCACAATCGGTTCGTAGTCGAAGAGTTGCAGCACAAAGGCGCCATTTTTGTGGACTCGGTGGCAGAAGTGCCCGAAGGCGAGCGGGTGATTTATAGCGCCCATGGCGTGTCTCCTGAGGTGCGAGAGCACAGTAAAGTCCGCAAGCTGCGCGTGATTGATGCCACGTGCCCGCTTGTGACCAAGGTGCATGTGGAGGCGGTCAAGTTCGCCAAGGAAGGGTATTCGCTGATTCTGATCGGGCATCGCGATCACGATGAAGTGATTGGAACCTTGGGTGAAGCTCCAGCCGTGACACAGGTAGTGGGGTCACCGCAAGAAGTGGCTGCTGTAGCGGTGCCGGACCCAAATCGCGTTGCCTATCTCACGCAGACGACTTTGAGCCTCGACGAGACTCGAGACATCATCGCGGCGCTGCGCAAACGCTTTCCGAATATCAAAGGGCCGGCGGCGCAGGATATCTGTTATGCCACGGAAAACAGGCAGGTGGCCGTCAAGCACGTGGCCTCGGATGCGGACCTGTTGCTGGTGGTGGGATCGGATAACAGTTCTAATTCCAAGCGGTTAGTGGAAGTAGCTCGCAGTTTGGGCACGCCGGCGCATCTAATCGATAATCAGAGCAATATCCGGCAAGAATGGCTGAACGACGTGCGCACCGTGGCTTTGACCGCTGGGGCGTCGGCCCCTGAGCACTTGGTGAGAGAGACAGTGGAGTATCTGGCGGGCAAGGGCTTTGCTGACGTGCAGGAACTGGAGATTATGCCGGAGAACGTGAGGTTTGGGCTGCCGCCTGAGATCGTAGAGGCGATTGCAGCTGCGCCGGCAGGAGCTTAGGCAGTCGATGGAAGTGCAGGGATATTGAAGTCGGCTCCGCTGAAGATGGAATCGGCAAGAGATTGATCAGCGAATGTTCGAGCCACAGATTTGGCTAGGAGTCTGAATGGAAGAATCCTCCCCTCAAAGTCCGGCTTCATTGCCGCAGATGCGATTCGGAAAAATTGATGACCTGGTGAGCCGGGTCGCCGTAGCTGTCGACGCGGCGCGCAAGTTTCTTTTCTCCCAACAAGACGAAGAAGGATATTGGTGTGGAGAGCTGGAAGCCGATACCACGCTTGAATCCGATTACATCCTTCTGCACACCCTGCTTGGCACCGGCAGCACCGAGCGATTCGCCAAGGCGGCGCGCTACATACTGAACCATCAGAACGAGGATGGTGGCTGGAGCATTTACCCGGGTGGACCTTCAAATATCTCAGCCTCGGTGAAGGCTTATTTCGGGTTGAAGCTGGCGGGCTATGATGCGGACGATCCGGCACTGGTGCGCGCCCGCAAGAAAATCCTCGAAATGGGCGGAGTGACTGAGGTCAACACATTCACCAAGATCTATCTCTGCTTTTTCGGGCAGTATGACTACAACGCCGTTCCGGCAATTCCCCCCGAGATTGTGCTGTTTCCAAACTGGTTCTGGTTCAATATCTACGAGATTTCCTCTTGGTCGCGCGCCATTCTTGTGCCGCTTTCCATCTGCTACGCAAAGAAACCCTTCAAAAAGATTCCAGACGAGATGGGCGTAGAGGAACTGTTTGTCGGCGGCCGTGACAAGTCGCGCATGCATCTGCATTGGGCGCAGAAGCTGCTCTCATGGCGGAATTTCTTTTTGGTGATCGACCGAATCACGCACTGGTTTGAAGCCGTGCATGTGCGCCCCCTGCGCTCGATTGCGTTGAAGTCGGCCGAAAAGTGGATGCTCGAACGCTTTGAGATGAGCGATGGCCTGGGTGCGATTTACCCCTCGATGATGAACGCGATCATCGCCCTGCGCTGCCTGGGTTATTCGCTCGATGATCCGCAGGTCATCCGCGCCATGGATGAATTTGAGAAGCTCGGAATCGAAGAGGGGGATACCTTCCGCATGCAGCCTTGCATGTCCCCGGTATGGGATACGGCGTATGCGCTGTTCGCGCTTGGCGAGGCGGGAGTTCCATACAACGATCCGCGCATGGTCAAGTGCGCGAATTGGATGCTGCAGAAGCAGGTGCGCAAGCCGGGAGACTGGAAAGTAAAGAATCCGAAGGGCGAACCGGGCGGCTGGTATTTCGAATTCAACAACGAGTTTTATCCCGATGTGGATGACTCGGCGATGGTGTGTCTGGGACTCAGCCGCGTGGAACATCCGAATGGGCGGTATCAGCGGGAGTCGGTGCAGAGGGCGATCGACTGGATTTTGTCGATGCAGTGTAAGAACGGCGGCTGGGCCTCATTCGACAAGAACAACGACCGGATGGTGTTTCAGTATGTGCCATTTGCCGATCACAACGCGATGCTCGATCCCGCGACAGTTGATATCACGGGACGAATCTTGGAGTGTCTGGCAACCTACGGATTCGACAAAGAACATCCTATCGTGAAGAAGGCGCTGAAGTTCATTCGCGCAGAGCAGGAGCCCGATGGCAGCTGGTTTGGCCGCTGGGGCGTCAATTACATCTATGGAACGGCTCTGGTGCTGCGCGGCCTGGAAGCGATGGGCATAGACCGCAACGAGCCTATGGTTCAGCAAGCAGCTGAATGGCTTCGCATGGTGCAAAACTCCGATGGCGGCTGGGGCGAGACGGTGGGATCGTATGACGACCCGAATTTGCGCGGCCAGGGAGACTCAACAGCTTCGCAGACTGCGTGGGCCATTATGGGATTACTGGCGGCCGGAGACACGCGCAGCGAATGCGTGGCGCGCGGAGTTGCGTATCTGCTCAAGACGCAGAAGAAAGATGGATCCTGGGATGAAGCGTTCTATACGGGGACGGGATTCCCGCGCGTTTTTTATCTCAAGTATCACCTGTACCGTCAGTATTTCCCGCTGATCGCGCTGACGACCTACGCGAAGGTGATGGCGGAGAAAAGCTAGCTTTTAACTCTCAGCTCTCGGAATGGAGTCCTCAGTTCCTGGAAAATGATTGGCTATTCGCTGAGAACTGAGGACCGAGAACTGAGAGCTGCTTTTGAAGGTTTTTCTTACTGGCGCCACTGGGTTTTTGGGCAGTCATGTAGCTCGCGCTTTGGCTGCAGAAGGAGCTGAGTTGCGGTTGCTGGTGCGTCCGGCCAGCGATCTGCGGAACATCGCTGATCTGGATGCTGAGCGCGTGCCAGGTGACCTGCGCGACTCGGCCTCGATTGAAAAGGCGATCAGCGGCTGCGAGACGGTTTTTCATGTCGCCGCCGACTACAGGCTTTGGGTGCGTGATCCGCAGGAGATGTACCGGTCGAATGTAGAGGGTACCCGGGCGCTGCTGGCGTCGGCAAAGCGGCAGGGAGTTCGCCGAGTCGTTTACACCTCAAGCGTGGCCACGATGGGATTTGGCACGAATGGCCATTCGAAAGCGAATACCGAGTTGCATTCCGACGAGACGGCGCGCGGTCCGGCTAACCAGCGACCGATTGGCTTGACAAATGAAGACAGCCCGGTATCGGTCCGGGACATGATCGGGCACTACAAGCGTTCGAAGTTTATGGCGGAACAGGTGGCATTCGAGGCGGCAACATCGGGGCAGGATGTCGTGATTGTGAATCCCACGACGCCCATAGGTGAGCGCGACGTGAAACCCACGCCGACCGGGCGGATCGTACTCGATTTTCTCAAGCGGAGGTTCCCGGTGTATGTGGAAACGGGACTGAATCTTGTCGATGCAACCGAATGCGCCCGCGGACACATCCAGGCATTGGAAAAGGGACGATCGGGCGAGCGTTATATTTTGGGCGGCGAGAATCTGACTCTGAAGCAGATTCTCGATCGGTTGGCCGCGATTACAGGACTGAAGTCGCCGACAGTGAAGCTGCCGTACGTCTTCGCCCTTGCTACCGGAGTGGTGGATGAGGTGGTAACGGGACGCCTGATGAAGCGCGAACCACGGGCTACGATCGATGCTGTGCGCATGGGACGCAAGATGATGTTCGTGAGTTCCGCGAAAGCGGAAAAGGAATTGGGATGGCGCGTGGTTCCGGTGGATGGAGCGCTGCGAAGATCGGTGGAATGGTTTCGGGCGAACGGATATGTCTAGACAGCTGTCAGCCACCAGCCATCAGCCATCAGGAAGGATTCTTGGCTCGGATCAGCAGCGCCGAGACGAGGGTGAGCGAATTGCGTTGATTGCGGCGATTAAGGAGGAGATCGCGCCCCTTGTCCGTGGCTGGAAGACCCGAGAGATTGCTGCGGATGGTTATCGGTTTCCTTTGTTTGAAAAGCAAGACGGTGAAACTGCAATGGCGGCTATATGCAGCGGTATTGGCGCCGAGCATGGGCGACGGGCAACGGAGGCGCTGATCCAGGAGGTCCATCCGTCGAAGATCATTTCGGTGGGCTATGCGGGCGCGCTGGCGCCGGCCCTGAGAGTGGCCGATATCATCGAGCCACGCACGGTGGTGAATAGCGTGGATGGCTCGCACACCGATACGGGATCGGGGCAGGGAACGCTGGTTAGTTCACCGATGGTTGCTGACCGGGACGAGAAACAAAGATTGGCTGAGACGTACGGCGCCCTCGCTGTGGATATGGAAGGCGCATCGGCAGCCGTTGGCGCGCAGGCGCACGGAATCGAGTTTGCCGCGCTCAAGGCGATCTCCGATCCGCTTGAGTTTGCCATGCCGCCGGTGCAGAGGTTTGTTTCGAACCGGGGAAATTTTCGGCATGTTGCCTTTGCGCTCCACGTGATGCTTCGTCCGTGGCTGTGGTGGCGTACGATCGCGTTGGCGAGAAACAGTGCGCGAGCGAGTCGGGCATTGTGTCGAGCCATTGAGGTTTATGTGAAAGGCCAGAACCGCTTGATTCTTGGCGCGGTGTCTCAACCGATGGATGCGAGAACCTGAAGCGGCGAGGCGAAAAACACGAGGCCTCGTTGTTTATCAGAGGTTGAAGTAAACGGCCGACAGATTCCATTCTTATGGCTACAGTTCGAGAAGTCGAAATCGAAAACGAAATCGGGCGGATTCCGGCGACGATGAAAGCCGCCGTTTATCACGGAATCAACGACGTCCGGCTGGAGGAAATTCCAGTTCCCGAAATCGGACCGGGCGAGATTCTGGTTCGTGTTCACACGTGCGGAATCTGCGGCACCGACCTGAAGAAGATTTCCACGGGTTCGCACTCAGCGCCACGTATCTTTGGCCACGAGACATCGGGTGAAGTGGCGAAGGTCGGCCATGGCGTGCGCAACTTTTCGGTGGGCGATCGGGTGATGGTGTTTCATCACATTCCTTGTCGCAAGTGCTACTACTGCCGGCACAAGACATTTGCCCAGTGCGCGACGTACAAGCAAGTGGGGTGCACGGCCGGGTTCGAGCCCTCCGGCGGCGGGTTTTCGGAATACGTCCGGGTGATGGATTGGATTGTCGAGAAGGGAACGGTTCGAATTCCGAATGGAATCTCTTTCGAGCAGGCCTGTTTTGTCGAGCCGGTGAATACCTGCCTCAAGGGAATTGAGACACTGCGACTGGAGCGCGGCGAGACCGTGCTGGTAATCGGGCAGGGGCCTATTGGCCTGATTCTAGCGGTGTTAGCGAAGCGGGTTGGCGCACAAGTGATCACTTCCGATTTGTATCCTGCGAGGCTTACAATGGCTCATAGCTTCGGCCTGAACTTAACCATAGACGCCTCTCGAGAGGGCGCTACCGAAGCGGTACGTGGTAGGACAGAGGGACGCGGTGCTGACGCCGTGATATTGGCTGTCGGCGGAAGCGGTCTGATCCGACCCGCGATGGATGCGACGCGTCCGGGAGGACGCGTTTTGCTGTTTGCGCAAACGGCGCGCGGAGAAGCGACAATCGACCCCGCTGCGGTTTGCGTCGACGAAAAGACCTTGTTGGGCTCTTATAGTGCCTCGGTTGACCTGCAAGAAGAGTCAATCCGTTTTGTGATGAACCGCGAAATGGAGTTGGAACGGCTGATCAGCCATCGTTTTCCGCTGGAGCGCTGTGTGGAGGCGCTCGCGCTGGCTGCCCATCCTCAGCCTGACTCCATGAAGATCGCCGTTCAGCCGGGCGTGCGTGAAAAAGGACATGAATTGTGAATAGCAAGATGACGGCTGCCGTCCTATACGGCAAAGAAGATATAAAAATCGAAAGGGTGCCGATTCCCCGGGTGGGCGACGGAGAAGTGTTGGTTAAGGTTCACGTCGCACTGACATGTGGCACCGACCTGAAGGTGTATCAGCGCGGATATCACGCGCGCATGATCGTGCCCCCGGCGCTTTTCGGGCATGAATTGGCCGGAACCATCGAACAGGTGGGCGAAGGAGTGCGGGGTTTCAAAAAGGGCATGCGGGTCGTGGCGCTGAATTCGGCTCCGTGCGGCATGTGCTTTTACTGCTCCAAACATCAGGGAAATCTGTGCGAGGATCTTCTCTTCAATAATGGCGCCTACGCTGAATACATCCGGATCCCACGCAGAATCGTCGAGACCAATATGCTGGTTGTGCCTCCGCATGTGAGCTTCGAGGATGCCGCAATGACCGAGCCGCTCGCCTGCGTGTTGCGTGGATTACACGAAACGGGAGTGGAAATCGGTGACACGGTTACTGTGCTAGGCGGCGGGCCGATCGGATTGATGTTCGTGCAGGTGGCGAAGGCGATTGGTTGCAATGTGATCGCCGTCGTCAAGCGCGATTCGCAGGTTACGATGGCTCGGCGCAAAGGGGCGCATGAGGTTGTGCAGATAACCTCCGTGAAGGATCCGATTGAGGCGGTGCGCCAATTGAGTCCCGAGCGCCGTGGCTCCGACGTCGTGATCGAAGCTGTGGGCCGGCCGGAAGCCTGGGAGTGGGCGGTCCAAATGGTGCGCAAGGGCGGGACGGTGAACTTCTTTGGCGGCTGTGCTGCCGGGACCAAGGTGCAGCTCGACACGAACCGGCTGCATTATTCCGAGATCACGCTGAAGGCGACATTCCACCACACCCCCGAGACTGTGCGCCGCGCCTTTGGCCTGATCACCGAAAAGAAAGTCCGCGGGACCGACTACATTACCGGCGAAGCTCCGCTTTCGCGGCTGCATGATGTGCTGCGGCACATGTTGAATCGCAATGGTGACATCAAAACTGCCATCATTCCGGGACACTAGGGTTCCGCAATGTTCACCGGGTCTGTGCTTGGTGAGTTTGGGCATCTAACGGCACGGCTTAACGCCGTGCCTTTTCACAAAGAGCAGAAAGTAATCGGACCGAATGGCTGCTACGATTGAACGGAGTTCTGTGCCAGCGACCACGCTTTCCATGTGGGCAAAGCTCCCTGCGGGATACGCCATTCCCTCCTCCGCGCCTTCCCTCGCCGAAGCAGAAGAGTGTTGCCGGCAGCTCGCGCGCTCCCACTACGAAAATTTCTCCGTCGCATCATGGTTTCTTCCATCGCACCTGAAACAGCATTTCTTCAACGTCTATGCCTATTGCCGCATCTCCGACGATCTGGGCGACGAGGTGGGCGATCCGGTCGCTTCATTGCAATTGCTCGATGAATGGGAAGGCGAGCTGAATGCCTGCTATGAAGGCACCCCGCGGCATCCGGTATTTGTCGCGCTCGCCGAAACTGTGTGTAAGTTCGAGATCCCGAAGCACGAGTTTGCGGATCTGCTGACCGCGTTCCGCCAAGACCAGGCAACGACCCGCTACGAGACGTTTTCCGATCTACTAGGCTACTGTCGGAATTCGGCGAATCCGGTTGGGCATCTGGTGCTCTATTTGTGCGGATATCGCGATGCGGAGCGGCAGCAGCTTTCCGATTACACCTGCACCGCGCTCCAACTGGCGAACTTCTGGCAGGACGTGAGCGTTGATTTCGCCAAGGGCCGGATCTATTTGCCGCTCGAAGACTTGCGCCGATTTGGCTTAAGTGAGGAAGAAATTCGCGATTCCAGAAATACTCCTGCATTCTGCGAGATGATGCGATTTGAAGTGACGCGGGCGCGGGAGTGGTTTGCGCAAGGGCTTCCTTTAGTGCAGAAAGTGAATGGCAAGCTGGCAATCGATATCGAACTGTTCAGTCGCGGCGGGATGGAGATTTTAAACGCGATCGAGCAACAGCAATACGCAGTCCTGGGGAAGCGGCCGGTGATTTCGAAGATCCGGAAAATGGCGCTGGTCGCTCGCGCGGTGCTCCGCCCGATCTCCCTTCGACCGCTAATACTTGCCAGTTCTGAGAGGTTGCGGTGACCACAGCGGTGGGGAATGCGCCAGTCCCGTTTGTCCCGACTCGTTCGCAGCTCAATATGGCGTATTCCGTTTGCCGTCATATTGCGCGGTCGGCGGCAAAGAATTTTTATTACGGATTTGTCGTTCTTCCTCCGCGAAAGCGCAACGCGCTGGCTGCCGTTTACGCCTTCATGCGGCGCTGCGACGATATCGCCGACGATCAAACCCTAAGCGTCTCCGATCGGCAAAACCGTCTTTCCGAGTGGCTCGACAAGGTTCATCGAGCGTTGGCGGGCCAGCCAACAGATGATCCCGTCTTACTGGCCCTCACCGATGCGCAGCGCACCTATCAGATTCCCTTTGGCTTACTCGATCAACTAGCCTTCGGAACGGCAGCCGATCTGGAGAATGGTTCGGAATATCAGCAGCCTTCTACCAGCGCCAGAACAGCCGCGCCCGTCCCATTAGTTGCCCGTTACAAGACTTTCGAAGATCTACGCAAATACTGCTACGGCGTGGCGTCGGTGGTGGGGCTGGTATGCATTCGGATCTTTGGCTATCGTGATCCTGCGGCTGAATCGTTGGCTGAACGCTGCGGCCTCGCCTTCCAGCTCACGAATATTATCCGCGATGTCAAAGAAGACGCAGCCATGGGCAGAGTCTATCTTCCCCAGGAAGATCTGCTGCAATGCGGACTGCAGGCAAGCGACCTGGCTGCCCCCGAGCTTTCACGGATTCGACCGCTGCTGATGATGGAAGCCGATCGCGCCCGCGACTGTTATCAGGCGGGAGAAGAGCTGATTCCGTTGGTGAATGAGGACAGCCAGCCGGGATTGTGGGTGCTGATTACGATTTATCGACGCCTGCTCGAAAAAATTGCTACCAAAGATTATGACGTTTTCTCGCAGCGGGTGCGGCTAAGTGTCACGGAAAAGGTGACGATCCTGAGTAAAGGAATTCTGAGACGCCTGCTGTGACGCTCACGTTGAGCGTAGAGCTGAAGACGGCTGTCTTCACGCAGATTTCCCCATGCAAAAAAGAACGGTCGCGATTGCAGGAGGTGGATTGGCAGGACTCGCCGCCGGCTGCGCTCTGGCTGACGCGGGATACCGGGTCACTCTGTTCGAGCGCAGGCCTTACCTTGGCGGACGAGCTTCCTCCTATCAACATCCCGGTACTGGCGAAGTTGTTGACAACTGCCAGCACGTCCTGCTCGGCTGCTGCACCAATCTGATCGATTTTTATCGGCGCACTGGCGTTGAGAACAAAATTCGATGGTATGACCAGTTGACGTTCCTCGAGCCGGGCGGCCGCGCTTCGGTGATCGTCCCCTCGGCATTGCCGGCTCCTCTCCACACAGCGCCTTCATTCTTGCGGGCTGCTTGCCTTGATTTGCCCGACAAGGTGGCGATTGCGAGGGCGATGATTGCCCTGATGCCCACGCAGCCGCCCGATCGGGGAAAGACATTTCTCGATTGGCTGAAGCAGCACGGCCAAACGCAACAGGCGATCGAACGCTTCTGGAAGACGATTCTGGTGAGCGCTCTGAATGAGGATCTGGATCGGGTTTCGGTGCCTTACGCAGCCCAGGTAGTGCGCGAGTCGTTTCTGAAATCGGCTGACGCGGGGAAAATGGGGATTCCAACCGTCCCGCTCACCGAGCTTTATTCGAAGACTGGCGACTACATTCGCGCCCGCGGAGGCGAGATCCAGCTTAGGGCAGGGGTAGAAGCGTTTGAGGAAGCGGTGAGCGGAGTTGGCGTGATCGCAAACGGGCAAAAGCAGCCTTTCGATTATCTACTCTTAGCCGCGCCCTTTGATGTTGTGGCGCGCATGCTGCCAGATGACGCTCCAGGCATGGCTTTGGCGCACCAGCTAGAGAAGTTTGCGACCTCGCCGATTACAGGAATTCACCTGTGGTTTGATCGCGAAATTTCCGAGCTTGATCATGCCGTCCTTCTCGATCGCACCATTCAGTGGATGTTCCACAAGTCGCGCATCATCGAATTTCGAAATCAGGAAGCGCGTGACCCGGGAGCAGGAAAGAACGGTAGAGGAAGCTATGTCGAGTTGGTCGTGAGCTGCTCGCGAAGCCTGGTCGAGAGGCCAAAGGGCGAGATCGTTCAGCTGGCACTCGAAGAGTTAAAGGAGTTTGTTCCGCAGGCGCGAAATGCCACTTTGGTCAAATCGACGGTGATTAAGGAGGTGCACGCCACCTACTCACCCGCGCCTGGAGTGGATGAACTTCGGCCGCCCGCTGCCACGGCCTGGGCTCACGTTTTCCTGGCTGGCGACTACACCGCCACGGGCTGGCCAGCCACGATGGAAGGTGCCGTCAGGAGCGGCTATTTGGCGGCTCAGGCGCTAGCTCGAACGGCTGGCGAAACCGCACGCTTTCTGGTTTCTGATCTGCCTCCGGCAGGGCTCATGAGAGTGATTGGGTGAGCCGATGCGGGAATGGACAGCTCGTTAACGCTCGCGATTCACCAACGGCCGCGCGTTAACGGCCAGTGTTCACCACCTCGTGCTTTACAATCGCTGTGTGGCTTTTCGGCAGAATCTTAGGATCACCCTCGAGATGATCAAGTGGGAGCACTCGATTTTTGCGCTCCCCTTTGCCCTTTGTGGTGCGATGTTAGCTGCGGGTGGGTTGCCGACCTGGCATCAGCTGGCGTGGATCGTTGTGGCGATGGTTTCGGCGCGCTCCGCAGCCATGGCGTTCAATCGGTTGGCCGACGCGCAGATTGACGCGGCGAATCCGCGGACGGCGACCAGGGCTTTGCCGGCCGGAGTGCTGACCCCGGCGTTTGTGAGCACGTTC
>Ga0335073_10004532_pt1 | contig 19414 bp, 25 predicted proteins | sample Lox_Sample_22_FD_207093 | JGI IMG/M metagenome (GOLD analysis project Ga0335073, IMG submission 207093) | Soil microbial communities from Loxahatchee National Wildlife Refuge, Florida, United States - Lox_Sample_2.2 | ecosystem: Environmental > Terrestrial > Soil > Wetlands | place: USA...
TGAGCTTGCCTCCCAAGCAAGCAGACCATTCAGTACAACGCGCTGTTGACTTCTGATTCATCGTTCTCAACCTACTCCTACCGCCAGCACGTCAGCAGTGGGAAACGACTCAAGACCTAGTCCCTATAAACCTCGATTCCAGCTGTAAGCAATAAAATTTCCGATAAACTTATTCACAGCCACTTTCCTTGGTTTCAGCAAGATGTTTCTGATCATTTCTTTCCCAGTCTGTCCTCTGCATGTTGCATCACAACGTCGTTGCCGAAACAAACCGGTGACAACTTGATAGGGGCGACATTAGCATTTCACGGTTTTCGTGATATCCGTATTGATCACGGTGCCTTGAGTTCAAATTCAATCTGCTGGTACAACCACGTTTCCAGCTTGTCCTCAAGCGCGGCATTCTGTGATGTCACGTCGTTCCATTGGCTGCTGCCATGTCCGTTGCTCATCGTGTCCTCAATCTTGCAGATGACCTTCACCTTGACGCTGCCGTCGGATTCATCCCGCAGGCTCACATTGTATTTGTACCGGGTGGATTGCGATATTCCCAATGGGATCATCACCTGACCCGGCCCGGCAATGTAGTCGGTTTGGATGATGCCCGATGATTTGTCGCTGGCGACCACGGCGATGTTGTTCTTGTCGAGGGCATCGAGAACCGCCTGCCACACTTTGTCGTGAGGGATTGCATAGGTACGCTTAGGCGTGAAATTTGCCGTGGGCGCGGGGAATTTGACGTTGTCCGTTACACAGCCGGAGACAAGCGCGACGGTGCAAGCGAGTATGAGGAGGATTCGTTTCATTGTTTTCAAACTTTAGGGGGTTGGTTTTGTATTTTCTCGGCCATTTTGGCGGCGATCAAATCAGCCTGAACCGACACAAGTTCCTTGCGGTAAACGAAGCTGGCGTGGCCGACAGCCAGCATCCACAAAAAGACGCCGACGAAGGCGAACACGAACGTCAGCACGAACAAGCAGGCGATGCCGTAGAGGATGGAATTGAGGATGAATCCGCCCCATTTCTTGCGAGCCAAGAAATACACGGGTGGAATGAAAATAATGCAAAGGTACATCATACAGTTCCTTTCTGTTTGGATTGTTGGTCGAAGCGCATTTACGGGAATACCAATTATCATCGAATATATTCGATGTCAACAAGGAAAGAAACATGCTTTTAAGAAAGGGTGACAGACCGGCAAATGCTGCGATGCATCGGCGAGAACGTGAAAACGGCTCGTTTGAAAGCAAATCTCACCCAGGAATGCCTCGCTGAGCTAGCGGGGGTACATTGGCAAACAATCAGCTACATTGAAAACGGAAAATTTCCATGTTCCGTTGTTACTTTTTTCAAAATCAGCCAGGCATTGATGACAAGCCCGAATCGCCTCCTTGAAGACCTGCCGGAACCGGACGAAGCGAGGGCGGAACGAATCAAAAAGTCTCTGGCGCGGAAACGAAAACCCAAGACTCTTTAGGGCTGTACAGGTTTCTCCGAAAAAGGTGCATATGATACGGGCTGGCCGGTTGGCCGATCAGTTCGATTCCGAAATTTGCGCTGGCTGCGTACCTACTTTGAAACGAGGTTGTTTTCGTCTGCGAGAAAAAGCTTCATCTCATCGGCGTCCAGTACGTCTTCGGGCTGCCTCATCTTCGCCGCCAATTTCTCAAAATTGGCAAACAGGGTATTGTCCTCGTTGTGACGCTTTCGCTCGTAATCGACGTATCCCTTCAACGCTTCCCACCATCTAACGGCGTAGTAGCTGAACGTGTCGTCAGCCAGTTTTGTATCCATGTACCCCAGGATGTAGAGAGTGCCCAGATCCTCAAAAAAGTTCATCACTGTTTCGGGTATCTCCTTGTGCCTTTCGGGGGTGTAGGCCCTGATCAATTTTGCCAGCTCTCGCCTGGCCGCAATCAGTTCCGGCGAATCAAACCACTTCCTGAATTCGAGCCAGGTTTGGAAGCCCATTTGACGTTTGGAGGCTCGGCGTGATTCCAGCAACTGGAATAAGGTTACAGCGGCCAGCCCGGTCGTAGAAACAACCAGCGCGAATGTTGAGTAGGCCAAGATTTTATCCATTTGCTGGAGTTTAACACGGTGGTTCCAGCGCGTAAACCGGCTTTCGTTAAATTGACACCCAAGCCGTATTTAAATTGCAAAGATTCCTTCAAAAGGAGCATATGTTACTCGCAACGGCTACTTCAGACTGTGTAAAACCCAGCATACCACGCTAGTGCTGGGTTTGGATCGTTGGAAACCCGACTTCCAAAGCCAAGATGCCAGCCAATGCCTGCCATTGGGCTTGGTTTGGAAGCAAATCATCATGCTCCCATGCTCGCACTGTTCGTTCCGAAACTCCTGACTTTACGGCCACTTCGTGCTGCGACAGGTTGGCTTCGATGCGTTTTAACAGTAGGTAATCGCCTGTGGATTTGGCATTGACCGGGATGAGCTTGCGGGGGCTAAATCTTTGCTTGGAATGGTCATAAACGGCCCGGAGTGTTCGCTGTGTAATACCCAGCAGCTGACCCAACGGCCACTGCCCCTTCGGTTTTTGGTTGAGATGTGAAATGTGAAAGTCCAGATTGCAGTCTTGAGCCAGCCGCCCGTGGCCGTGGCTCAGCTTTGGAACGTTAGGCAGCATAACAACTCTTATGAAATCACTCGTATTCAGCATATTAGTTGCATCGGTCACAGTTGGTTCTGTGGGCCAAGGTTATTCTCAAGGCACAATAGGCACCAATCCACCGCCGACGTTGTACGCACCGTTATTGCTGTTCACCAGCGGCTCCGGCAGCGTATCACCTTTCACGAACGGACAGGTTCTCCAGGTCGGATCAAGTTACAATATGGAAGCCATTCCAGATCTTGGTTACGCTTTCAGCAGTTGGCAGTCTGTCTCTGTGTCTGTGGATACCGTGTTTACTTATGATGGCACTGGCTTCGTCGTTTCCAGCGTAACGACCAATGTATCGCCACAGCTAGATTATAGCTACGACCCGGTGTTGACTTTTACTATGTCGCCGGTGGTCGAACTCCAAAGTTTTGAAGAGACTATAGACAATAGTGTCGGATGGCAGGCCAACTTCGTTTCCACCCCTGAACCATCGGATGTGGTGCTCATTGGTTGCGGGTTCCTGACCGTCGCATTGTTTCGACGCATACGACCATGCTGCCTAACACCGCGCTGGAGCCAACGCCGACTGCCCCTTGAGTTTATGGATGGATTGGGTTATACAATGGTTATCGAGCCAGCGGAGCCACTCGCCCGTCGGCGTGGCTCAGCTTTGGATCGTTAGGCCGACGGCGGAAAATGGGTCCACCTTTTGGACGGTTATGGTCATTTGCTTTCAGATGGGCAAATAACGTGGATTGACGAAGATTCCAAAGACCATAGAATCATTCATTGGCCACGTTAAGTCGCACCATCCGCTATGAAACTTGAAAGCATTGTATTAATGGTCGTCATGGTCGCATTCGCTGAGACGGCCTTTAGTCAAACTGAAATCCTGACATTCGATGATCTATCTTGGAGTGGCAATTACTACGAGCAAATGCCGAACGGCTATGGCGGGCTGCTGTGGAATAACAATTTCGGTGTCGTTAACACGGTGGAGGAATCAGCTCAATATGGCGATAGCGGTGACATCAATGGTGTAATGTCTGCTCCCAATGTAGCCTATAGTTCCGGGCGAGATGCCTTGATTAGTGACGGTCGTTTTAACCTAAACTCGGCGTATCTGATGGGTGTGTTGAATGACGGTTTGCAGGTGGAGGTCCAGGGCCTTGTAGGCATTAGATTAATGTATGACAACACATATACCATCGGCACGCAAGGCTCAACGCTGATTAATTTCAATTACATTGGTGTGGACGAAGTGATTTTTAATTCTTTCGGTGGCGTGCCCCATGGCTTTAGTCGAGGCGCTGGCACGGAATTCGCAATGGATAACTTGAGTATTACCCTGGTTCCTGAGCCCTGCGCACTCCAACTAGCCGGTTTGGCTACGATGTCACTGACTTTTGGCGGTTTAACACGGCGCTGGAGCCAACGCCGACTGTCCCCCCAGTTTCGACCAAGGCATGAACTTGAGAACCATATTTTTACGGCCGCGTTGGCTGCAAGTCGGCGTGGCTCAGCTTTGGATCGTTAGGCCACTGATAAAGTTCGGACAGCAATTGCCTTAGAAAGGCTGCAAGCGTTTTTCGAGCCACAAAGCCTATGAGCGACACAACGCCAATCGGTTTGGGCGGTAGGCCATATAATTGGCGCCTTCTGGGCATTCTGGTCGTTGCCATAGCTGTGAGCACTATTTTGGTGACGCCATACGCACTGGCCATTCAGGCGAACAAGCTAAAGGACATCAAGCTCCCGTTGCCGTTGGCTTTGCTCATACCGATTCAATTGGCCACAAGCATCTTGTTTTGTGGTCTCCTCGCGGCTGTCGGCCTGGCCGTTGCCCGCCGGATTGGACTAGGTTTGCCTTTTCTTGAGAGCTGGCTGGCGCGCAAACCCGACTGGCCTTATTTACGCTCGTTCGCTTGGCGTGCTGTCTTGGCTGGCGTGCTCCTAGCCGTTGCCGTCCTTATAATACAAAGGTGGGTGTTTGACCCGACGTTGTCGCCAGAATTCAAACAAAGACTGCCGCACGGGGCTGTGCCATTGTGGAAGTGGTTTCTGGCCACGTTTTATGGCGGGATTACTGAGGAGACAACAATGCGCTTGTTCCTGCTATCGCTGCTGGCGTGGCTGGGCCGATTTGTGAACCGGACTCCCGAAGGCCGTCCCGGTTTGTGGGCATTATGGGTTGCAAACGTCGTGGCCGCCGTGTTGTTCGGTTTGGGACATCTGCCCGCCTTCATCTCGGCGGGCGTGCCGATTGACGCGGTTGTCATCACGCGTGCAATTGTTCTGAACGGGCTGGGCGGACTGGTGTTTGGTTGGTTCTACTGGACGTTCGGGTTGGAAGCAGCGATGGTGTCACATTTCAGTGCGGACATCACGTTGCATGTGTTATGGCCATTGCTGGTGGGCCGGTGATGATGCCTGACAACAGTAGAATTTATGAGTTGGTGGTCTAACACCGCGCTGGAGCCAACGCCGACCGCGCCTTGAGTTTATGGATGGTTTGGATTATACAACGGTTATTAAGCTTGCGGAGCCACTCGCCCGTCGGCGTGGCTCAGCTTTGGAACGTTAGGCTGCTTCGAGCACCGTATGCGTTATGCGATTACATGGCTGGCGTTGGCTGGCGTGATAGCCATTGGCATCGGTAGTCTGAATTGGCCGGCGTATCATCGCATGATGGCGGCAGGTGTTACGGGACAGGCTAGAGTGATTGAGTTGCTCCCAAAGATTCACAATACAGTTCGTTATGAGTATCATGTCGGCGGGCTGGTGTTTGAGGGCCAGATGCAGTCTTGGCTGCCGAATCCACCGTTGGAGCAGCTTAGAGTCGGGCAGCCGTTGGTCATCTACTATGATCCACAGCATCCGGCGGAGTCGGTTCTCGGCGATCCGAGGCCGATGCTTCAGAATGAGATGTTTTCTGTTGCGCTTGCTGCGGTCGTAGTTCCCACGTTTATCGTGGTCACTTGGGCGTGGAGGTCACGCAGACATGCTGACGACAGAGTTATCAAAGAAGCAGCCTAACACCGCGCTGGAGCCAACGCCGACTGCCCCTTGAGATTATGGATGGTTTGAGTTATACAACGGTTATTGAGATTGCGGAGTCGCTTGCCGGTCGGCGTGGCTCAGCTTTGGATCGTTAGACCACGTCTGCGCGTCATGAAATTGAGTACGATTCGGGTTGCCTTTCTGATGTCGGTTACGACGCTCCTTTTGCCGCATGTATGCCACGCTCAATCCAACCACCAAAGTCCAAAAGTGGAAACCTTACTTGCACCATTGGGAACGGCAACCAATGACTCAGTCTTTTCTCCTGATGAATCAACAAAGGACTACAAGCGCATGGTTGAACAACTCCGGAACCCCAACACCGAGACACTTCAAATACTCATGGAAGAAGTCACCAACGTTGGAGCTGTGCAAGGAGGCCAGTTATATATAAAAATAACAAAGGGAGATTTGGTATATCGGGCTTATCGCCTCGGCGAAGCTTTTCAGATAGTTGGAACCAATGCCGCACCGTTGTTTCCAGAGCTTAGGAGCGAGTTTCTGTCTGGGAGGAGTACTTGGGGTTCGGAATGCGGATTGTTGTTCATTGGTGCAGAGGCGTGGCCGGTATTTTTGGAAGGTCTCACGAAACGGAACCAGCAGGTGCAAATCGCCGCCATGAGCGGTTTAAGTTTTAGTAACGTACCGCCAAGCATTGCTCAACTCGCATTCCCTTATCTCTGCCGATTCGCAACAAATCTATCCGAATCTGTATTGTTTAGAGGGTTTGCCCAGCGCAGCATCGTGGAATTAGCTGTAAAACCGGAAATTAAAAACCCAGCTTTGATGCGGATAACGAATGTAGAGACAAATTGGTTTAACAGATGTGTCATCATAGACGAAATCGGGTATGCGGGGTTTGATAACAAGGATGTTCGTCAGTTTTTAGGACGAACAAGTAAAGACGAAAACAAGCATGTTCGTGAAATGTCAGAGAAGGCGCTGCGATTGTTGGACGCTTCACGGAATGGCAAATAGAACGGCGTGGTCTAAGCTGGAGCCGACGGCCATTGCGCCATGAGATTTCAGTTGAGCTATGAAATCACCATAAATTGGCCTGCTTGGCCAAAAACAGTGGATTGACGGGATTTTGAAATGGTGATGAAATCGGAATCGCTGTGAGAGGTTCATATCCACCGGCCTTCAGCCAGCGCTTTGCTTTCTCTTGCAGAACGATAAAATCCAAAGCACAGGAGCACAGCATGAAAACGAAACACAAATTCTTCGTTTCTTCAAGACGCCATCCGTCCAGCGCAGTCTGTATGGTGGCGGCCAGTTTGCTTTTTGGAGTGCTTACTAGTTCCGGCCAGACCGGCATATACCTGTTTACCGGAGCAATAAGGAGTATCACCCTGAACCCTGGCACTTACGACATCACTGCCTACGGCGCTCAGGGCGGCAGCGCCAATATCTTTGGCGTCGGCGGGCTCGGCGCTGAAATGGAAGGCGAAATTAACTTCGGGACAGCGGTGAACCTGACCATTCTAGTCGGGGGTAAGGGCATAGATAGCGTCTACGGCGACTACTATGGCGGCGGGGGCGGCGGGGGCGGTAGCTTCGTTGTCAATGGCACCAAACCGCTGCTGGTCGCCGGCGGCGGGGGCGGGGGCGGTTTCTACAACAACGGAGACCCCGGCTTAACAGGACCCAGCGGTAGCAACGGTGCCGGCGGGGGCGGTACCGGTGGCTACGGCGGCGGCAGCATCGAGAATAGTGGTTACACCGGTGGTGGCGGCTACGGTGGTGGGGGCGGTGGCGGCTATTACGGTAGCGGCGCCGGCATCGGCGGCATCGGCGGCAGCAGCTTTGTGGCAGGCGGAGCCGGTGGTTTTGGCGGGGACGGCAACAACCCCGGCGGCTACGGTGGTGGGGGCGGCGGCAGTCAACCTTTTTACCCTGCCGGTCGTTCCGGCGGCGGGGGTGGTGGCTACAGTGGTGGTGGAGGCGGTGGTTTTGGAAACGGAGCAGGAGGAGGGGGCTCCTTTATCGACGCATCTACAATAGCGGTTCTCGCAGAGGTTTCCGGCGTCGCAAGTCCCGACGGCTCGCCCAACGGCGAGATTATTATTACCGCAGTCCCAGTCACAGAACCTTCGACCTTGGGGTTGCTGACCATCGGCGTGTTCGGGCGAACTCTCTTGCGTTGGCGGCAGGGTAAATACCGCGCTGGAGCCAACGGCCACCGCCGTTTCAGTTTTGACTGACAAATGAAACTTGGAGATCATGGTTGCAAGCGAAGGTCAGGCTTGGCCGCGGCTCAGCTTCGAAACGTAATCCACCCCCACATAGGCTCCGTCCGCCGGGATAGACGGCGGCTCAAGGACATGCAACAGGGTGAACGGCTGGTTTCATAGGCGCCGTTAAAATTATTATCAAAGAGGGATCGGATGGCGGCCATCGCCTCCCTGGCATCAGGTCCGGTTACGACAAAAGTCAGGCGTGTTCCGTAACCGGCCGCCAGGCCTAATAGACCCAAAATGCTTCTGCCGTTTACCAACATGCCATGGCATTCCACAGTCACTCTGCAATTGAAATCTTGCAACGTTTTGATGAACAGCGCAGCAGGTCGGCCGTGCAGCCCCTGGCGATTGAGGAGAATAAGCGTTTGCTTAATCGAAGCGTGTTTGGCCGGAACGCAGACCGCCGGAGTTTTGGCTGACGGCGTTTCTGTAAACAAGAATGCGTTCATGGATGGGAAAGTGGTTGTGCCGGTGTTTGCTTTTGCCGGCTTTTGTCCGAAGCATCTTTACCGGATGATGGAGTCTTCTTGTCCGATGACAGCGTGGGAAAATCGGGCTCCGTCTGGGCGAGAATGTTGAAATAGTTCGTGAAAATGTTCAACCCGACATTGGCCAACACTTCAACGATTTCCGGGTCGGAGAATCCGGCCTGGCGTATGGCCGAGAAATCGCTATCGCTGACTTCGCCACGCTGCAGCACGACGGCTTGGACAAAATGCAATAGCGTTTGGGTCTTCGGGTCATTGGCTGAGGCCTTCCGGGACGATTGAATTTCCGCGTCGCTCAAGCCGATTTCCCTCGCACTTTTTTCGTGGACTGCAAGACAATAAGCCGAGCCATTGATTTCAGCGACCGCAAGGGCAATTTGCTCGCGCTGATGCGGCGTCAATTCGCCGTTGGTCAGCGACTCTTCGGCTTGGACGTAGGCATTCAAGGCGGCACTGGATTTGGCTAGAAGCACCAGAAAACTGTGAAAACCGTTGCCAGTTAAACGAAGCCTGCCGGTAATATCCTGTAGATCTCTGGCAAACTGCCATGTCTCGATTGGAGTAAAACGCCACATAAGAATTTTGATTTTCTGGCCGCCGTTTCGATTCATCGGCAACTAGGAATTTTAAGCACAGCATGTGCCAGTGGCATCCGAGGTCCGAATCTTTGATTTTGCGCGCAGCGGAGCAACGGGAATCACATGCTTGTGCGTTGCGAGGGTTCGCAAATTGCAATATCGCGCAGTCCGACTGCGAATTTTCGTCTGAAAATGGGCTTGGAGCCACGAGGGGCTAATCGGCTTTGGCCGGTGGTTTCTTCAAGCCGAGCCGCTTCATCCGCGAGATCAGGGTGGTGGGTTTGAGGCCAAGCAGTTCCGCTGCCCCGCCCGGACCATGTATTTTCCAGCGGGCTTGGTTCAGCGCCGCGAGCACATTATCTCGCTCGCGTTGCTGGAATTCAGCATCCGTGAGGATGGCACTGGGTTGGCCGGACGCGGCGGGCGTCACGACGGTTGGCGTTTTGGTCTCAACCTTTGAAAAGTCGAAATTCAGCAGGCCGTTTTGGGCTAAAATCAGCGCCCGCTCGATGGTGTTCTGCAACTCGCGCACGTTGCCGGGCCAGTCGTAACTTTGCAGCTCAATTATATGGGCGCGGGTCAGTCGGGCGGCCGGCAAATTCAGCCGACGAATGGCCTGTTCCAGAAAATGGGCGGCCAATAGAGGAATGTCTTCCTTGCGTTCGCGCAACGGCACAACTTCGAGGGGAAAAACGTTGAGGCGGTAAAAAAGGTCCTGACGGAAACGGCCCGTCTCGACATCCTTCTTCAGATTGCGATTGGTCGCGGCAATGATGCGGACGTCCACCGTCCGGGTCTTTTCTTCGCCGACGCGCTCGTATTGCTTCTCCTGTAAGACCCGAAGGAATTTGCTTTGTAGTTCCTGTGGGATTTCACCAACTTCATCGAGGAACAGTGTTCCGCCATCGGCGGCTTCAAAACGGCCGGCCCGATCCTTCAGGGCGCCGGTGAAGGCGCCCTTCACGTGCCCAAAAAATTCGCTCTCGTACAATTCCCTCGGGATGGAGGCGCAATTCACCCGAATCAATGGCCGCTGGTTTCGGCGACTGTGCCGGTGGATTTCCCGCGCGACCAGTTCTTTGCCGGTGCCCGATTCGCCGAGAATCAACACGGTCGCATCGGTTCGGGCGACCTTTTCCACCTGTCGCAGCAAGTGTTTCAACGCCGGGCTCTCGCCGACGATGTCGCCGAACGCCTTGGCCTCCTTGACCTCCTCCTGAAGATAGGTGTTCTCCAGTTCAAGCTGATGCTTGAGGCGCTCGTTTTCCTCGAAGGCGCGGGCGTTGACGATGGCCGTGGCAATATGGTCGGCAAAAATCCGTACCCAGGTCGGGCCTTGGGCCGGAGTGGGTATGCGGCTAAATAACGCCACCACGCCAAGCGTTTCGCTGTCAAAAACAATTGGTTGCGCGTCCAATCCACGGATTCCAACTTGCGTGGCCCAGTCGTTTTCGCCAATCCCGCTGCGGTCTTCATCAGCATGGCTGGTGACGAACGGTTTTCCACTGGAAACGACGCGTCCGATTTGTCCGAAGCCGGACGGAATCCTCCAGAATTGCTCTTTGGTTTTGCTCCACCGTTCAACATCCGCAGTTTCCATTGGCGACCGCGCGCTGGCCACAAGATGCAGACAACGGCTCCGGTCGGAGCATTGGGTTTGCCGCGGACAGGAGGAGCAGACATCGCCCTGGTCCAGCAGCCAGAGTGCGGCCAGAGCGACATGTGGGCGTTCGGCCATGCGCTGAACGACCGCATTGAGCAACCGGTCGGTGGACCGCTCGCGGGCAACCTCCAAAAGGAGCTTTGCCAGCGACTCGAACTCCGGTCTGTAATCGGGTGCCAATTGCATAGGACAGAGGGCATTATCAGCCGATCTGACGACACCCATTTATCATGGCCAATATGCCGGAGGCGAGCAATGCCTGCCTTACTTCTTTTGCCAACTTTCTAGCAATTATTGTTGAAAGAAACCAAGCCTCCAAAACCATTCCGACTGGAGCGCAAATCCTTTTATGAACGATGCGAAATGAGTTGAGCAGTCAATTGGTGCTATTTGTCATCCCGGGAATTGTCCCGGAAACCGGTGGGTTTGTCTGCTGGGTTGCCGGAACCGAAGTTCGCGTCGAAGCGTTTGCGGGGATTTTAAGAATGTGGCCGGTGACAATCCGGTCGGTCGTGAGGCGATTTTCCTGCCGGATCGCCTTGGTGGTGGTGCCAAACAAGCCGGCGATGCGGCCCAATGTATCGCCAGACTGCACAGTATAGGCAGTATCGCGGCTGGTACTTTTGATTGTGGTGGGGGTTGCCGCATTGGCCACCATTGCGCCGGAGGTTGTAGGAATTTTGATCTTCTGGCCGATGCGCAACCGCGTCGGGTCAACGTTGGGATTCATCTCCGCAATGGATTTGACTGAAACATGAAATTGCTTTGCGACCGCGCTAAATGTATCGCCCTTGGCGATGGTGTATTCGACAATGCTTGGCGACGGGGTTGTGGGCGGATTGGTCACCACCAATTGAACCATTGGATTGCTGGAGGCAGCGGGGCTGTTGGTCGCCAGCAAAGAAGTCGGCGCGTTGGTGGTGTTGGACGCCGACAATGACCCCGACTGTTCCTGCCTGCAACCCTGGATCAGCAGGGCCAGCAATACGGCTGCAATGACGCTCAAGACGGTTAGCACCGCCGTTTTGAAGCGGCGGCGAGTTATCATCTGCCGATCAGGCAGATTCGGGATGACGAAGAAATTTGAACTTTTCATATTGAACTTGCGATGGTGCCGGCTTTGTGGTGGTGAAGGGGCGTGTGATGCTGCACGCCCCTTTCGCCTTGGTTCCTCCGGCCCGACCTCAATTGGCAAAACCCATGCTCAACACGGCATCAAACCACAAGCGAGTTTTCCAAATGCAAAACTGGCATCGAAACTCCTCCATTACACAATCCGTGCCAGTCGAGGTTGAGTTGGAAAGCATTGATTTGCACGCTATTGACCAACTGGAACGGTTTGCGAGGATTCGCAATTTGCAAAATCTCGCAAGTTGGTTGCGAAATCGCCCTTTGAAGGGAGACGAGCCGTCGAAATTCGTTCTGCGAAATCTTGCAGGTTGCGAATCCTCGCAGGGCCAGTTTAAGCGGGCCTGACCAGCCTTTGCCTTTCAAAATGCGGGTGATCACGGTTTGATTTCCAATGGCACGAATCCTGTAATGCAGAATTTCAGCCGGACGGGTTGTACGTTGCCGGCTGTTCGATTGCCAAAAGCACAACGACAATGAAAAAGTCACTACAAACCTTCAGCGAGGTGGGGGTCACCGTCTGTGTCCTGGCAGCTGCAGCGGCCGCGCTCAGTTTGATGATTGGCCATGCGGTGTGGAAAGAAATGATCAACCAACCGCACCAGAATACGCAAACCGATGAACCACTGAAGGCAGCCGTTTGTACCGAAACTCGGGTTTTGCCGCCGGACCCGGCTGCGGAGTTCCCGAAAAAATTCCGGCGGGAACTTTTTATGAAAGACCAACGCGCACTGCCGAAGGCGCATTTTGTCCGGTTAATTTCTTTTGCCGCCCGGCAACAGGTGGATTGACGACATGCAACCGCGAAGCGCCATGAGCATTTTTGAATCCCAAAATCCGTTCAGGGGAACCGACTCCGGTGCCATCGAAGCACCGGAGCCAAGCGGTCGGCACCGTCCCGGCGATGATGATGAAGCCGAGGCGGATAACCGATGGTTTCCGCCGATAGATGTTTTGGAAAACCGGACGGCCTACTTGTTCAAGGCCGATTTGCCCGGCCTGAAAGCGGACGAGGTCCGCGTCGTCCGCATCAGCGAATCGTTAATTATCAGCGGCCACCGGGATTTGGGATACCGGCGAACCCCCCTGCGCCTGGAACGCCCGCACGGCTATTTTTTCCGGCGGCTTCCCCTTCCGGATGACGCCAGCCGGGAGCAAATTCAAGCCAGTTTATCAGACGGTGTTCTTCAGGTCGTTGTCCGCAAGCTTCCATCCGGCGAGCGCGAAGCCGGATACCCGAATGATTCTGAAGTGAGTATCAACTAAATCCGATTCAGTGGAACAAATTGATTATGGAACGCATTGCGCAAGAGAGTTCATTGGGAAAGGTGCTGGAGTGGTGCGCCAAGCAGAAGGCGACCGACCTCCATGCTCAAGCCGCGCGGCGGTATGCCTATCGCGTGGACGGGAAACTGATGCGCATCGCGCCAGAAGCGTTCCCTGCTCCAAGCAACGACGAGATCAACCAGATGGTGCGGCAGGCGTTTTCGGCTTCGATTTTTGAGCGGATTCAGAAGCAACACGAGATGGACTTGAGTTTCCTCTGCGGTCAGGTGCGCTATCGTGCCAATTTCAGCAAACAGCAAGGGGCACAGTCATTTTCCTTCCGGGTCGTGCCGCAGCGCATTCCCAGTTTGGATGATCTCCAATTGCCCTCCACGCTGGCCAGCCTGGTGCAGGAGCCGCGCGGCCTGGTGCTGGTAGCGGGCGCAGCTGGGCAGGGCAAGAGCACGACGGCATGTGCGCTGTTGCAACAGCTCAATGAAACCACTCCGTTGCGCATCATCACCATTGAAGACCCCATTGAGTATCTGTTTGAGGAAAAGCAGTGCCAGTTCGAGCAGCGCGAGGTGGGCGTGGACACGGATTCATTTGCCGCTGGCATCCGCAACGCCGTGCGTCAGGACCCGGAAATCATATTCATCGGCGAACTTCGCGACCGCGAGAGTATTCAGGCGGCAATGCAGGCGGCCGAGACGGGGCATCTGGTGCTGGCAACGTTGCACGCCGATTCGGCGGCGCAGGCCATTGACCGCATCCGCGAATTTTACTCGGCCGAGGAGCAGGCCAACGCCAGCGCGTTGCTGGCCCGCACGTTGAACGGCATTGTCTGCCAGCGGCTGATTCCCAGCACGTTCAACCGGCGGATTCCATGCCTGGAAATCGCGCGTCGTAATCTGGGTATTCAGGAAGCCGTTGTCAGGAATGATCTTCACCTTTTGAACGGCTACATCGAGTCCTCGCTCCACGAAGGAATGCACACCTTCGACCAGTATTTGCTGCAACTTTATCAGAACGGCAGGGTCACTCTGGAAACCGCCAAACATTATGCGGTTAACTGGAACAAGGTGGATATGGAGAGCCGCGGATTTGTGCCGGCGATGCCGGGGATATTAAAGCCTAACCAGCGGTAGCGATCCGCTTTTTTTGTCGTAAATGAACCATTAATAAAGAAAATGAAAAGTGCCGTCAACAGGTTGACCAACATTGAAGCGGAATTTCCGATTGATGGGTCCGAGACGCAAAAAATCCGATTTTTACTCAACTATGCAGTACTCGCGCCTTCAAAATATAATATACAACCCTGGCTGTTCGAAATTTCGGGCGACAGTGTCAATGTCATCTGCGAACGGCACGGGGCACTGAGATCATCAGACCCGGAAGATCGTGAGTTGATAATGAGCTGCGGCGCAGCGATTTTTAATTTCCGAATAGCCGCGGCGCGATTCGGATATCACACGACCGTCAAACCATTTCCTTATTCGGGTGATTGCTATCTGACAGCACGGGTATTTCTAAATAAGGCGTTGAACCGGGACGATTCTCTGTCCGCAGCCGATGATAACCAAGCAGGATTGGACCCCGGATCTGGCCGGACAGACGAACGGCTGTTTCGGGCAATCACGGTTCGTCGCACCACCGGTGGGAGATTTCGCTCCACTACGCCTCCTTATGAGGTCCTGAAATTATGCCAGGAAACCGCCAATCATAATGGCGCCTGGTTGCGCGTTTTCAGGAGCACATGGGTCCGGCGCGAGATCGCCAGGCTGGTGGCCGCAGCCGACCGAACACAGATGAGTAACCACTCATTCAGGGAGGAATTAGCGATGTGGATTCGTCCGGCGGATGCAAAGAGCAAGGCCGGCATGTCGGCTGCGGCTTATGGATTTCCAGGCTGTCCTGACGTTTTGACATCGCCCCTGTCGCTTTTTATTGATTCGTTCAATATCGGACGAATGGCCGCCTTCCGCGACCGGGCATTGGCGCAAAACTCACCTGTGCTGGCAGTGCTCGGCACCGCGGAAGACAGCCGCCAAGCCTGGTTGGCGGCGGGACAGGCTCTAGAGGCGGTTTTGTTGCAAGTGACGGCCGCCGGCCTCGGTGTTTCATTCCTAAACCAGCCGGTTCAAACCAGCCCCTTCAGGGCGGCTTTGCTTCGGGCAATCGGTGGCACAGGTTTCCCTCAAGCGCTGATGCGATTGGGATATGGCAAGCGGGGACAATACACGCCACGACGCTCCTTGGATGACATGGTCACAACCAATTAAAAGGAAATACAAATGAAAATGCACAAAAATAAACCTTCGGACCGGACTGGAAATCGAAAATTGATAACGCCTTCGCAATTTCAGGAACAACATGTTGTAATGCATCGTAGTTTCCCGAATGCAAAAACGGTGTGCATTGCAGGCTCGTTCAACGAATGGAAACCGGATTCAATTCAAATGATCAATTTTGGCGGCGACCGCTGGCGCCTGGACCTGATGTTAAAACCTGGTAAATACGAGTATCGGTTCGTAGTGGACGGAAATTGGACCGACGACCCCGTCACTCACAATCAGATACCGAATCCATTCGGCGGTCACAACAGCGTATTACTCGTGAGCGATCACGACCAATCGAAAACCGCTAAAGTTCCATTGGCTTCCGGGCTGAATTGACGACACGGTCCGTGCTCAACCTGCATGAATCTGTTACCGACGCACCTCATATTGTTCTTTTTACTGCTCGTCGTCACTATGAGTGCGTCGGTTTTCAGCTTGTCCGTGATACATCTGAGTACAAGGGCGGCACGGTGCTGGCATTTGCCCGGCGGAGGGTGGTGCAATCATGAACAAGCGCTGCCAAACAAACGGCCAAACGATAATAAATCTCCCAAGTGAGGACCCCCGATCCATTTCTTCCAAGCCTATCGGCATCAACTCTAATGGTGGTGTCCCCGATTTGAAAAAAGGCGTATAGTTTCATCCGGCGGGTTTCGTAAAAATTATCCACAAGACGATCAGCATCCCGACGATGGCAATAATTAGCAAAATGGCTGGACCAATGACTTTTCGCTTTTGGTTCATTTTGAATTTCCTTTCTTCGTGTCCTTGACGAGTTGAAACCGCACGGGCGTCGGATGAGCACGCTGGCAGTCAGCGTCCTTGTTCAGCTCTTTCACAGAATTCGTCAGGCAACGTCGTTTTGCCGGACCCACGCAGGTTGGGCGATTAGCGCGCCAATTGATGGCCGCATACCCTATATACCATTTCGGTCCCCAATTATTCCTAGGCCGGTCGCCTTTTCCGTTTTGCACTGTGTTCATCGTTCCACACCATCCGGTTTTGTTCTCAAGCGTTTTAACCCATAACTTCTTCTGAAAGCATGGTGCGCGCCGCCGCACCGGAGGCAAACTTTAAGTTCCATAGGGCCATACACCGACACAGCAGGAGAGAAGCGGGCGTAACTTCGTCAATCGATCTGCGAAAGTTCGACGCTTGCGAACAATCGCAGTCAACTTCTTCCAAGATGACTTCGTGAACATTCATTGTTCCTGCGGTTTGTATTGGTTTGATGCCGTTGGCATGGGTTGTGCAAAAACAATTTTGGCGGTTAAAAGTCCGCCGCTATTTTATGGATACCCTCAACGATGGCATACTGCTCGATTGCCTGAACTGGCGTTACGCCACCAAGCAGTTCGATCCGCAACGCAAGATCGACCCGGAGGACTGGGCCACGCTCGAAGAGGCGCTCTTGCTCACGCCGTCGTCCTTCGGCTTGCAACCGTGGAAATTCATCGTGGTGACGGATGCGGTGCTCAAGAAATATCTGGTTGCCGCATCGTCTGGGCAACGGCAGGTGGCGGATTGCTCGCACCTGGTCGTCTTCGCCCGGAAAAATCTCACCGAAAGGGATGTGGATGTTTATCTGGATCGCATTGCTGTCGTGCGCGAAGTGTCGCTTGTCTCGCTTGCAAATATCCGAAGTACGATCATTGAGAAACTCTTTAATGAATTTAGCACCAAGCGGAGAAACGATTGGGCCGCTCATCAGGTTTATATTGCCTTGGGAAATTTTCTTACCTCTGCGGCGCTGCTGGAAATTGATACCTGCCCATTGGGCGGTATCAATCCGGATCACTATGACCGGATTCTCGGACTGCGAGGCCAAGGCTTAAGCACGGTCGTCGCCTGCGCCGCCGGCCACCGCGCCACAACAGATGCATACGCTTCGCTCAAAAAAGTCCGGTTTCCGAGGGAAAAAGTATTCATGGATATAAGCACCCATTTCCCGTCGCCGTCTGAAAGTTGGCGGACAGATGCGATTGGGCAGCCAAGATCCGCCGAATTGAGAAAGGTTCACACATGAACGCATTAACTCGTTGGAATCCCTTCCGGGAAATGGAGGAATTGCAAAATCGCATGGCCGGTTTCTTCGGGTTGACTCCAGGCCGCCTGTCAAATGGCGCGCAGGAGTCCATGGCCCTCGCCGAATGGACGCCCTCGGTGGACATCGCCGAGGACGACAAGGAATGGGTCATCAAAGCCGACCTGCCGGAAGTGAAAAAGGAGGACGTCAAGGTCACGGTGGAAAATGGCGTGTTGCGCATCACCGGTGAACGCAAACTGGAGAAGGAGGAAAAGGGCAAGAGATACCACCGGGTCGAGTGGTCCTACGGCAGCTTCCTGCGCAGTTTTGTCCTGCCGGACGGTGCGGATGGGAGCAAGGTCAACGCCGACTTCAAGGACGGCGTGTTGAAAGTCCGCCTGCCCAAGAACGAGAAAGCCAGGCCGAAAGCCATCGAAGTGAAAGTTGACTAATACGGGGATTACTGGCGGCGGCGGATTTTATCTGCCGTCGCCAGGGAAGGCGGGTCAAGATGAATACACCCTTGTGTGAAACGCTCGCTGCACAAACGACCGAACCGGAACATCTCACTGATGTTTACGTTACGGCGATAGAGCCCACAAAAACAGTGAACGCGGACGGGTTCAAAATTCAAAGGATTTTGGTGCCCATCAATTCGCTGGAATCGGGCCGTGCCGCCTTGCGTAGCGCGCGTTGGTTTGCCGAGCAGTCTGGTGCCAACATCACCGTCCTTCATGCTGCTCCTCCTGGTGACTCTGCACCCAGTCCCCAAGAGTTGCTGGAAAAAATTATCTCATCTGCGGGAATTAGGTCAGACCAACTTCGGGCTGTGCTGATCCGGGCTGATGTGACAGGTTATCGGCCTATCCGCGAAGTCGCGCGTGAGGAAGCCACCGACCTGATTATCATTCCTGCGGAATTTCACTGGGGATCAAACCATTTTTGGCAGACGGACCTGCTGGAGCGGTTAATACGCCACGCGCCCTGTCCACTCCTGATCGTGGCCGACGACGAATCTCACTTCTCGCCGGCAATAGCGAAGAACAAGGGCGGTCATATGAACGTTGACGAGGAACTAAAACAAAATCTGTTGACGCAACTCAAACTCAAACTGGGCGACCGGGCCAAAGACATCGGGGTCTCAACCATCAATAGTATTGTGATGCTGAAAGGTTCCGTGTCCAGTTCCGCCGACAAAAAGGTCGCCGTGGAAATCGTGAAACACATGAATGGCGTGCTCGCTTGGGCCGACGACACGACGCTCCAATTACCCGGCGGTCGCCAATTTGCGGCGCGAAAGGCATAACCACTGTCCGAAATCCGTCCCCAACCTGGAATCAAACATGCAAGAAAACATCATAACCTTTGTGCCTGCCAGCGCGCAGGCTCTCTGCCAGAAAGGGTGTGCCGCGCTCAATCAGGGCGACTTCGACGACGCCATTGCCATATTCAATCAGGTCTTGGACATGGAGCCGGGATTTGTCGAGTGCCGCGAGGTGCTCCGCCGGGCGCAATGGTTGCGGGCGCAGGAAAAAAAAGGATTCCTGAAACAGGCTCTGGAAGAGGTACGTGAATTCCCTGAACTGGCCAAGGCCGACATTTATTTGCACTCGCAACCGCTTAAGGCCATCCGCGCTGCCGAACAGGTGCTAAACCAAATTCCGGACAATGTTCTGGCTCACAAAATTCTTGCGCGAGCAGCTCTTAGGGCCGATATGCCACGCACCGCATTGCTCTCGTTGAATTTCATTTACAATCGCATTCCTGAGCATCTTGCGATCACGCTTGAACTGGTTGATGCTCTGGCACGGGCTGGGCGGATTCGTGAGGCCTCGTCAGTATGCGGTCGGCTTCAAAAAGATTATCCAGACAACAGGCATGTCTTGCGCGCCTTGGGCCGTGTTGCCAAGCTCGCTTTTGATACGCGCACCAACGAAATCGCCACGGCGGCCGCTGCCAGATATTTTTCCGGATTGCGCACGGCTAGTTCCGGTTCTGTAAGAAAA
>Ga0335073_10004533_pt1 | contig 19413 bp, 16 predicted proteins | sample Lox_Sample_22_FD_207093 | JGI IMG/M metagenome (GOLD analysis project Ga0335073, IMG submission 207093) | Soil microbial communities from Loxahatchee National Wildlife Refuge, Florida, United States - Lox_Sample_2.2 | ecosystem: Environmental > Terrestrial > Soil > Wetlands | place: USA...
TAGTCCACCGGTCCCGTCGAGATTACCCGAGAAATTCTCCATGTAATCATGGAACGTGCTGTCCTTCAGAGTGGCGGTGAAGGAATACCACTTTTGCAGGTCTATGTTGTCGCAGAAACGACCGGGATTCCCAAAGGAAGGATCTTTGGCTGCAATTTCCTTCCAGAGCTGCCATGAACCGGATTCCGCGAGGCCCTTTAGGCTCGCAGGCCTGTCCCAAGTCCCATTATCCGTGCCGTCGGTGATGGAACCATTTGTGATGAACACGCAGTCGTGCTCACGGAGGACGATCTCACTCTCGTCTTTGAAATGCAGGACGGTTGCCGTCTTCCTATCTGCGGACAGGTCAAAATCAATGTCGACGACTTCCTTTCCGGCATGGAATTGCACTCCCCTCGCCTCCAGATATCTTTGCAGAGGAACAACGACCGAATGGTACTGGTTATATTTAGTGCGTAGAACACCACCCAACCTGGGAAGGCCCTCGACCAGATGGATGAAGCGCTTCATGTACCTCCTCATTTCCGCCACGCTGCTCCATTTCTGGAAAGCGAACATGGTCGTCCACAGCAGCCAGAAGTTCGTATTAAAGAAGTCATGGTCAAACCAGTCTTCGATCCGTTTGTTGTCGAGCGATTTTTCCGAGGCGAACATTAGTCTCAAGAATTCCGCTTGCTGCTTCAGGTCGAGTCCAAAAGACGACACGTCCATTTTCCTGCCGTCCTTCAGGAGCCTTGCCTGGGCGTTCGTAACAAATCTGGTGTTGAACTCAAACGATTCATCTCTCACGGATATATTTGCATCGTCATAGGAAGGGATGTAGGAAAGCAAATCCCAGTAACACTCATAATGCAATTCGTGCATCCTCCCGCCTCGAATCACAAAACCACGCTCCGCCTCGCCAGTTCCGTCCAGCGCACCGCCGAATAGGTTAGCCTTTTCCAGAATCTGGATATTACAGCCGGGTACGCCAGCATCTTTCTCAAGATAAACGGCACTGGCAAGCGACGCGATTCCGCTTCCAATAAGGTAAATTTGCGACTGCTGGTCGTTTCCTTTTGTTAATGATCGCATCATCGTTTCGTCTTTCTTGTTCTCGGCCTCACCATCGGCCGCGTTGATTACGGGACTCTTATCGTACGGTCAGCGTTGTGCGCGCAAATTGGTGGTTGAAATTGGCTTTCTGGTGGCGAAGCTCCCTCATTGAGTCTCACTGCCGCCGGGCATGCTCCCGGCGGCAGGTAGGCTGGTCGCTCACGGAACTAGCGGTATGCCGGCCGACAGTTGCATGTTGATGATCAGACTCAGACGGTTATCGACTTGATAGAACTTTGCCGCTCGTTTTGCCCCGACGGCTTTCATAAACTTTGGCCAGTAGTCCTCACGAAGGTTCAAGGTCTCGTCCTCAATGTTGATCATGCGCTGTACCATGTCCTTCGCTTTGTTGTCGTCCATGCCACTGTAATTCTCGGCGTAGTCCTTGATCAGTTGTACGCGTTCGTCACCGATCACTTGCTGGTCTCGCGCGTAGTCTCGATAAACTGGCCAAAACGCCTTAGATTCCGCATCGGTGAACTGCATCGTGTCAGCAATAATCTGGTTCTTGCCCGCTTGAAGGTCCGAGCGAAGCAATTGGATGTCGGAGTCAGTCAGGGCCTTCGCAGGGACATCCGCTGTCTGAGCCGAAGCGACCGTGCCTAACAGGGCAAACAACGCACAAATAACCATCAGCTTTCGCATACTTTTTCTCCAGTCTGTCTTGAAATTGGGTCCATACATTGTTCCTTCACTTTCGAGTGCACTGCCAAACTCACTCCGAAACGGGATCGCCGTGGCTTGGTTGATTCAGAGATCGTTGTCCATAATCGCCTATTCGCGCTTAATTCATGTGCTACGCGCTCATGAAGCAGCAGCGAATTTATTGGACGGAATACCCACGGGCGTCCATGCACGCAGAAAACGCTCTCTTGAAAGTGTCTATTGCGTCCTGGTGCTGGGCCTGGGCCTGCGACTGAGATTGTTGCTGGGCTATGGCGGTCTGCTGAGCCGCTTGCTGTTGGGCCTGCTGCTCAGCCATCCTCTGGCGCCGTCTTCCTGACATAGCCCCGACGGTTGCCCCTATAGCCGCGCCTGTCCCGGCATCGCCTGCGATTGCCCCAACGGCGGCACCCCCGGCAGCACCCCGTGCAGCACCTCCCAACATTCGACCTCTGCCAACGTCCTGCTTGGCTTGTTGCGCAGCCTGTTGCTGGGCAGCCTGTTGTTCCTGCGCACTCGGCCCTGCAGGTGCGGGAGTTTGCGGATCTATACCCGTGTTCTGCCTGGCTGAGCCATAGCAATCGCTCTCGTCTTTGAGTTGCTGATCAGAGCTCTGCCCATTCCTTGGGTACGCAAACATGCCGATGCTCTTCGCTGGTGACCATGCAGGGCCGCTCTGAGCTACCGCAAGGGGGAACAACCAGGACATCAACAGAAAAATCAGGAAGCGTTTCATGTCATCTCTCCCACAGTCACTTTGTTGCTTCTGTAATCGTTTGCGATCTTTAATGGTCGGCTCGGAGAGGTTCCCTGTGATCACAGAACCTCTCCCGGGCCGAAAGCGAGGCTTCAGCCGAGTTTGGTACGAACGACCTTCAAACCAAACGCTGAGGCCAGAGAAAGAAGGCCCAAGAAACCGATTAGGGGTAACGGGCTCGCTGTCTTGGGTAGTTCTGCCGAAGCCACCTGCACAGGCGCGGCAGCTTCCTCGACAACCAGGATCGGAGTATCAACTGGCGGAGGCGGCGGAGGCGGCGGCAACGTACCGGTTAGCTTCCGCTGTTGCGCGATCAGGGTCTCGGGAACTTCGACCACCTTGGTCGCAGATATCTTCATTCCCTTTTTCAAGCCCCACGCGTCGATCATCTGACCGTCAACATTGAATTTCTGATCCTTGGGGATCGTAAACTTCTGGTTTTTACCATTGGCCATTTTCAGAATCAGATTGATCGGGGGCTGAACGTAGAACACGGTCCCCGTGACGCTCTTGACGGTCGTGATGGTCTTTGGCGTCGTGGTTGTGGTGATCGTACGTTGGAGCTGCATGCCTGGTTTCAGGTCGTGAATCCCAAGTTGCTGGTCCCCTACGGTAATCCTGGCGCTCTCTGACACATTGGCAAAATGTCGGATCGTGCCGTCTTCCATCTTGACAACAAGGTCGTTGCCAGATACATACACGACTTCACCGCGCTCAACCGTTGTCGTCGTAGTAGTGTTTCCGGTTTCGGTGCTGGTATCGGTTTGCACTTGCGCGCTCATGCTGAGGGTAAAGGCCAAGCAGAGAGCCACTACCGCAAGCACCAGCGACAATCTTGTCCGGGCTTCACTTGAGTTCATTGCGTCTTCTCCTTTAAGGTTGTTTTCTCGAACCACGAATTTCTTGAATTCTGTACGAGCAATAGTCAGAGTTTTGTTACGCTCGTCGCCGACGTGGCCGCTGTTTCAGCGATGAACGCGCGAACGGCTATTGTCCGGGGGCCCGCACAAGCGACCCAACTTAAAGATCAACGGGTCAACTCTAGGTTGGCTTGCAAGTCTGGGCTACTGTCAAAAGTGACAGGACGGGTGGGGGTTAATGACGATACCAGTCATCCTGAAACCGGCCACTAGTAACCGCGGAAAGGGCCGTGGGTGAGCTCACATGGGCCTTGCTGTTTTTCCGAAGAACCCAGATGTGTCTGCTTATTCTCGGCTGGAAATCGACTGAGTTGTTACTTAGTTGGCAGGTACCAAGGATGCGTGGACGATGAATCGCTTGGGAGCGTCGCCGACAAAGTAGAAGGGATAGCACGTAACAAGGGTAATAGATGGTGCCCTCCTCGGTTGCAACACTTGGAGGTCGGCAGGACTGACGATTTCAATCTGATCCACGACATAAGCTGCTTTCGCGGTCGGCATTATAAGATCAACCTCATCGCCCACGGAGATGTCCTTAAGCCCTCTGAAGAAACCGTCCCTGTGGCCGGCGATCCCAATGTTACCCAGAGTGCCCACCTGGGCCGTTCCGATGATTCGTCCAACACCCCGGTTCAGCGTCAGATCATCAGTTCCGTCAAAGACTGGAACCCGGATCTGCACTTTGGCTATCTGCAACACCGCCAGAGGAAGGTCGGCCTTGCCCACCAAGCTGTTTTTGTAAGCTAGAATGCGCTTCTCGGCCCACAGGGTAAAATCGACTCCTTCCTCGCCATTTGACTGGACAGAATCCAAGTGGTCTTTCTGCACCGTGGCATTTTGTACTTTCGCAAATTGCCACAGCGCAAAACGGGATGAGGTCGCCCGATCCAGAAGCGCTACGACGTAGAAGGCCACCAGGATTACCCCGGTCACCAGCAAGCACCGCTCTGCTAGGCTTGAAGTGTGCCGAACCAAAGAAATTGCCTTTTAGGACTGAGTGTCCTGTGTTGTTGCCGCAGCGAGAAGATCTGTCTGCAGGACACCGATTGGACTGTAACGGGTGGCCTGGGTGCTCACAACTGTCATTTCTAACAGCCGATCTTGGTCAGCCAGGAAGGTTTGGACGGATGTCTTTTAACAAGATTGCCAGCGAGGCATTATTGATTTGGCAAAATCACATGCTCCCTCATCGCATATTGGACTAGTTCGGCGTTCGTTCTCAGGCGCAGGCGTTCCATGATCTTGTACTTGTGATACGCCACAGTCCGGGGAGTTAATTTGAGGGTATAGGCAACCTCCTTCATCGATCTTCCTTCTGCTAACAGTTGAAGTACCTCAATCTGCCGATTCGTCAGCGTCTCCTGGCCCATATGCGAAACGCGGGTCTCGATAAAGAACCCCTCGGGGTCCGGTGTAACCAATGGGGAGATGTACTTCTTGCCTTTTAGGACTTCGCGAACCGCGGTCACGAGTTCGGCCGTGGCAGAAGTCTTGAACAAGTAACCAGAAGCCCCACCCCGGAATGCCTCGGCAGCAACACCTATATCGGTGTTCATCGTCAAGTACACGATCCTGACCCCACGCACAATCTTCTTAATACGCTTGCCAGCTTCCAGTCCATTCAGCACAGGCATGCCGACATCCAGGATGATGACGTCCGGCTTAAGCTCTGGGACCATTGCTAAGAGAGCCTGTCCGTCAGCAGCCATGCCGACGACTTCGAACTCCGGTTCGAGCAGTTTGACACACGCTTCCGCAACGAAGGTGTGATCGTCGGCGACCACAATGCGCGGACGGCCAGTTGGACTCATTTCCGCACTTCCACTGCACTCGGTGCCGCAAAACCCCGCATAGTTGGACTCCGTGCCAATTAGCGAAGCGAGATCACATTATTTCTCGCACCGTTGAATTCGTTCTCCAAGCGAACTCCCAAGCGATCTGAAGTTACGGGAGCCTTGAGATCATGCTCACAGAAACCGTAGCCGCATCCATGATAGTCGCGCCACTGTCAATTGTTACAGGTGACATGGGGGGCAGGCTCTGCCCACCAAATCTGCTCAATAGCGCCGCTGCCTTCAGCATCGAACCCCGAACTTGATGAGTAGAACGATCACGTCAATCCTCGCCGTGAGCGGGCAATGATGGCGAATGAACTTCCCAACGAACCTCACTTGTGAAATGAACATTGCAACCTCTTCCTCCTGTTTTTGACAAACTCTCGCGTTGCAGTATGCCCACTCGTGGCTACCGCGTTAACAAACTGTCAAAACTCACAGTGCTAAACCATTGCCCTTCAGTCCAATACAGTAACTTTTGACAGTAGCCACGCGGACAATGATTGAGTACTGTTCGCAATGAACCATGCAAAATCGAATTACGACATGCTTAGGAGGGTTCGTGCCTCATACTCATATCTCTGAACCTCCAACAAGGCCAAATCACAAAAGCCGGACCGAGCAAGCGTCGCGCGCACGCATTCTGACGGCTGACGACAATACGGCAATTCTCGATCGCGTGAGCGACATTCTTCAGGATAAACATGAAGTCATTGCCAAGGTCGCCGACGGAAAGTGCGTTTGCGCGGAAGTAGAGAGACTCAATCCGGATCTCATCGTTCTCGATATCTCCATGGGCGAGTGCAGCGGCATTGACATTGCCCAGCAACTAAGAGAACAAGGCTACACGGGGGAAATCGTATTCCTTACTGTGCATGAAGATCCGGCGTTTGTGAGTGCCGCATTCGGCGCGGGTGGCAGGGGCTATGTGATAAAGTCTCGCATGAATGACGATCTTGGATCGGCCGTGAAGGCCGTGCTCTCACACCAGATTTTTGTTTCTCGCCCGCTGCAGTAAGAGTGAGAACCTGCGCACAAGCTCTGGAAGGCGGCATGCCGACTGTGTCTTTCGCAATCCATTATTCGCCGCGCCTGACCCGAGAGTTGGTTGGATCGTACTCCGGACCACTATTTGTGACGAGCGTCACGTGACGGCGTGAGCCATCTCACAAGTTCTTCTGCATCACACATCTAATATGGAGGGTCCGGTCTAGCATGAAGTGTCTGGAGTTTCGTGTTGAGCGGTAGCGTCGCCTACCAGAAGACCTGGCTCTCCCTGTGGTGGGGACACCGTACGCAGGATTCAACACAAGTATGCTCGGGTTGTGCGGCCATTAGGGCTGGTTGGCCTAATCTGCTGCGGCAGGTGTCATGGACCTTCGTGCCCAACGTCGATTGTTTCTCCAGTTAGCCCAAAGCGTTCACGGCAATTCCTGGCGCTTCACCCTGATCAGTACGTTGCTGGTGAGTGCTCTTTTTGTTCCTTCACTGTCTTTTTGTGCAGAGTCTCCACGGCCGACTAAAGTCTTGGTGGTCTGGTTTGGAGACAAGGACAGCCCCGCTTTGACAAAGTTTGAGAGCGGCCTTCGAAGCACCTTGGAGAGAGGGTTGGATGGTCCCGTCTGGATCTACGAGGAATCCTTTGACCAGAGTTGGCTAGCAGTGGGTTCTCGTTATACCCAAACGATGGATAGGTTCCTTAATGACAAGTATGCCAGCCGGGGAATCGATATCTTGGTCGCCGTCGGGAACTATCCCCTGCAATACTTGGAACAGCGGCGAAAGACAGTTTTACCCAACGCCAAGCTGATGTACTTTTCCTGGCAGGCGCCACAGCCACCCATGCCGGATTCTACGGGTCTGATCTGGGACTTGGATCTGGCTCCCACTCTGGAAATCGCTCTGGCCCAGAACCCGGAGACCCGCCATGTCCTGCTGGTCGCGGGCGCAAGCGTGCCCGACCGCGCGATCGCGCAACTTTTCCTGGTCACTGGGATGAGATATTTGCAAGAGAAGCACCAGAACGTTGATATTCAAATCCTTCCACGTCAGACCAAAGATGAGACCCTGTCCACTTTAAAGACGCTCCCGAAGGATACGATTACCGTCCTTACCACTTACTACGGAGACTCTGCAGGCCAGGGTTTCGTGCCCGCGCGGATCCTGCCGGCTTTTTCCGCGATTACCAATCGGCCTATGTACGGCTGGGCTGATACCTACTTGGGACGCGGCATTGTTGGCGGAAGTCTAATCAACATTGAAGCATTGGGTTCCGCATTTGGCGAGATGGCTCTGCGTGTCGTGCATGGTGAGAGGCCGGGCGCCATCCCGGAGATGAAGGCGAGCTTTCGGCGGAACGAGTTCGATTGGAAGCAACTCAAGCGATGGGGCATCGGCACGGACGCGGTTCCCGCCGATAGCATCATTGTCGACCGCGAATACACATCTTGGGAACTCTACAAATGGCGAATCATCGGACTTGTTTCGCTCGTCATTCTCGAAGCAGCCTTGATCACACAGCTCGTGCGCTTGGTGATTGGTCAAAGGCGCCACGTACGGCGACTGAGATACCAGCGTGAACTTGAGACACTTATTGCACAGTTTGCTGCGGCGCTCATCAATCGCCCGGCAGAGTTGGTCGATGCAGAAATTGACCAGTCTTTTCGACGACTGCTGGAGTTCTTCGAACTCGACCGGGTCAGTGTGTTTGACTTTTCGGACGAAGCGGAACAGCTTCGTTTGCTGCACACTCGGACCACGGTGGGTATCGCGCAGCCGCCTCCTGTCATCGATTTGACTAAATTGCCGCGAAGTGCCGCTCAGATACGGCAGGGCAAATCAATTGTGATCTCTTCCCTGCGCCAACGTACTGAGGAGGCTATCGAACTGAGCGAATTTCTACGTACCCGAGGGATTCTTTCGCTCGCTGCATTCCCTCTGCAACACGAGCAAAAGACATTCGCACTTTTCGCGTTCTCGGCAATGCGTAAGGAGCGGGAGTGGAAACCCGATCTTCTCCAGTCCTTGCGAACCGTCGCTGACATCTTTGGCACCGCCCTGGAGCGTAAACGCGCGGAAGAGGAAATGTCTGAAAACCGAAACCAGCTGACCGGCATCGTCGAATCGGCTATGGACGCCATCATCGCCGTCGACGAGCAGCAACGCATCGTGGTATTTAACGCCACTGCAGAGAAAATCTTCGGCTGTCGCGTGAAGGAAGCATTGGGGCAGCCTCTTGAATGTTTCCTTCCCGAACGGTACCGCATTCAACACCACGAGCACATCGCCAGATTCGGCGAGACGGGAGTGACCAATCGCTCCATGGGGACGCTCGGCGCGTTATGGGCGATGCGAGCCAATGGAGAGGAGTTTCCTGTTGAGGCTTCTATCTCCCAGGTCAAAGCGAACGGAAGGAAGTTGTTTACCGTCATCCTCCGCGATATCACGGAGCGCGAGCGGGCGGGACAGGCACTGCGCGAGAGCGAGAGGCGATTTCGCCTGGTCGCCAACTCAGCGCCGGTGCTGATCTGGATGTCCGGCCCCGACAAACTCTGTACCTATTTCAATCAACCTTGGCTGGACTTCACCGGCCGACGCCTTGAGGAAGAACTGGGGAATGGTTGGGCGGCGGGGGTGCACCCCGACGATCGCGAGAAGTGCCTGGAAACCTATACCCAGGCCTTTGATCGCCGCCAACCCTTCAGGATGGAGTACCGGCTTCGAGGGCATGACGGAAAGTTTCGGTGGCTGCTCGACATTGGCGTGCCGAGGCTCGGCACGGACGGTTCCTTCGCGGGTTACATCGGCTCTTGTGTAGACGTAAATGAGCGGGTAGTGGCAGAACAGCAACTCAGCAAGAGTCACGATCTGAACGCTTCGATTTTGGAATCCCTTAGAAATCATGTGGCAGTGCTCGACTCCGAGGGAACTATTGTGGCGGCGACGAAGCGGTCGAACGAATTCGCTGCGACAGCCCGGATTAACCCACTCGACCTTCACGTTGGTGAGAACTACTTCGAACTATGTCGGGCTACAGTGAAGGCGGGGGACATCAATGCGGCAGTCGCGCTCGCCGGAGTGCATGCCATATGCGCCGGGAAGCGTGACTACTTTGAATTGGAGTATGTCTGCGAATCTGGAACTGACCAGCGCTGGTTCTTAATGGCAGTGACTCCACTGAAGTCATCTGACGGTGGGGTGGTTATTTCCCATCACGACATCACGGAGCGAAAGCGGCATGAGCAGGCAATCCAGGAGCTGACCGGGCGCTTGATCGATGCCCAGGAGCAGGAGAGGTCCCGCATCGCACGTGAGTTGCATGACGACATAAATCAGCAAGTGGCCATGTTGGCGATCGAACTACAACAACTAGGGGCTTTCCTTCCCGAGAGCCTATCCCAAGGCCGCGAGAAGGTGCAAGCATTATGGAAACAAACCCACCACCTGTCGACCGAAATCCAGCACCTCTCTCATCAACTCCATTCGGCCAAACTGCAGCACCTTGGCATCATTCCCGCCTTGCGCGGCCTCTGTAGCGAATTTTCCGAACAGTATAAGATCGAAGCCGACTTTCAGTTCCGGCAAGTGCCACCGAGACTGGACTCGGACATTTCGTTGAGCTTATTCCGCGTTGCTCAAGAAAGCTTGCACAACGTCGCAAAACATAGCCATGCGAAGAAGGTCCGATTGGAGCTAGTGGGGGCAGCGGAGGAGGTCGTACTGCGCGTGTCGGATGACGGTGTCGGATTCGATACCGATGTGGCCGAAAATCGTACAGGGCTGGGAATGGTCAGCATGAACGAGAGGATGCGCCTGGTAGGCGGAACGCTGTCTGTGGTATCGAGACACTCTCTGGGTACGCAAGTCGAGGCTTCCGTTCCACTCTCTCGCCGACCTTACTCGTCCCGCTCCGTTTCCGCAGCCCGCAAGTCCGCATAATTCGCCTTCCCATCGAGGATTTACGGCACTGGCAATATTGACAGCCGACAATACCGCACCGGAGAAGTAGCCTCATCTCATTGCGGTCGGAAACAAGCAGCATCGCCGGAGCGAGCTGTTGTTTGTTTATTTCACCTTAGGGAGGCTTCGATGAAAGTTCGTTCTGTTTGCGCTGCATTCCTTTGTCTGGTCCTATTGTCCGGTGCCGGCTTTGCAGCAGCCTACGATTATCAGACCGGGAAGATCGTTAAGGTCGAGAAACAGGAGTCCCATGCGTCCTCCGGGGGCACCGACGCACCTGCGAAGGCGGCGGTCGCGACCTATCGCATTTCGATCCAACTCGGCGACAAGATCTACGTGTGCCAGTACAAAACTGATCCTGACAATGAGCTTTCCTGGATTGAAGGAAAAGAGATTCAAGCCCGCGTCCATGGCAAGGCAATGTACGTCAAGAAGGCCAGCGGAAAAGAAACAAAAGGCTCGATTCTGAGCACCTCGCCCGCAGAAAATCCGTAAAGGCGGTCTGGCCTCAAAAGAAAGGCAGGAATCGCGCTCATTCTCTTCGGGAGTGAGCGCGTTCTTGTTCGCCAGTTTGCCGAACCAGCCTTAAGAGGGCTCATCCTCAGACTGGGAAGTTGTAGCCCGTGGGATCAAAATGTCCACCCCAAGCTAGAAGTAGAACCATAATCAGTCTTGGGCAGATTTTGCGGTGGGCTGCTGTCAACGTTCAAATAGTAGCCAAACTGCCAGTACAGATCCTTAGCAATCCTTAATTTCAGTGATGTATTTAGGTCAAAGCGCACGCGCCCAAAATCGCTCATGCTCGGATACAGGCGGGCATTAACGAGAATGTTTGTGGTCTTAAACCGAAAGAAATTCAGTTGGGTACCCAGAATACCTTCCGCGCTTTCTCCCGTCCGGCCAACCGTCGCCTCCGAAGAATAGCGCTCGCGGTTCCAGTCTGCTCCGCCATACACGGCAATCAGGCTATTATTCGTCTGGCTGAAGACATGCCCTATAGCGCCGCCCGCGATGGTCCGCAGATGGAGTTGCTGCTCGTCGCTTTGCAGGAACTCCGCCGTTCCCAAATAGAAGTTACGAGGGGAGCGCAGTTGCCTTGTACCTGTCAGTTGCAGGTCATTGCGAAGATCCGAGATGTCTCCTCCCCCGCTGAAGCTGGATTGATAGTCTGCTGCCGCGGACCACTTGGCTCGGTCGTAAGCGGTGTTTGCCTGAAAGGTGTATTGCGTTCGGTTTTGCTGTTTGGAGAAATTGAGGCCAGAATCTATCCCGCCGTGCAGGTTCTGCCAGAAGCTGGTATCGGTCCGCACGATCGCAACCACTTCTCCGCCGGAAAGAGTCTGGCTCGTATTGGGCCCTGTCACCTGTATCTTCAGATCTTCTGGCGTCTCTCCTTCACCTATAGTTTGCAAACTGCCCGTGTAACGCTTCTCAGCCGGGCCCTCGACCACGAAGCTCTGCGGGCTTTCGACATGGCTAATTTTGGCCCAGTCCAACGCGACGGTGCCGTCCACGTAGCTGAGCTTGACATACAGGTAGCCCTTCTCGAGTTTGATGATCTCGCAGGTTATGCGGTCACCGTTTGTGAACTGGATGACATCTTTCTTCTCTCGTGCCAGGCAAACTCCCGTTAGAGTCAAGACTAGCAAAGCCAGCCAGGCAGAACGAAGAGTGGACATGGGACGTTGATGACCAGAGAGGTTTTGCATTCTTCTACCTGGAGCGTTCAACTGGCACGAGAGAAGACGCACGTCGCTGATACGGTTGGGTTTCTGATCATCGTGTTCGATCTCCAGTTCGGTTCTCCCATGCAACTTGATCTCGCAAAGAAGTCCGAACGAACCGGGCCCGTTGCCATTGTTTGTCGGCACTGCGCACCGCATGGGGTTTCTGAATGACGGCTGCTGTGTGTCGCCTTTTTTATAGTCTTAGCCTCTTCTGCTATGAACTGTCAGAATTGACAGGAGGGGCAATTTGGTTTCTTCGGCGGCAGGATGACGATATTGCCTGAGCCCATCGCGTGGACTTGGGCGACCGAGCCTCTTCAAAGGGAAGCATGCAAATCGGGAAGATCCTGGGAACAATCATCCTGGTACCGAGGACCGCTAACCAACTCTCTAAGAGGGACGATTAGACCGTGAGTTATCGTGTCGGCCGGATGAAGACGATTCCTTGAAAGTAGGTACTGGCTACGCAGTACTGACAAACCTCTTTCCCAGGATGACTGCTTCGATGGCAGGTAATAGATCGCTTCCAGCCCGTGTTTTGAACACGTAGCCTTGCGCGCCGGTGCTGAGGGCTTCTCGCACTATGTCAGCGGACGACTCTTGACTCACAAAAAGCACCTTGGATTCCGGCGAAAGTTCCCGAATTTGGCGAGCGGCCTCGATTCCGTTAAGTGTCGGGAGTCCAACGTCAAGCAGAATTAAATCTGGTTTGAGTTCTTCAGCTTTCTGAACCGCTTCCAATCCGTCCGACACTTCACAGATCACCTGCAATCCGTTGGTTTTTTCCACGGTTGATCGAATGAATTGCCGAAAGGGTAGGAAATCCTCTACGACTAGAACGCGAATCGACGACACGCCAAGACCAGCCTTCCCCCAGTCGAACCGCTGGATCTTCGTGTCTGAGAAGAAAAGGTCATTCTCTCTCTCAGCTAGATAGTCGTTCACTCCAGCAAGGTTGTCAATGACCCGAAGGTGCAACGATTCTTAACGCGTAGCTTGATTTCCATTGAGGGAGCGGAGTGCCTGCTCCCTAACAATACTTCCGCTGCTGCCTGCTCTCCATGCGGCTACCGTGGCGCGTTTACGACGACGTAGGTTGTGCTCGTGCCAACAAACTGTGGCTGGTACCAGGTACTTCCGCATTGCTGGTAGGTGAACCCATTCACGATTACAACGGAGCACGCGGGTGGAAGCGTGTTAACCATCGATCCAACTACTGCGGCCGTGACCACGACCGCGGCAGTGACCGCCGCTGCCGTTGCGACTGGGTGGTAGCAGCAGCCACCGCCATAGTAGCCGCCGTGGACATCAACGTCATGGTGAACGTTAACGTTTACGTTCCGGTTCGAATTGATGTTGCGGTTGATATTCGCGTTGTGGTTGATGTTGGAGTTTACGGTCCCACGGTTGACGCTGGTTCGAGCGCCGCGACCTCCACGCTGCGCGAACATCGGCCCGCTCGAGAGCAGCAGAACCAGTGTGATCGAAAGCAGATTTCGGATAGATCGGTTCACTTCACACCTTCCTATTCTTATTTCTTTGCGTTGCTGAGCGCCGCGTTGACTTCCGCAATTGCTATTCTTTGTGCGTCCTTCGGAGGATCGAAGGTGAAGGCCGCGTCGTTGAATGAAGGGGCCAAGTTCCACATCAGAACCTCGCTAAAGCGAGGTCGGGCATCGTCGTCAACAGTTGTCAGCACCAGCTTTCGAGGCAATGGATAATCGCCCTGCTGGATCCAGATCTGCCAGTCCAGACCCTCCTGACGGAAGGCATACTGCTCGCAGGTGGTGCTGGCCACTGAACTCGAGCCGATATCGATTGCACTGGTGATTTCCTGCGCTGCGGTCGACTGGGGCGATGCCCACATGAACAGATCGACAAGCGGCGTTTGGATGTCGTACTTCTCGTCGAGTTTGTCGATGAGTTCTCCGATCGTAGGCGGTGCCGGCACAGTTGCGTAATAGTTGACAAGCTGGGCAAACATGGTGAAGTTCTTTCCGTCATACAGAAAGAACCGATGAATATCGTCGCCCTTGATCTCGGCGAACAATCGATTCGGGCGCACCGCAAGCATATCGACGACACGATCGGATTGGATCGTCTGGCCATTGTCCAACACGTCATCGGTCGTCTCCACGGCGTGAACCTGAAATGCCTTGAGGGTGCGAAGATAGGCGCTCATTTTGTCGAGCGCAACCATTGCAGCAGGATCGATGGCAGATTTTGTCTGAGCAGAATCGCTCTGGGCGATTAGTGGCAGAGAGAAACTCAATATCACTAGGGAACAAAACAAACGTTTACACATGTGGTCATTACCTCCAATCAACGTTGTGACGCGTGTCGCTCGAGTTCGCCTTCGGCTTGAGTGATCATGGTGCTGATGCACCTCCTATTTGCGCGCGGCATGGAGCTGAACATCCTGGAGATGAACGATAGCGGCAGCCGCAGTAAGCCGCACCGCAGGCTTGTCATCGTCGAGCTTCGATTCGATCTGTGGGATTATGCTCGGATCACCACTGTGGGAAAGCGCATCCAAGGCTGCTGCGCGCACTAGCCAGCTCTTGTCGGAGGACGCTGCGATCAGGGCTTCGCGGCTTTTTGGATCTGAATCGTCGCCCAGAATTCGGGCAGCAGCAGCGCGGACCGGAGAGCTGTCGTCCTTCGTCAGTGCCTTGATCGCACCAACGCCTATGCTCGCAAAAGGAATGTACCCCACTCCTTGCTCGAAGCCGAATCGGGCCATCTTCTTAGGGTCGTGTAGCATTTTCTTCTGATCATCCAGGAGCCCCTCGCCGCTCTTCTTTTCACCGGTAAGGACGGCGTAGTACACCGCATACCCACTCGGTTCACCCAGAGCGATCAGTGCGCGGGCTTCGGCCATCACGACCCCCGGATCTTTCTCAACCTTCACACTCTCCTGCAGCTTAGGTACGGCGGACTTGGCATGGATTTGGCCCAAAGAGGATGCGGCTGCGGCTCGCACATCGGCATCGTCATCATCAAGTGCCGCAGTAGCGAGTTCCACTGCTTTAGAGTTGTTCTCCAACAGTTCGAGAACCCGCACGGCGATAACCCGGTTGTCCCCCTTCTCTGCCAGTCCGGCCTGCAAGACCGTCCAGGACTTGTCGGCAGAACTCTGAGCCAGTACTTGGCCGGCAAAACTAACCAGGCACATACCAACCGCGAAGATCCAAAGACGCCTCTGTCGCATATAGCCTCCGTCTTTTATGTCTGCTATGCAGGACGAAACTATCGTGGTGCACACATCGTCACAACTGGCAAATCTGACAGCCTGGGGGGACGACCTTCAGAGGCCTATGTGGGCTACCTACCAACGCACGCCGAGGGTTAACGGCAGCAGGCCAGTTTCTACTTGGTTGTGAGACGCATGGTGGTAGCGGACTTCGCCGAAGACCTTCAGCCCTGACCCAAACTTGTAGGTAATGCCTCCTCCGATGTTGCCGCCGGCAGCATCGCTGCTTGACGACGCCAAAACCTTTTGGCCCCTAACAAGTCCGTCTTCACAATCAGCCATCCAAATAAGAAAAGGTTCACAGATCGTGCCAGGAACGATCCCCGGCGCGGTTAGTTCGCCGGACCGGTGGTACCAGCCGCCACCCCCGATGACGTAAAAGCCCATTTTTCCGTGTGTGGGAATGGGCACGATCGCATTCAATGTGACCGAATACACTCGAGCCTCAGCATTAGGGACGTCAAGCGCATTAATGACGTTCTGTTTAATGGGAAGGTCATGCCACATGAACTCCGCATCGAGGCCGAGGTAGCTGGTTAAATTCGGCCCTCCTCCAACGACAAAATTCGCTCCATTGTTGGCGAAATTGGCGCTCGTACCTTCGGGAAACCCGACACCACCGCCGATCATGGCATTCCAACGGGAAGCGTTTTGCGCCATCACGGCGTTGGAGACAAATATCGCGCAGGCCGCTAGAAATAGAGCCCGAACTTGCATTTTTTCGTTTCTCCGTCCAGCGACCAATTCTGCGCTGCTATTCCCTCCTGTTGAACTGTCAGTCTTGACAGTGCCATGCCCAAAGAGTGCATCTCAGTTGGGTTTCCCCAGCCATGAATATTGCCACCCGATCGACACGCTCTGGTAGTTGCCACCAAACCGGACGTAGGTGCCGTCGCTATAACTGAGTTTCAAAGACTGGTGCTTAGCGATTCGAATTGCGGCTGTCCCTCCAAGACGGGAGCTCTGCTGTTTTGTAGCCGGGTTTTCTACGCCCTCTACCGCAGTTTTTCCGCCAAGCCAGAAATTGCCGTCAAGCGAGATCCAGACGCCGGGCTTGAAGTCGTAACTCAGATGACCTTCGAAGGCTCCAATCGGATTTTCCGATTGAGACCTCGTTCCGGAAAAGTTGGCATTGTGCGAAAAGTATTCGTGATTCGTGGTGTAGAACCACATACCGGCGTAGCCATCGACAATCCAATCTCCCCGGCGGTGGGAATAGCCAAATTCCGGCTTGAATGCCCAGCGATTCGCGCCCCAGTTAATCAGCTTGGTCGGATCGTACTGTCCGGTTGGCGCTACAACCCTCAGACTGACACCCAGCAGGACCTTCTGCCGCCATTGGACGAACTCCTGCACTGGCATGGCCGGGCCACCCTTGAGATTCACTGAAATGCGGTATGACGAATCTACAAGGCCGGAGCGGTACAGGTGTTGCTCCACTTCTGCTGCAGTTCCCTGGAAGTTTCCGAATGCGTAGGGCAGCGCGGCGGAAATATTAGCGGAGCGCCCAAAGAAACTGAATGTGTGGTAGTAAGCAAAGACCGGGACGTTGTATCTCCCGTTCGCGCCGCTGACTGCGAGCGCGTTATTGAAATCGATACTGCCGTCGAAGAAGGAGTAGGTCAGCGTGACAGCGTTCGAATGGATCGGTGTGATGAGATAGGCGCGTGGCGCAAGATCCTGGGCGCGAAGAACCGGCCACGGAGAGGCTGCGAGCACCACTAGGAAGACGATATTGGACAGTCTTGCCCGCAACTCCATGGCCTCTCAAACATCTTTTGGTGCCTGTCGCTCGAAGTAATACGCAACGCCCAATGCAAGAATCAGGGCCGCGATCCCGAACAAGGTCAAACTTGCTACCGCATGGGGCTCTTCAATAATGACCTTCCGCGCCATGGCAATCAGTGCAACTTCCAGGACAACCCGCACGTGAATAGTGTCTTTTTTCACGTACGCCTTGAGGGTCTCTAGCAGTTCCACTCCGATCAGCACCAAGAGGAAGTACCCAAATACTTCAAGCAGGCCATCCACAGGAATGAGGAACCGGGGTGGGGTCCATATCTGCTGCCCGATCAGCACGCCAAGATGGATCGTGGACAGGATCATGACGACAACTAACATTCCCGCGAGCGCCAAGACCGTGAACTTCTGAATTTTCGTGAGCAGCGTCTCCAAACAGATCTCCTTCAGCGATCGTCGACCTGGCGTGTGATGGAGCTCTCCACTGGACGCCTGCAACAGTGGTTCGCAGGCATAGGGGTAAGAGCACGACGACTTGCCTCGCATGACTGAGGTGATCGAGATGGTTGACCGGCAGCCCAGGTTCGAGCTGCCGGCTACTTGATCGAGTGCGCCTATCTTTTAGTCAACGGCGAATGCTGCCGCAGCTACCTTCTCCAGGTCGAGGTACTGCGTCTTGTCAACTACGACGCCAACCCCGAGGATCTTACCGCCCTTAAACGTTCCGGGGGACTTGTACTCCTCGCTTACTGCGTCACCGCTGTCGTAGCCGATGCAGAGGCCGTCGCCCGACAGCGTGAACTTACCTGGCTGTGTGCGCATCGGACCTTCGGCCACTACTTTGCCGTCGACGTAGAGCTTGGTCTTCCCCAGGGATTCGTGGTTCGGACCGGCCTTCTCGCGGATGAACTCCATGCCTAGCGTGTACTTGCCAGGCTTGAGTTCCGGCGAGACGAACTTCTGTTCCGGCTTGATGCCCAGGAAGTTGTAGACGTACTGCAGTTTCTTATCCTTGATCAGCAGGACATGCCCGCCGAACCGCGAACCGTGTGCGAAAATCACGCCGGAGCAGTTCGGATCAACAATTTCAACGTCCGCGAGGATCTTGTACGAACGTCCCCGCACGTTGGCGGCACTGCTTTCCGGAATTGGAGAAGAACCCGCATAATATTTGTACCGCTCACGGGGCGCTTCCTCAGTAGGCCTCTCGACGGCGAGCATCTCCATCGGCGTGCGGTCGTCCAGTGGCAGCACCCTGTTTTTCTCCGCCTCTTCGAACCAAGCCTTGATGAGCAACTGAAGCTTCTCAGGATATTGCTTGGCCAAGTCCTTGGATTCCGAGCGATCCACATCCACGTGGTAGAGTTCCCAGCCGTCCTTGTCAAAGTGCCCCTTGCCCGTGAACGGAGCGTGGAGTGCGGCTGCCTTCCAACCGTCTTCCCAGATTCCACGAGTGCCCAGCATCGCGTAGTACTGGCGTTTTCTGGTTGTCGGCGCATCCGGCTTCGCGTCGAAGGTATAGCGCATCGACACTCCGGAGAGCGGAATCTGCTCCACGCCCTTGTACACCTTGGGCATCTCCAGACCGCATACATCGAGGATCGTCGCCACGATGTCAGTGGAATGGTGATACTGGTTGCGGACTTCGCCCCGCGCCTTAAAGCCCTTCGGCCACGAAATGACCATCGGGTCACAGGTGCCGCCGGCGTATTCCGAGTAGCGTTTGAACATCTTGAACGGTGTCGAGAAGGCTGCGGCCCATCCCGTCGGGAAGTGTTCGTAGGTGTTAGGGCTGCCGAGCTTATCGATAAGCTTCATGTTCTCGTTAATGTCGTCCGGATAGTTGTTAAAAAACTTATTTTCGTTCACCGATCCGTTGGGACCGCCTTCGCCAGACGCGCCATTGTCGGCACAGTAGAACACGAGGGTATTTTCAAGTTGGCCGCTCTCCTCCAGGTAGTCGATGATCCGGCCCACCTGCGCGTCGGTGTACTCCGAGAACCCGGCGTAGACCTCGGCCAGCTTAGAGAACAGTTTCTTCTCGTTCGCGTTAAGCGTGTTCCAGGGGCGAACAGCATCGGCGGGATTCGCAACGTCTTCCGGCAGCGGATTGAGCGGGGTCAGCTGGGTGCCCTTGGGCAGAAGGCCTTTGGCGATCATTCGCGGCAACACCCACTCGCGGTACGCCTCATAACCGTCGTCGAACTTGCCCTTGTACTTGTCGATGTATTCCTGCGGGCAATGGTGCGGAGCATGGTTCGCACCGGGACAGAACCACATATACCAGGGCTTCGAAGGATTGCCGGCCTTCTGGTCCTTAATCATCTTCAAGGCTTGATCAGCCAGGTCCTTGGAGAGGTGATAGCCTTCTTCCGGCGAGTACGGCTGATCGATGACATGGCTATCCTCGGTCAGATCGGGATACCAGTTGTTCGTTTCTGCGCCAATAAAGCCGTAGTAACGG